>OJFP01000920.1_pt1 | contig 17342 bp, 13 predicted proteins | sample 1594141 | NCBI WGS metagenome assembly OJFP01 (sample SAMN05416843, study PRJEB24817) | seawater metagenome | isolation source: Sea water | place: Canada:Atlantic | collected 2013-07 | reverse complement strand
CTACACTATCCTCTTCGTCGGCAGCGTCAGATGTGTATAAGAGACAGATACAAAAACCCTGGGGCGGCCGTTTTAGTGCCGCGACCGACGCCTTCGTAGAAGAGTTTACCGCGTCCATTCGCTTCGACAAGCGGCTGGCCCGGTATGACATCATCGGTTCGATTGCCCATGCGCGTATGCTCGCCAAAGTTGAGGTCCTCACCGAGTCAGAGGTGAATAAAATCATCGGCGGTCTGGAAGCCATCAATGAAGAGATTGATCGCGATGATTTCGGCTGGTCAGTCGAGCTTGAAGATGTGCACATGAATATCGAGGCCCGACTCACTGATCGCATTGGAGTGGTCGGTAAAAAACTTCATACCGGTCGCTCCCGCAATGATCAGGTGGCCACCGATGTGCGCCTGTTTCTGCGCGACCAGCTGGACGGGCTTGATCAGGACATTAATCGGCTCGCCCTGGTTTTGCTGGATATTGCCGAGCGCGAAGCGGCGACTATCATGCCTGGTTTTACCCATCTGCAGGCTGCTCAGCCGGTCACCTTTGGCCACCACATGCTAGCCTGGCTGGAGATGCTGCTACGCGATCGTGAACGGTTTGCTGATTGCCGTAAACGGTTGAATGTGTTGCCGCTTGGCGCGGCGGCGCTGGCGGGAACGACCTTTCCGATCGATCGAGAATTTGTCGCCAACGAGCTGGGGTTTGATCGCGTGGCCCGCAATTCTCTGGACGCGGTGAGTGATCGTGACTTCGTGATCGAGTTCAATTCAGCGGCCGCTTTGTTGATGGTGCATCTGTCGCGCATGTCCGAGGAGCTGGTGCTCTGGTCGTCGCCACAGTTTGATTTCGTCAATTTAAGCGATAGTTACTGCACCGGCTCATCCATCATGCCGCAGAAAAAAAATCCCGATGTGCCGGAGCTGGTTCGTGGCAAGAGCGGCCGGGTGGTGGGTAATCTGATGAATCTGCTGGTATTGATGAAATCCCAGCCATTGGCCTACAACAAAGATAATCAGGAAGACAAGGAGCCGTTATTTGACACGGTCGATACTGTCCGTGAATCCCTGTTTGTGTACGCCGGTATGCTGGGTGAGATGATCGTGAATGCCGAGAAAATGTTGGCAGCGACCCGCCTGGGCTATACCACGGCGACCGATCTTGCCGATTATCTGGTTCGTAAGGGAGTGCCTTTTCGTGACGCCCACGAGGTGGTTGGTAAAGCGGTGCGCCTGGCGATCGATCAGGATGTCGATCTTGATGGTTTGAAGCTGCCCGAGCTCCAGGCGTTATCAACTGCGATCGACGAGTCCGTGTATGAGGTGTTGACGCTGGAAGGGTCGGTGGCGGCCCGTAATCATATTGGCGGGACGGCACCGGAGCAGGGGCGGGCCGCGATTGCTGCCCATCGACAGGTGCTGTTGCCGCTGGAGTAACTCCCTGGCGGAATTGCTTTCTCCCGTTTCGCCACTAATCCGATGGGGCTAGCACCCACCCGTTCTCGGGTTGCTGAACAGTAGGCATATTTGTCGGCGGCCCGATCTGGTGGATGGCCGAGCGGCTCAATTCAGGGACGGGAGTCGTTCTTAAAGTTAGTGGTTAAAGAGTGGTGATTCCGCGCCGTTACAGGTAACAGCACCTTTATATTAGCCATCGAGTTGAAGTTGGCACGGAACTGACTCCGGGTTTGTCATCCATGAACCATCAGGGTAACCGTCGTCAAAAGCGTCGGGTGTTTCGGCAAAGAAATCCTCTTAAGAGCACCATGCTCTTCTTCAAAGCGTTACTCAGGTAGCGCTTTTTTTTGCGCGGAAGCTAGTGGTGTGCCGGGTTGTTCAGGGAGGTGATACTGTTTCAGCGTGCCATCCTCTGGCGCTCGGAAATGCAGCTGACAGGCGCTGAGTGCGAGTGGCTCATCGGGGTTTTCTTCGTGACTGACCGGGCTACCGCCGTACAGGCGGTCGCCAATGACCGGCCAGCCGGCCTCCGCCAGATGGCGGCGGATCTGATGTTTGCGGCCCGTGGTTATTTCTACCTGGACATGGGTGGAGTCACTGTTGCGGTCGTACCCCAGCCAGCTAACTTCGCTACGGGCACTGCGGCCATCAATATCGCTGGTTAGTAGCAGGGGTTCGGGTTGCTCAGGAAACTTTCCCAATACGCGTGCCCGATAAATTTTGGTGACTTCGCGGTCGCGGAACTGCCGGCTTAACTCTCGGGCACTGTTTTTACCGTGAGCAATCACCATCAAACCATTAGCCGCTCGGTCGAGGCGATGGACCAGATAGGCCGTGCGCTGGGGTGACAGGTGCTGTTCGGCAAACCGGGTCAAGGTGCAGTGGTCACCCCATTTAGACCCCTGTGAGAGCATGCCCGCCGGTTTATTCCAGACGCTGTAGCTGCTTTCATCAGCGACAAGCGTTGCGGGTTCTGCCGTTGCCGCGAGCACGCCGGGATCAAAATAGAAATGGAGCTGATCACCCGGGTTAACGGTGCGGCTGGCGCGGCGCAGGCGGCGCACCTGTTTCCCCTGCTGCCACCAGACGGCTCCTTTCTGCATCGCCTGTTTAACGGCGGTTTTGGTTAACTGGCTGGCATCGGCGAGCAGGGAGACTGCCGCTGCCGCTGTTTCAACCGTAAGGTGAAATTCCTGTCGTCCGGGTGATGCCTCGGTCAAGGTTGATCCGTAATCTGTGCAGTCAAATGTTCGGCGAGCCCGGTGTAGCCGTCGGGTGTCAGTGCCAGTAGTCGCTGTTTAGCCTCGGCGGGGATTTCCAGGTCATTAATGAATGCGTCCAGATCGGCTCGATTGATGCGCTGGCCGCGGGTCAGGGCTTTAAGTTTTTCGTAGGGCTCGGGCACGTTGTAGCGACGCATGACTGTCTGTACCGCCTCTGCCAGCACTTCAAGGTTAGTGTCCAGATCAGCGGCCAGCGCCGGGGCGTTGATTTCGAGCTTGCCGAGTCCTTTCAATAGTGCCGGCCCGGCAATCATTACGTAGCCAAGGGCGCTGCCGACGCTGCGAATAACGGTGGAGTCAGTAAGATCTCGCTGCAGGCGAGAGATCGGCAGTTTGCGAGCCAGATGTTCCAGCAGGGCATTGGCGATACCCAGATTGCCCTCGGCGTTTTCAAAATCGATGGGATTGACCTTGTGGGGCATGGTTGAAGAGCCGACTTCTCCGGCTACGACCCGCTGGCGAAAATAGCCTAGTGAAATGTAGGACCAGATATCGCGGCACAGATCGATGAGGATGGTGTTGATTCGGCACTGGGTATCGAACAGCTCTGCCATGTAGTCGTGAGGCTCGATCTGCGTGGTGTGCGAATTAATGGTCAGCCCCAGGCCACTAATAAAATCAGCGGAGAGTTGCGGCCAGTCAATCTCCGGGTAGGCGCAGACGTGGGCGTTGAAATTGCCGACCGCACCATTGAATTTACCCAGAATTTCGATCTCTGCCAGTTGTGCGTGCTGGCGGCGCAGGCGGGCCACCGTGTTGGCCAGTTCTTTGCCCATGGTAGTGGGCGAAGCTGGCTGGCCGTGGGTACGGGCGAGCATGGCCACCGGCGCGTGGTCCGCCGCCAGTTCCGCGAGAGCCCGCTGGATCTGGGTCAGTAGCGGTAGCAGGATCTGGTCGCGACCGGCCTTCAGCATTAACGCGTGGGAGAGGTTGTTGATGTCCTCTGAGGTACAGGCGAAGTGGATGAACTCGCTGGCCGGTGCGAGCTCGTCGTCGGCCAGCAGCTGTTCACGCAGGTAGTATTCCACCGCTTTAACATCGTGGTTGGTGGTGCTTTCAATGGCCTTGATGCGGGCGGCCGCATCGGCATCAAAGTTGATATCAAGCGCGCGCAGCCGCTGGATCGCAGCGTCGGAGAATGGTTTTAATTCAACAATTTTTGGTTCGCTGGCGAGCTGAATTAGCCACTCGATCTCGACGCGTAGTCGGTGGTGGATTAATCCCGATTCGCTGAACAGGGTAGCCAGCGATTGAGTGTGGCGTTGGTAGCGGCCGTCGAGTGGTGACAGAGCGGTGAGCGAACTTGTGGTCATGCGGAATCGGTTCCAGTCGGGAGTCAGGGTTTGGGGTAGTGCCGGTTGCAGCTTAAATGCACGCCTGCAGCGGTGATATAATTCTACCCCTTTTGCGATGGCCCGCTGCTGGTTCTATTGATGCTTCAGCGCGGAGTTGTGGCTGGTTGTCAGTCGTCTATTTCTGAATTGCCATTAGTGGTTGCAGCGCAGCAACCCCGTGTTTCTGGCCGTATCAATATGGCACCGATTTTCATGGAGATATTTCCCGATGAGTTCTAAATTTTCTTTTACTCGCCAGAGTTTGCAGTCCGGCAGCGCGGTTGATTACTACAGTCTGCCCAGTCTGGATGAGAAGGGTCTGTGCAATGTCTCCCGGCTCCCGTTGTCAATCCGCGTGCTGCTTGAATCCGTGCTGCGTAACCAGGACCACGCGGCGGTTGAAGATAGCCATATCGAAGCGCTGATGAGCTGGGGCCAGGCAGGAGGCGCGGGTGAAGTGCCGTTTATACCCGGTCGGGTGGTATTGCAGGATTTTACCGGTGTGCCCTGTGTCGTCGATCTGGCGGCTCTACGTAGTGCCATGAGCCGGGCTGGCAAGGATCCTAGCCAGATAGAACCGCTGGTGCCTGTGGATCTGGTGATCGATCATTCGGTGCAGGTTGATAAAGCGGGTAGCGCTAACGCACTGAGGGTCAATACTGACCTGGAATTTCAGCGCAATCAGGAGCGCTATGAATTTTTACGCTGGGGTCAGGGCGCCTATGACACTCTTAATATCACCCCGCCGTCAGTAGGCATCGTCCACCAGGTGAATCTGGAATATCTGGCTAAAAGCGTGCTTACAAAAGAGCAGGGTGGCACGGTGGCTTACCCCGATTCTCTGGTGGGTACCGACTCTCACACCACCATGATTAATGGCCTGGGTGTGGTTGGTTGGGGCGTTGGCGGCATTGAGGCGGAGGCCTGTATGTTAGGTCAGCCCATTTATATCCCCATGCCCGAGGTGATCGGTTTTCGATTGACCGGTAAATTGCAGGACGGTGTCACCGCCACCGATTTGACCCTGACCATCGTCCAGCAGCTACGCAAATATGGAGTCGTCGGTAAATTTGTCGAATTCTTCGGTGCCGGGCTTGATCATCTGCCGCTGGCCGATCGCGGCACGATTGCCAATATGGGGCCGGAATACGGCGCCACAATCGGTTTTTTTCCGGTGGATCAGGAAACTCTCAATTACCTGCGTGTTACCGGTCGTAGCGAAGAGCAGATTCAGCTGGTTGAGGATTATTACCGAGCTCAGGGGATGTTTCGGACGACCGATAGTCCCGAACCGCAATTCACCGACGTGCTTGAACTCGACCTCGGTTCGGTGGAGCCAAGCATGGCGGGGCCGCGCCGGCCCCACGACCGAATCAGCCTGAAAAACATGGCCAGCCAGTTCAAGAAGAGCTTGCCGGCCCCGGTAGCTGACGAGGGTTTTGGGGTATCAACGGTCGATGCTTCAGTCGAAGTGAAAGGATTTGACGGCGCCACGCTTAGTCACGGCTCGGTGGTGATTGCCGCCATTACCAGTTGTACCAATACCTCTAATCCTGGCGTGATGCTGGCGGCGGGTCTGGTGGCGAAAAAGGCCGTCGAAAAAGGGCTCACCGTCGCTTCAACCGTAAAAACCAGCCTCGCTCCCGGTTCACGGGTGGTGACCGAATACCTGCATAAGGCTGACCTGCAGCGTTCCCTAGATCAGCTCGGTTTTCAGACCGTTGGTTATGGCTGCACTACCTGTATCGGAAATTCCGGTCCACTCGACCCGGCTATCGTTGATGCCATCAATGAGCAGGAGCTGGTAGTCAGTGCCGTCCTCAGCGGTAACCGTAACTTTGAAGGCCGAGTCAGCCCGCACACCAAAGCCAACTACCTGGCCTCGCCGCCGTTAGTGGTCGCCTATGCGCTGGCCGGTAACGTCAACGTCGATTTTGATCAGGACCCGATCGGCACGGGTAGTAATGGCGAAGCGGTCTATTTTAAGGATATCTGGCCGTCTACCAGCGAAGTGGCCGAGGCGATGCAACTGGCCAATGATCCGGCGCTTTATGCCGCCGGTTACAAAGATGTCGCCACCAGTAACGCTGACTGGAATGCTATTGAAGCCGATGATTCTGCAGCCGTGTACGACTGGAAAGCTAACTCCACCTATATTCAGGAGCCGCCCTTTTTTGTTGATTTTTCTGAAATTGCCCAACCGATTGCCCCCATCACTGGCGCCCGGGCCCTGCTTAAGCTAGGTGATTTCGTCACCACCGATCACATTAGCCCGGCTGGGGTGATCCCAGCGGATGGGCCGGCGGCCGCTTATCTACTTGAAAACGGCGTGAGTAAAGCGGACTGGAACAGCTTTGGTTCTCGTCGGGGCAATGACCGGGTTATGACCCGGGGCACCTTTGGCAATATTCGTCTTAAAAATGATCTGGTAGCGCCGCGAGAAGGCGGCTGGACCCGTTACCTGCCTACCGGTGAAGAGTTGTCGGTGTACGACGCCGCGCAGAAATACATTGCCGACGGTACGCCGTTAGTGGTGCTGGCCGGGCAGATGTACGGCGCCGGTTCGTCCCGTGACTGGGCAGCCAAGGGCACCTATCTGCTGGGCGTGAAAGCGGTGGTAGCCGAAAGTTACGAGCGTATTCACCGCAGCAATTTGATCGGTATGGGCGTGCTGCCCTTGCAGTATCTGGAGGGCGAAAGTGCTGAGACCCATGGTCTCACGGGTGAAGAGCAGTTCGATTTGCCGGATCTGAACGATGGCATTCGTCCGGGTGATCACATTACCCTGCGAGTCACGCCCGCTGGCGGTGAGAGTCGCGATATTAAAGTGATGGCGCGGATCGATACCCCGATTGAGGTCGATTATTATCGTCACGGCGGAATTTTGAATTACGTGCTCAGGGATTTCATGAAGGCCAGTTGATGTGAAGCCGTCGACTGGCGATTTTGACTTGGGTATTTTTGCTCGCGTGGCAACGGATAACCCGGAAGTGTTTGATCGCCGTCGTCGGCAACATTGAAATTGTCGTCGATGAGGTAAGGGTCATTTGCAGTTTCGGTGGATTTTCCCGGAACCTGCAACGCCTGGGTGCAAGGTAAGCGGTCGTTACCACCGTCAAACTGGTCGAAGGGTGAGATAGCGCTTGCGTTACCCGTTCCGGCAAAAGGGTGGGTAAAGGCTAATGCTGTTAGCTGGTTGGGCCGACCCGGTCAATTACCGCGCCACCGATGCAGCAGTTACCCCGATAAAAAACGACTGACTGCCCCGGCGTTAAGGCACGCTGGGGCTGGTCAAACATAACTTCAAGGGTGCCGTTATTGCCTACCGTGACCCGGCAGGACTCCAGCGGTTGGCGATGGCGGCAGCGCGCCAGGCATTCAAACTCACTGGTCGGCGGTTGGCCGGCAACCCAGTGGGGTTCTATGGCGGTTAGGCGATCGGCAAACAGGCGGGGGTGATCGTGCCCCTGCACCACGATGAGCTGATTGCTATCAATGAGCTTCTGGGCAACAAACCAGGGCTCTTCGCTGTGGTGGCGACTGCCACCGATACCCAGTCCCTGACGCTGGCCAATGGTGTAGTACATCAGGCCGTTATGCCGGCCCAGATGGTTACCGTCGGTATCCACAATATCACCGGGCTGGTCGGGTAGATGTTCGCCGAGAAATTCCTTGAAAGGACGCTCGCCGATAAAGCAGATACCGGTGCTATCTTTTTTGTCCGCCACCGGCAACTGGTGTTCATTGGCGATGCGACGGATTTCTGGTTTACTGAGATCGCTGAGTGGAAACAGCGCTTTAGCCAGCTGTGGCTGCCCCAGCATGTAAAGAAAGTAGGTCTGGTCCTTGTTCTGGTCAGCGGCCATGGTTAACTGATACTCACCACCCTGGTGGCTGATGCCGGCGTAGTGGCCGGTGGCGATATAGTCACCGCCGAGCTGCTCAGCAAGTTGTAAAAATGCTTTGAACTTTATTTCCCGGTTACAGAGTATGTCCGGATTCGGGGTGCGCCCAGCCAGATGTTCGTCAAGAAAATGGGTAAACACATCGCGCCAGTATTCGTTGGCAAAGTTGGCGGTTTCCAGGGGTATATCGAGCATTTCGCAGATGGCACCGGCGTCGGCCAGATCGGCCTCGGCACTGCAATACTCGTCGTCGTCATCGCCCTCCCAGTTTTTCATAAACAGGGCGGTAACCCGGTAGCCCTGCTGTTGAAGTAGCAGGGCGGTTACCGCAGAGTCAACGCCGCCGGAGAGGCCAACGATTACATGGGTATCTTCTGGTGGTGCGGGCCGGGAATCAGGCAACAGTGGGTTCCAGCACGTCGCTCATCAACGTCATTGGATAACGGCTACCCTTGAGGTAATCGTCGATGCAGTGGGTCACCAGTATGCTGCGTAGCTCCACAGAAGGGTCATCGAGCTGTTCGCGACTGAGCCAGCGGGTACGCAGAATCGCGCTATCCAGTGGTTCCGGTGACACCTGCTCAATCAGTTGACCGGAAAAGCTGTAGCGCAAAAAGGTCTCGCCATCTCGGGGGCTGATCCAGCGGTAGATACCCACCAGCGCTTCGGGGGTGAAGGCCCAGCCGGTCTCCTCCAGCGTTTCGCGGACGCAGGCCTCGATCAGGGTTTCGCCTTCATCGAGGTGGCCGGCCGGCTGGTTGATGACTTTTTCCCCGAGGCTGTTGAGCTCTTCCACCAGCAAATACTCGCCATTGCGCTCCGCAATGGTTGCCACCGTGACGTGGGGTTTCCAGATGTCGTCAGACATGATCGTTACGCCATTTAATTGAACAGCCCATGCTGGCGAGCTGCTGTGATGGACCGCTGCCGGTTGCTGCCACCTGCTGCATGGCCATTAGCAGGTCCCGCCGTGCACCGGTAACGGCCGCCTTGCGACTCTCGTCAAGCCGCCCCCGGTACTGGAGTTGCAGATCGCCGTTATAGCCAAAGAAATCGGGGGTACAGACCGCTCCGTAACCCCGAGCGATTTCCTGAGATTCGTCAAACAGATAAGGAAATGGCAGCCGGTGTTGCTGGCTGAACTCGACCATTTTCTCGAAGCTGTCGTCGGGGTAGGCGTCGGTGTCGTTGGACATGATGGCTACGCAGTTAATCCCTGCCGATTGCAATGCAACACAGTCCGTGACAATGCGGTCAATCACTGCGATCACGTAGGGACAGTGGTTGCAGATAAACATCACCAAAGTGCCGTTTTCACCCCGGCACTGCTGCAGGGACCAGGAGCGGCCATCCACTCCCGGCAGGGTGAAATCGACAGCAGGGGTGTCAAAGTCGCAGAGAGGAGTTTCAGTTCTGACCATGATTGATAGCGGTTTGGTGAAAAAATTTTAGCGGATAAACGTTTCGATGCTGCTGCACAGGCCAGCGTCCGACGGTTGGGATGCAATCAGCAGTTCGCCGGTGATACCCAGTTCCTGGGCGGTTTTTCTAATCGCTGGACTCATTAGTAGATAGGGTAACCTTTTTAGCGCCTCCTGGTGCGACGGGGTGGCTAGCTCAAACAGGTTGTGCAGTGCCGCCCGACTGGTCACCGTGATCAGGTCGACGGCTTTTTCGTCAAGCCATTGAGCTAACTGGCTGGTACCGTCGGTCGGCAGCTCCCGGCGATAGCACTCACCGTAATCAACCCGGGCTCCGCGTTGCCGCAGCGCCGTTGCCAGGTGTTCGCGGCCGCCTCGGCCGCGGATAATTAGTATATGAGCGGAGAGGGGTGCCGTAAATTCTGGCAACGCCAGCAGACCTTCGCTGTCATATTGGTGCAGAGGTTGAGCACTCACCGACACGCCCGCTGCTGTCAGTGCGGCGGCGGTGGCCGCCCCGATAGCGGCAAACCGGCACCCGGCGATGAGTTCAGGTTCTGCGCCGATAAACGGCCAGCTCTGCTCGACGGCATTGGCGCTAATAAAAATGAGCCAGTCCGGCACTGGTCGCCTTGCCAACAAGCCGGCGAAATCTTCCAGATCAGCGGGTGGTAGCGGCGTAATCGCTAGTGTGGGCAGGGGTAATGGTCGACAGCCTAGCGCCGTTATTGCTCTGCAGAGGTTCTCGTTCTGGTTGACCGGCCGGGTGACCAGTACACCGACCGGATGATTACTCATCAACCACCAGAAGCCGGTCGGCGCCCTGTGCCAGCAGATCCTCGGCGACTGCCAGTCCCATTTGCGTCGCGTCGGTGGCGGTGCCGCTACGTTGGGCGGTCAACAGTGTTTTGCCATCATTACTACCGACGAGCGCACGCAGGTGGAGTTGTCCGTCTGCCTCAAAGGCGTGGATAGCAATGGGTGTCTGGCAACTGCCGCCCAGTCGCGCATTGACTGCTCGCTCCGCGGCTACCCGTTGGGCGGTGGCGGCGTGATTTAATGGCGTGAGCAGTTCAGCGGTCTGTCGGTCACCGGCACGAATCTCGATACCAATGACCCCCTGAGTTACCGCGGGTAACAGGGTTTCGATGGGCAGGCGCTGACGAATACGATCCGTAAGCTGTAACCGGTCGAGCCCGGCGCAGGCGAGGATGATGGCGTCAAAATCCCCCTGATCCAGTTTGGCGAGCCGGGTATTCACATTGCCGCGCAGTGGCTGGATGCGCAAATCCGGGCGCAATGCCAGCAGCTGACACTGGCGGCGCAGGCTGGAGGTGCCCACGCGCGCTCCGTCAGGCAGCTCATCAAGACTATTAAAATGGTTGCTGACGAAGGCATCCCGCGGATCAGCCGCTTCACAGACAATCGCCAGTTCGAAAGAATCCGCGAGGGTTGCCGGTAAATCTTTCATTGAGTGGGCAGCCAGGTCGGCCTCGCCGTTGAGCATGGCCACTTCCAGTTCTTTGATGAAGAGTCCCTTGCCGCCGATTTGCTGCAACGGTCGGTCCAGTATCTGGTCGCCGCGGGTCGTCATTGGCAGGAGCTCTGCGGCAATATCATTCTGCGCAAGGGACTGCTGGACGAAGCGAGCTTGCCAGAGGGCCAGGGCGCTTTCACGGGTGGCGATGCGCAGTGAGCGGTTATTCAATGGAATGCCTTGGAGTCAGTTCGATGAATGGCAACCGCCAGGGGGCGGTTCGGTTAGTTCTGTTTATTGTGCGCGATAGGACGGCATGGCAGCTAGTGACTGTTATTATCTGGGGTTCCAACACCGGGCGCCGGTGTCTCCATTTTACGAACTATTCGCTATCTTGAACGCTCGTCTGTTTTCAATGCTTCTTTATCTACTGCCCCACCAGCTCCTCAGTCGTTGCTGGTGGTCGGTGGTGCGTTGTCGGTGGCGACCGCTAAAAAACTGGCTGATTGGCTGGGTGATCAACCGATATCAGGTCGATCTCGACGAAGCAGAATCGGCTGACCCTGAAGATTATCCCAATCTAAATGCTTTTTTTGTCCGATCATTAAGATCGGGTTGTCGACCGATCGCCGAAGAAAGGAATGCCCTTGTCGCGCCTGCGGATGGAGTTGTCAGTCAGTTTGGATCGATTCAGGACGGACGGCTATTGCAGGCCAAAGGGCAGGATTTTTCTGCCGAGAAGCTGCTCGGTGGCGATCCGGCACTGGCCGCCGAATTTGATCAGGGAGAATTCTGTACCGTCTACCTTGCACCGCGCGATTATCACCGCGTGCACATGCCGATTGCCGGTCAGTTGCGGAAAATGATTCACGTGCCTGGCCGACTGTTTAGCGTGCAGGAAAAAACCGCGCGAACGGTGTCAGAGCTGTATGCTCGCAATGAGCGGGTGGTGACTATATTTGATACGCCGGCGGGTCCGCTGGCGCAGGTGCTGGTGGGTGCCATCTTTGTATCCTCGATGGAGACTGTCTGGCACGGAGGGGTGAACCTGCCGGGCGAGCGGGGCGCTCTGTGGAGTGCTGAATATCCGGCTGATGGCCCGGGGGCTGTACTCCTCGATAGAGGGGCAGAAATGGGCCGTTTTAATATGGGCAGCACGGTGATAGTGCTGCTCCCCAGGGACGCATTGCAATGGAATGACCAGTTGCAGTCCGGATCCAGCGTAAAGATGGGTGAAACCCTGGGGCAGTGGCGTGACTGGACCGGTTAAGCCGACTGACGTGGCGGCGTGGCAGCAACTAAAGACCACGGTACCGGCAAGCCAGCAGGAGACAGTCAGTGAGTTGTTAACTCAGGCGGGCGCTACGGCGATCACCCTTGAAGATCCGGGTGATGACGCGCTCTACGAGCCGCTGCCGGGGGAGATGCTCCTCTGGAAGCAGGTTACGCTGGTGGCCCTGTTCCCGGCGAGCATTGAGCTCACCGCTATTACTAATCTATTGATCAACTTTGCCGAAGTGTCTGTCGAGCCACTGGCGGAGCAGGAATGGAGTCGAACCTGGCTGCAGTACTGGCAACCGCGTCAGTTTGGCGGTCATCTCTGGGTGGTACCGAGCTGGGACCATGAAACTCGGGATGGGCCAAGGTTGCTGCTTGATCCGGGGCTTGCTTTTGGTACCGGCAATCATGCGACGACTGCCCTTTGCCTGGAGTGGCTGGCAGAAAATCCTCCTGCCGACCAGCAGGTTATCGATTTTGGCTGTGGCTCCGGGGTGCTTGCGGTGGCGGCCTGCTGCCTGGGCGCGACAGCCGCGCAGGCCATCGACATCGATCCTCAGGCATTGGCGGCCACCGCCAGCAACGCGGAGTTAAACGGTGTTTCCTCGCAAGTGATCACCAGTATGGCGGATGATTTTTCGCCGGGGGCAGCGCCGCAAGCCGACCTGTTGGTCGCAAACATACTGTTTCAACCCCTTACCCAGCTGGCACCAACCTTTGCGCAGCTACTAAAACCGGGAGCTGATTTGGTATTATCCGGCCTGCTAACCGCCCAGGCTGAAGCAATAGCCCAGGTCTATCAGCCCTGGTTCGAGATGGGAGTCGCGACCGAACTCGATGGCTGGATTCGAATAACAGGAGTCAGGCGCAATGAATAGCCCCGCCGCGCCCTACATTAACTGCCCCCATTGCTCGACGATTTTCGCTGCGCCTGCGTTGCTGCCGGAGCACGGCAAGGTGCGCTGTGGCGTCTGTGACGGCGTGCTGGAAGCAAAGCTCCATGAGCTGCATGAATTACCGGATGAGCCGATTGATGTCGAACTGGCACCCGTTGATGAAGCAACCAGCGAACCTGCTGCAACTGCTGAAGCGGTAGCAGCGATTGATGACGGATTTGATCTTGATGACCTGGCGCCGGGGGAAGAGGAAGGCTTCACTGAGCAAACCGTTAATCTGGACTCGGAATCCGTGTCAGGACCGGACGATGTTTTTTCAACAGAAGCCGGCGAGGGAATTGAGGCAGACCGTGCGGATGAAGAAGCGATCGACCTGTCGTTGCCGTTTAACGAAGCTGATAGCGGCGAGACGAGTGGCGACATCGACCTTGCCGATTTTGCGGGTGACCCCCATGAAAACGATGATGCTAATGATCGGATCGGAAGTGATCTGACGGGTGAATCTGATGAGGCGGTCGATCTAGCGTCCCTGATGGCGGATGAGGGCATTGAATTTGCCAGTAGCCCAATTGACGAACTCGATGATTTGGATGAGACCTGGTTTGATCCGAGCGCTGAGGACCAGAGTGATTTAGGGATCGATGACGAGAACCCGGCAGCCGGTGATCTGGCCGGATCAGGCGATACGGCGACCGAAAACCTCGACCAGGATAGCGACGGTGAGGTTGTTGACGAACTGGAAACCGACTCGCCGTCCGGCGTCGATGAAGCTGACGTCGCGGAGGAACCGTCCGAGTTTTCACTGCCGACTCCAGTGGACGAGTTGGAAAGTCAGGAGGAGGCAGACGGCGACCTGTTTGCACCCGGTATTAGTGACGACGAGCAACCGCTGACCGAAACGGCCGAGGCGCTGACCCCTCAGGACGAGCCGGAACCCGGGATGGATGCCGGGGACGACGCGGTGGAAACCGCTGACGGCGACGATGATGGTGCCGAGAATCTGGAACCGCTGCCAGTCCCGGGTGAATTGGTTGACGATGCGCTTCCCGGTGAGGAAGAACAGCACGAGGAAGAGCATAACGAGGGAGAGCATAACGAGGGAGAGCATAACGAGGGAGAGCATAACGAGGGAGAAAACCCGGCGGAACTGGCGGAAGAAGATCAGCAGGCCGATCGGCTATTCGCTGCGGCCGGTGACGCTCCGCTTGATGAATCGTTTGATAACGATGTCGAGTCGGTTGGCGGGGAGGAGAGTGATTCGCCCGCGTCAGGTGATGAGATATTCGAGATTGATGAAGTTGCTGAGGTCGAGGAGTTGTTCTCGGGTGACGAAGAAGAGGCCCGGCATCGCGACGACTCTGGTGAGCCAGTGGTGGCCGAGCAACTTGAGTTTGGTGATGCCGAAATTGTTGACACCGCCGAAGTGCCAGCAGAATCCGCTGCTTTAATCGAACCGGAGGAGCCTGCACTTTCAGAGGATGACCTTAAACCGGTCCGGGTTAGCCGCTGGTGGCTGGTGGCCCATCTGGGCATGGCGCTACTGTTAGTGGTGGTAATAGCTGCACAGATCCTCTATCTAACCCGAGAGCCGTTGCAGGATGACGAGCGATTTCGTCCGTGGCAGGAGTCTCTGTGTAACCTGGTGGGTTGCGAATTACCGGTGAGACACGACGTCTCGAAACTCCGGGCGGTAGCCAAGGTGGTCATATCGCACCCTCGTTATCTGGACGCATTGCGAATTGATTTAAGTTTGCAGAACCGCGCCGCGTTTGCGCAGCCGTTCCCCACCATACGGGTATTATTTCTGGATAAGCGTGACCGTGAACTGGCGGGACGAGATTTTTCCCCGGAAGAGTACCTGCGAGGTCCGTTGGCTGGTAAGACTCTGCTGCAGCCGATGGTTCCAGAACAGATCGTACTGGAGATTAAAGACCCTGGCGCCAGAGCGGTTAATTACCGTTTTAGTTACCTTTGAGCGTTGATCTGACTATCGGTGGTCCGCTACCAAAAATTGGACCATACACCCTGACTGGCCGAGCCCTGCTGGCGCCAATGGCGGGTATTACCGATGCCCCGTTTCGTGATATCTGCCGGCGTTATGGTGCCGGTTATACTGTTGCCGAGATGGTTTCAGCGAAAAAGGAATTGCAGCACACCCGCAAGTCTCGTCTGCGCAGCCAGATCGGTGGTGACCCGGAGCCCAGGGCCATCCAGATTGTTGGCGCGGATGCGCAATCGTTAGCGGAGGCCGCGGTGACCAATGTTGACCGTGGCGCGCAGATTATCGATATCAACATGGGCTGCCCGGCGAAAAAAGTGTGTCGTAAGGCTGCCGGTTCAGCGCTGCTCAGGGATGAAGGACTGGTCGCAGAAATTTTGCAGGCGGTCGTGGCCGCTGTCTCGGTGCCGGTAACCTTGAAAATTCGCACGGGCTGGGATCGAGAGTTCCGCAATGCGGTTACCATTGCCCGCCTCGCGGAGGCGTCCGGGGTCGTGGCATTGACGGTGCATGGTCGTAGTCGAGCCTGTGGTTTTCGGGGTTCGGCGGAGTACGACACCATTCGTCAGGTTAAGGAGAGCGTTTCAATCCCGGTATTCGCGAATGGCGATATCGTTAGCCCTCAACAGGCTGCACGGGTGCTCGCTCTGACCGGTGCCGATGCAGTTGTGGTAGGTCGTGGTGCTCAGGGTCGGCCCTGGATTTTCGATCAGATAAATCGCTATCTGCAGGATGGCAAAATAACCGAAGCGCCACCGGTTGATGAAATTTTTCAGCTAATTCGTGATCACTTGCTGGCACTTCACCGTTATTATGGTGAGCATCAGGGAGTGAAGATCGGTCGTAAGCATTTCGGCTGGTACTGCGCGGAGTGGGGTGAAGCGGGCAGGCGAGCAAGGTCGGAATTCAATCAGTTACAAACAGCGGATGAGCAGCTGGCATTGCTGAAGGTATGGGCGGTAACCAGGAGGGAGCACCGGTCAGAAGATTATCAATTTAAAATCCCGACAGGATTTATTTCCGGGGTGACGTCGCCATCAGGGGGGTGCGTGGGTGAACAGTACAACTAATAATAATCGTCCTTCGGGGGAGGCAGCGGTGGCTGTCGAGGGAGAACCGTTAAACACTTTTTGCGCAACACCCGGGGGTAATCAACCGGTTTGCGATATGGTTGCCAGTGCGGTTGAGCGATACCTGGCAGATTTAGGGGGTGATGAACCGACCTGCCTATATGAACTGGTCATGCGTGAGGTGGAGCGGCCACTATTAAAAACCGTGCTTTGCCATGCCGGCGGTAATCAGAGCAAGGCATCCAAGTACCTGGGCATTAATCGTAATACCCTGCGAAAAAAACTGGAGCAATATCAGATCGACGACTGATAAAATGTCGACCTTCGACATTAATCAAATTCAACGGGTTGTCCAGCGCTGGATGGCCCGTTTTTGTTTTTAGAACGTCCCTTAATTTAAAAAACTTACCGAGAATTATGGCCAAAATAGAGCGAGCTTTACTCAGCGTTTCCAACAAACAGGGTGTTGTCGACTTTGCTCAGGGACTTGCCGACTTGGGGGTTGAGTTACTGTCCACCGGGGGTACTGCAAAAATGCTGCGGGCAGCCGGCCTGGAGGTGATCGAAGTGGCCGATTACACCGGATTCGCGGAGATGATGGACGGTCGAGTAAAAACGCTCCATCCGAAGATTCACGGCGGCATTCTGGCCCGCCGGGACGAGCCTGGTCATCTCCAGCAGATTGCCGAGCAAAATATTCCACCGATTGATCTGGTGGTCGTAAATCTCTACCCGTTCCGGGAAACCATTGCCCAGCCCGACTGCACCCTGGCCACGGCGATTGAGCAGATTGATATCGGTGGCCCAACCATGTTGCGAGCCGCCGCAAAAAACTGCCAGGGAGTCACCGTCGTCGTCGAAAGTCAGGATTATGCAACCGTGCTGCAGGAGATGCGCGATAACGATGGTTCCACCCGCGAACAGACTCGGCTGGAACTAGCGGTTCGGGCTTTTGCCCACTCAGCCGGTTATGAAGCCGCCATTGCCAGTTGGTTGCAGAGCCAGGTGGCCACCGAGGACGAACCCTTCGCAGACACCCTGCAGGTGCAGATGAGTCGTCACCAGACCATGCGTTACGGTGAAAACCCCCACCAGCGAGCGGCTTTTTATCGAGAAGTTGGCGCGGATTACGGTATTGCCGCCAGTGAGCAGCTGCAGGGCAAGGCGCTGTCGTTTAACAACTGTCTCTTATACACATCTGACGCTGCCGACGAAGAGGATAGTGTAG
>OJFP01000913.1_pt1 | contig 17432 bp, 13 predicted proteins | sample 1594141 | NCBI WGS metagenome assembly OJFP01 (sample SAMN05416843, study PRJEB24817) | seawater metagenome | isolation source: Sea water | place: Canada:Atlantic | collected 2013-07 | reverse complement strand
AGATGTAGAGAGGTCTCGTGGGCTCGGAGATGTGTATAAGAGACAGATCTATGACCTTGGTGTGGATGGGTTAAAGGAATACATCAAAACCATCGGCTTGTTTAATTCCAAGGCTGAGAACGTCATCAAAACCTGTGCGACCTTGCTAGAAAAACACAACGGCGAGGTGCCCCGTGATCGGGCTGCGCTAGAGTCGCTGGCCGGGGTGGGTCGTAAAACTGCAAACGTGGTGCTCAATACGGCTTTTGGCGAGCCAACCATGGCAGTTGATACGCACATTTTTCGGCTCGGGAACCGCACCCGTATTGCCCCGGGTAAGACGCCCTTAGCCGTAGAAAAAGGTTTGCTGAAGAACATTCCGGCTGAGTTCCTGCGGGATGCTCACCACTGGCTTATTCTTCATGGCCGATACACCTGCCTGGCTCGCAAGCCGCGGTGTGGCTCCTGCCTGATCGAAGACCTTTGCGAATACAAACAGAAAACTGAACTGGAGTCGGACTGATGCTCTGGGGACAGGACCGTTCGACTCTGCGCGGCGTCTTTGAAGCAGCGTGGCGCGATCGCCAGGCTGGCAAGCCGCTGGATAAACAGACAACCATGATTGCTGATGTGGTGGCTATGCATCCGGAGTATCACGCCGTGCTTGATAGCGGTGCCGCACGCGATCGTGACTATGATGGTAGCGACGGACAGAGCAATCCTTTCCTGCACATGGCGATGCATATTGCGATCCGCGAGCAGTTGAGTATTGATCGCCCACCTGGAGTGGTCAAAATCCACCGCCAGCTTGCCCGGCGCCAGGGAGATGTTCATCTCGCCGAACACCAGATGCTGGAGGCGCTGGCAGAGGTATTATGGGCTGCGCAGTTAGATGGCAAAGAACCGGATATTGACGAATACGTTCGGGCGTTAAAGCGGGCCCTCAATCAAAGCTAACGGCCTGCAGCGGGCGTCGGTCAGGACTTGCGTTGAACGAGTTCGAGTTTGTAACCATCCGGATCCTCGACAAAAGCAATCACCGTGGTGCCGTGTTCCATGGGTCCGGCTTCACGGACCACCGTCCCGCCACGAGCATTAATTTTTTCGCAAGTCTGGTAAGCATCGTCCACCTCGATAGCAATATGGCCAAATGCGTCTCCCAGTTCGTACTGGTGAGTATCCCAGTTGTGGGTTAACTCGATGGTGACCGGCGAGTTTGCTTCGTCCTCGTAGCCGACGAAGGCAAGGGTGAAGCGACCTTCGGGGTAATCGTGTTTTCGGAGTAATTTCATCTCCATTACTTCGGTGTAAAAGGCGATCGAAGCCTCCAGATTAGTAACCCTGATCATGGTGTGTAGCAGTCGCATGAAATTCTCTCGGTGATTTTGGAACCAGAGGCGGTCGATGCTGCCCCTGAATCGATCAGATTAACAATTATTCCTTGACGATTGAACGTCAAATCGCTTTAATAGCCACCCTTCGCGAGGGTGGATTTGACAGTTCTGTTGTCCGCCCTGCTGGTCATCCGCTGCGGTGACTATCCAAACATGGCCAGGTAGCTCAGTCGGTAGAGCAGGGGACTGAAAATCCCCGTGTCGACAGTTCGATTCTGTCCCTGGCCACCATTTTAAATCAGCAAGTTATGCTGATATTGCAAAGCGCTATTTTCCACAGTGTAGACATGGCGTAGACGGTTTGGTCTGTTTGGCCACCTACTGTCAATTCCTGTTGCACCTCAGGCCTTCCGAAAAACAATAGGGCCGATGAGCAGGAAATTCTCATGCATATAGTTGAAGAGATCAGTGCTCACCCACCGCTAGTTTTTGCGATCTTTGAGCGAAGCGGATTGGGGTGCCGAATTTTCGCCGGGAGAATGGGGTCAACGGCACCTGCTTTTACAAGTGGCGTTCCATTTTTTTGGGGGGGATGGACGACGGCCGCTGATTTGGTCTATTAAAAAGGTAGTTGCTGAGGAAAAGCTTAAATTCAAGTGATTTACGCTTTTTTTAACCCGATATTTTTAGCAAGCTGATCCACCGTTATTTTATCCAATATGAAGGCCTTCTTTAAAAACAACAAAGGTGGCTTTTGTGGTAGATAATTATTAGGTAACAATGAAACGAAAAAGTGCGGCGGTGGCGGTTGTTATTATAAGTATTAAAGTTAGAATTATTGTTCTCTTTGGGAGTTTGCGAATAATGTATACCGCAGGTGCGGTGCGCAAATTTATTTCTATACTCCTCTCTAAAAAAACTAAAACTCTCACGAATGTCACCGCTAGAATTGAAATAATTAACCACGTAAGAAAAATATAATTAAATTCAATGGTATGCACAGCGTAAAGAAAGCTACCGAAAGAAGATTGGGCCAGAGGCTGTGTTGGTGTGCCAAATTTAGCAGCAGTGACTAGGACTAAAGAGAATATGCTTGTAAAGGCAAGGATTAAACTAGATTCGTGCCTTACTCGTGTTTCCTTATCTAAATTACTTCTGATGGTTCGCTCAATTTTATGTTGTTGCGCGTTAAATGATCCTGATGTTGCCTTTATCCATGCCATTTCTCGGTCGTAAGTAGATTTTTTTAGATGCTTTGATTCATAGCAGGTTCTAGCTAAAGCCTTCATGTATCCGAGTAGACCAAGTGCATCTTCGTTTTGATCTATTTTATTTTTGTTTTTTTGTGATCGTTTAATTGTAGTTAATTCATTCTTAAGTTGAGTTAGTAAAGTTAGACCAACTCGATCTATGTCTATATTGCCAGAGGAGGGAGCTTTAATTATTGTTGTCAATGCATCTGAATCAGCTGTGTGATGGTTGTGCTTGTGTAGAGAGTATTTTAAATAGTAGTAGGATTGAAGGCACAACCGTTGTTGCTCTTTATCTGTAATGAGGGGGGCCGTGTTGGTTTCGCTAGTTGGAGGTGAGAAAATAGAAATTTGAGCCAAGCCAGAGTGTTTAATAGTAAATTTTGTAAAATAGACTTCTGGCGGTGTAGGATTTTGACCTAACGGATAGCCGCTTTTAATAAGCTTTTCTAGTTGAAGAAATAGCAAATTTTGTTGTTTTTGATATTTCAATTTTGCTTCAGACTCAAAGGGTTTGAGTGTTGAAGCTTTCGACTGCACAACAGCGCAATCGCTGACGATTTTCATAAGGTTAGAGTTCTGTTCGCTGAACTCAGATTTGTACGCTCGGGGGTAAATACAGAGAAATCCAGATATTGATGTGTCATCTGGATTGGAGCCCACTTCTATCGTCCCTATAAGGACGACTCGCCATTGTCCATCACGCTTCCCTGGGGTGTCTTTCCATTCAACCCAAGACTGAAGAATTACTTTTTGTTCTTTTTCATTGTCTGGGGATTGGAAGAGAATCGAGTAGTGCTTTTGATCTATTTTTATATTTGTCAGGTACTTTTGAGCACAGGTAATTTTATAGTCTGCTAGTGCGCTTCCGGCCAGGCCGACTGAGATAAGCGAAAAGTTAAGGTGACCTGATATACAAGGGACCCAGCCTAGATAAATATTTTCCGAATCCGCTAGCTGGGTAGGCGAATTGTCGAGCTTGGGTTCTTGTTTGTCCGAGCTTTTATTTTCCAATATTAGCGCAAGTTTTCCACTAGCCTGCGAAGCTAGCGGAAATCCTATTTTTTATTAGTAGTTGCTAGTCTAGTAGCCTAGCGTACCAACTCATTGTAGGTTTTTGGTCTGGGTCGATGCCTATGCGATCCGTAGCGCGAGTCATACCGTCAGAGCGAGAGCTACCAGTTATAGGGTTTTGACCGCTTCGCTCATTGTATTCAATCTCTGTTTTTAATCTAAGGATAAGAAAACAAAAATAAGCTAAGAAGCCAAGAGCTGTAAGCACGAGAGTTTCTGGTATTGTCATGGTGTTGACCAAGTATGATATGTGACACAGCTTTGCCAGCTGCTGACGTTAAGCTGGCTAGGTGTGTGGGTTTTGGATGTAAGCGATCGATTCAATAAGAAGTTGGCCAGATTTGAGCCAATAGTGAAGCAAATCTTAGAAAGTATAAAATGCGACATCTCAGATAGGCGTGGCATTATATTTAACGACAAAGCACCTAAAATACTTAAGCAAAGCTGTATCTACAGAACATAAAACGGTGTTCCTCAAGTCTTTGCGAACTTGCCCGAGTATAGTCAAACAAATCAAATTTTACAATATTGATTTAAATCAAACTTTATCATGTTAAATGACAGTTGAGGGTGCTCTATGTGACCTGATGATAGGGCCCTTGGCTAGAGCTTGGATGAATTGCCGACCATTCTAATGTTGCGCTTCATGGTGTTTTGTAGAAAGACAGCCATAATGGTTGAAAAAAAGGTGCGGTTATTGATCCAATCCAAGTGCCCACTCATCATACGTAATGCGCGCTTGCCTCCACTCCTCATCACTCATCGGCTTCGGCATATTCCGCTCATTTCGCCTTCGGTAGTGCTGCTTCTTAAACTTCGCGAACCAGGCCGAATCAGGCCGTTTTCCACGAATCCATTGTTCACCCGGCCACTTTTCGGGTAACCACGGACAAACCGTTGCCAGCCAGTGCCCCGGTGACAATACCCAGTTCATAAACTCATAAAGCGCTTCTTTGCCCCGTAAGATAATCTGATAGCGGCTGGCCACTACGGGCAAGTCGTTTAACGTTTTCCGCACGTTTTGAAGTTTTCTGCCAATTTGTTTCCGCTGCCTTGTTCCCTTCGGTGTTCGGTCAAGTTGAGCGTTGAGGCGTTTTCTTTCGCTATAGATCGCCCCGTACCTGGCCGTGATGTGGTCGTTCACGTCCGCTATCAGCATTCCCATCGCGTGTAACTGATTCTCTTCAATGGTGACCCACTCAGGCGCTCTGGCCTCGCTGCTGATCCCGTAGCGATTGCCCCTTACTTTGCCTTGATCGGTTTTCCCTTGGGCCTTGGTCATATACCCGGCTGCTTTCATCATGTAAGCAGCGGCCGCTTCTCCATCTTTGATTTTCTCCAGGTGAGCGAGGCCCTGGCCCCAAAGCGTTTCAATGCGCTTGGCCCACGAAGGAAACAATTCATAATTGACGCGCCAGCGAATCAGCATATGAACGTGAGGATTAGGCTCCCCTTTCTCGTTATCGGGCACCTCCGCCACCCAGACGTATAGAAACGGCTGATCCTGGCGAGGTTCCTCACCAAGAGTATTTCCTTCCCGCCCGATACAGGCATAGCGCCGGCCGTGAACCGTAGACTCCGCTCGCCAGCCGCGCTGATACATTTTGGTTAATCCATCACAAAAACGGCTTACCTCTTTTTGAATCGTGACCGGCTTTTTTTCTGCCCGTGTTCTGACCTGGCAATAAGGCCCCGATGCTTCAAGAGAAAACCGCTGTTCATCGGTAAAGGTCAGAGTCAGGAAGGTGGAATAACCGCTGTATGCTTTGGCCACATAAGCGCAGCTTTCGGCAATCTTCCTGGCGGCACTGCGGGACAACTTGTCTGTAATTCGTGCTCCGCTTTGTTCTGGCGGTGACAGACACGCGCCCCTGACCTGGGAGCGAATCCGATATTCATCCGACCATTCGCGATACTGAATTACCGCATAGACCCCTGGCGCACCTTCGGAAGCCAGTCGATTTTGCGCAGGCTCCTTCTCGACGGTCTCAGCCACCAAATATTCAAAATATGCCCCTGTAACTGGGGGTTCTGGCGGTGTCGGACTTTTGGATGCCTTGACTAGCCTATAGGTCTCGCCGTCGCTAACGCGACCGCGAGACGGTCTGCCGGAGTGCCAATCTGGATTGATCTCCGGTTTTTCGGTTTCCGCTTTCCGGGCACAGAAACTAAAAGGAGCCTTTGAAGGCTCCTTATCGACGGGAATAAAATCGGGGTGGTTTTTATAGATGCTCATGGCGCCGCCCCTCCAAACTCAATGAAGGACAAGCAACGGAACAACACTGACTCATTGGCTTTATTCGATCCGTTGTCCCTTTAAGGAAATGAGGGCCACCATTCTCTTTAAGGGACTGCCAGCCTAAAGGCTCCGGCTTGACCTTTAGGTCTGACACTTCGGTTAACGTTCGGTTAAGTTTCGGTTGGCTGGAACCTAAAGGTTCACCGGAACCTTTAGACTGAAACACTGGATGCTGGAAAGCTAACGGGGTGGCCAGCAAGATTAGTGACCCCGCCCACCAAAAGCCGGTCAGCAGGAAGGCCATCATCGCGACTCCTCCGAAGTGGAGTGCCTGACTTGCTGTTCGATATATTCTTCGAGGTCTGCCTGTCGGTAACGCACCGCCCGGCTGCCGACCTTGACGAAGGGTATTTGCGCACCGGCCCAGCGGTCGCGCTCCAGGAAGGCTGCGCTCACGCTAAGGTAATCAGCAGCTTGTTTGGTGTTTAACAGTCTCGTTTGCATGGTCGATCTCCAGTTCGTTTAACAACTGGGAGCAACTATGCGAGAACCTATTTTGGTGTGCGCGGCACATCCTTGAGATGCCTACGCAAATTCTGGATGTGCCTAGGCACATCCAGTTTACTGACGTTTTTTTCGGTCCTTTTTAATCCAGCCGGCCATGGTGCCTTGGGAATCTTTTAGGAGTTCCATCCCATCATCATCCAGCAGTAGCAATCTTTGTTCTGGACTCTTTCGAAGGCGCTGAGCAATATCGCGCGCAGCCTGAGTGGCATTTCTGGTGCTGTAGGCTTTTGCATCTAGGAGCAACACGGCCTCCTTCAGATCAGCGTACCTTTGTCGCCTTCCAATGCCTCCTTTGCTAGCACCTTGCTGGCGCTGCAAGTCTTTAAGAAAACTGACCAGCGCCGGAAGTATAGTTTTTGAAAAAAGCACTAGCCCGTTTAGGTCCCTAAGGCTCGCATCTAGTGCCTCCATTGATTCCGAGTAGCTAGGGTTTGCATTTTGATTCAGCAATTGCTCCTCAGCGATTTTTACTAAAATCACACCGACGAGCATCAACGCGCTAGCCAAAGCCTCGGTCTCTTCCTCGCTCCGATCAACAAATAATTCGCTAATTTCAGACAATACCGGCTCACTCTCTATCGATCCTGCAATGCCTTCAAAAAAGTCGGCATCGACCGGCAAATCATGGGCGTTAAAAACCCCTGCTGGAAAAAAGTTTGAGACCATACCGGGATTCTGTATCTCCCTCACAAAAAGCTCGGCGGCCTTGCTTGCGATCGGCGTGAACGCTTCCCGGTCTACTTTATCGAGTGCTTCTCTAATTTCCTCCAGCACCTTTAAGCACAGTGACTTAGCCGCCATAGGCGGAGAATCGGCAAGCTCTTCCACTAACTGGTAAATATCTAACTCTTCCGCGATCACTGGCCCACCGCCTCCATAATAAAGTCTGTCACCCGCTGCATCGGCTCTCTTAACCGCTCCACATCGGTGATGATGTAACCGCTGGTTACGTCGTTAGTCATTTTATGGTTAAGCAGTCGTTTCAGCGCATAGGCCGATATATCGAGACCTTCGGCAATGGTAATAAAAGTGCGGCGCAGGTCGTGGAGCGTGAACGCCACCCCCGACCGCTTCGCCACTTTCGCCATCGGTTTGTTGTGGTTGTTCAAATAGCCGGTTTTACCCGTACCTGGAAAAACAAACGGGGAATCCACTGCGGCTTTACGCTGCTTCAGCAGATCAAACAGAAAGTCGGTCAGGGGTAAAACATGGGTTTCACCATTTTTGGTATCGACCACCGTTAAGCTGCGTTCATTGAAGTCTATTTGTGACCAGGGCAGTGAAGCCGCCTCAGTCCGCCTTAGCCCAGTAAACAGGATTAACAGCAGATAATCCCTCACTAATTCCTGACCATCATCGGTAAGGCTTAATACTGCCTCGTACCATGATTTAAGTTCATGAGCTTTGATGACCGATGTTCTGCGCGGCACCTTGTACCAGGAGCGGGCATTGGATAACCTTCTTACCGGGTTATCAGGGAATAGTGATTCCCCCGCTTCGGTTTCGTACTCCCCTTCGGCAAAGTTAAACAGCGCCCGCAATACCCGCATGGCGTTATTCGCCCTTGCCGGGCTCTTCTCGCCAAGCTGGGCATGGCGGGTGGCGACCATTTCTTTATTGATCCGCTTTAGGGGTTTGTCGCGCCAGTCAGCGAAGGCGTCTTTAAGATGCCGCCGGTAATCGTGGATGGTGCTTTCTTTGAGGTTTCTCCGGGCTTCCAGGTAATCTTCGAACACTTCGCCAAGCGTGATTGATTCGTCTCGTTCCCGCTTTGCCTTGGCGACCGGATCAAGGCCAGTAGCAATTTCACCGAGCATTTTTTGAGCTTGTCTGCGGGCTTGTTCAGCGGTCAGGTCAGGATAGCGACCCAAGGTGATCCGCTTCACTTTACCTTTGATACGTTTTTCGAGAATGAAGGTTTTAACGCCGCCGGAAGTAACCCGCAGGGCGAAGCCACGCATGGCATCATCGCGCAGGAATACCTGGCACTTGGTGGCGGGTGGAACGGGGGAAGGAATCGAGCAGCGATCAACGACGGTCTTGGTTAATTTCATTTGCGCAGGGCCATTGTAAATAATCCCTTGTTCTGAGCGTGTAGACGTGGTGTAGACAGTCTAGCTCAAAACCCCGCAAATTGGTTAAAACAGGAAAAGGCTTTTGAGTTCTTTAAAATAAGGGTATTAAAGCGATTTCAAAAATCTTCAGTTTCGTTAAAACAGCCAGATTAAAAACTGAAAATCCCCGTGTCGACAGTTCGATTCTGTCCCTGGCCACCATTCTTAGCTTGCGTTGCCGGTTTCGGCTTAATTTCTACCGGCGGCGATAGCGATTGCCACTTCTTTAATTAACGGCCACCACAACCTGTCCCGGGTGCGGCCATGAATCACTGACATAAAAAAACCTGCCTCAGCACATTGGCTGAGGCAGGTTTTAGTCCTGCCGAAAATTTAACGCTATTTATTTGAGCTGCCTTGGCAAAGCTTCGGGAGTGAAATCGGTAGCGTTGGCGGGAGGCTGAAAGCGCCAGTCCTTACCCTGGTAGAGCACGGTGGCATGCAGGCGTTGCAGGTCAACCACCGAAACCATGGTCACCGTTGGGCCGGGCTTGCCATCTTCCCAAACGCCATTGGCAAAGCTGATTCTGGTGCGGCGCCACAGTTCGCCCTTTTTATCGTAATACTCCACCCCATGAAACAGCGGTAGGTTAGGATCAGCACCGACAAACATGATCCGGTGGCTGTTCAGGTGAGATTTGGGCGGCGTGCCTTTGAGTACCCAAACTTCGGTAGGTGCGTAGTCTTCGACGTAGTTCCAGTAGGGCGCTTTATCCAGCTGCATGGCCGCAAACCGCTCTTTTGGGTCTTTGGCATCGAGGTTAAGCGGTTTGATTCTGCTGTTGTTAGCGCCAAGAATGAAGCGCTTGCCCTGTAGTTCCCAGCTGTCATACCAGGTGGGGTCGAGGTTGATAGCGAAGGTTTCATCGGTGAGCAGATCGGTACCGGATATCGGATCGGCCCAGGCGCCGCTGGAGAGGCGGCGCACGCGGCGCAGACTTTTGATATAAGCATAGACATCCGCAAGGCGGGCGTCGGTGTAGTTCACGGTGAGGATGCCAACACCCCGGGTGTCCTGAGGGTAGAGATTAATCAGGGATTCGTATTTAACGATTTCGGGGTCTTCGATATTTGGTTCCTGAATACGCCCGGACATCAGGTAGCGCTTAAATCGCCAGCCCTGTTCACGTTGGAGGCCTTTCTCCCCGTCAATCACCAGGAAGTACATGGGGTCGAGGTCAAGGGTATCGCCGATCCAGCCAGTCCGTAACATGTTGTAGGCGAGTTTGTAACCGCTATCAGGGTCATCCACGGACAGGTCCGGGAAGGGAATTCCGCTGGTGTGATTAGTGAGCCGCTTCTGGTCGTCGAGACGGGCTTCACCTTTGTGTTTCTCGGTCATGGCCACGACTTCCGGGCGGGGCAGAACCGGGTCGGCAGGCTGCAGCGTCATTTCCAGGCCGTATTCGCGGATCTGGAGTTCGGTGCTGGCGGGTAGTAAATCACCGATACGATGACCTTCAAAGGTCATATCCATTAGCTGGTCGATATTGGCACCATTAAGAACGGTGCCGTGGGTTACCTCTTCCGCGCTTAGTGGACTACTGCTTAAGGCTAAAGCCATTGCTGCTGTGAATAGCGGCGAGCGGCTTAAAATCGTGTTCTTCATACGGATCACTCCCAAGTGTTCTGGCTTCTAAACAGTTCAGGGAGTTATGTCCCTGACGGTTACTACTTGTAGAGGCGTCCGTGCCACTTAGGTCTTATTTACCCCTGTTATGTCTAAACGAAAGAGATGATAAATCGCTTAACAAGGTTCGGGTAACTTTACCTAGTGTTCGATTTTGCTTGTATTCGAGCCTGTGTGCAACCTAATAATTTGTGCGCTGCAACAGACGGTGTGTTGATTGTTGGAGCGGGGTTAAAGCAATGACCCGGTGGAGGATGGCCGGGGCCAGCGGGTCCGTTAGCTTCGTCAGGTTGTGCCGTGCGGCGGAGTGATTGTCCATCAATCCAGATTTCATCGAGGAATTAGGCGGCCGATGGGGCTCGATTGCCCAGAAAAAAGCCCGCGTCGGCCAGAAGGCCGAAGCGGGCTCAGGTGGTGCAGGTTTTAATCGATTATTTCAACTGTCTTGGCAGCGCTTCGGGGGTAAAGTCGCTGGCGTTTGCGTCAGGCTGGTAGCGCCAGTCCTTACCCTGATAGAGCACGGTGGCATGTAACCGTTGCAGATCGACGACGGAGACCATGGTGATGGTTGGGCCAGGCTTACCATCTTCCCAGATACCATTGTCAAAGCTGATTCGGGTGCGGCGCCACAGTTCGCCCTTCCGGTCGTAATACTCCACGCCATGAAACAGCGGCAGGTTAGGGTCGGTGCCAACGAACATGATCCGGTGACTATTCAGGTGAGACTTTGGAGAGATCCCTTTCAGCATCCAGACTTCGGTCGGGGCGTAGTCTTCTACGTAGTTCCAGTAGGGTGCTTTATCCAGTTGCATGGCGGCGAAACGGTCTTTCGGATCTTTGGCATCGAGGTTAAGCGGTTTGATTCTGCTGTTGTTAGCGCCGAGGATGAAGCGCTTGCCAAGTAGTTCCCAGTCATCGTACCAGGTAGGGTCAAGGTTGATGGCGAAGGTTTCATCGGTGAGCAGATCGGTACCGGATATCGGATCAGCCCAGGCGCCGCTGGACAGACGCCGCACGCGGCGCAGACTTTTGATATAAGCATAGACATCCGCAAGGCGGGCGTCGGTGTAGTTCACGGTGAGGATGCCAACACCCCGGGTGTCCTGAGGGTAGAGATTAATCAGGGATTCGTATTTAACGATTTCGGGGTCTTCGATATTTGGTTCCTGAATACGCCCGGACATCAGGTAGCGCTTAAATCGCCAGCCCTGTTCACGTTGGAGGCCTTTCTCCCCGTCAATCACCAGGAAGTACATGGGGTCGAGGTCAAGGGTATCGCCGATCCAGCCAGTCCGTAACATGTTGTAGGCGAGTTTGTAACCGCTATCAGGGTCATCCACGGACAGGTCCGGGAAGGGAATTCCGCTGGTGTGATTAGTGAGCCGCTTCTGGTCGTCGAGACGGGCTTCACCTTTGTGTTTCTCGGTCATGGCCACGACTTCCGGGCGGGGCAGAACCGGGTCGGCAGGCTGCAGCGTCATTTCCAGGCCGTATTCGCGGATCTGGAGTTCGGTGCTGGCGGGCAGTAAATCTTTGATGAGGTGACCTTCAAAGGTCATTTCGCTTAACTGGTCGATGTTCGATGCATCGAGGACCGTGCCGGGGGTGATCTCTTCAGCGTTGACGCTGGTATTGCCCATGGCGATGGCGAAAGCCGCCAGGCCTAACTGTCTAGCTATTGAAATTGGTTGCTTCATGGTTACAAACCCTCTCCCTTAGGTTTAATTAAAAAACAGCGATGCAGGCGAGCTCACGAAGCCGGCATCCATGCCGTCGAAAATATTGCGACCTCCTCCCACCGGATTTTGTGTTCAGAATTATTCTGAAAACGGATAACTTTTTCGTGGGCGCGATATCTTCGGTACTGATTCTGTTCGCAATAGCAACATAACGCAACTCAATAATTTTTCCGGTTGCTAGGCTACAATCGAGAGTTTTCCTGCCTGTGAGTCAGGCAGGGCTACCGATACTTAAATTTTCTATTTAGCTTTCGCGATATTTTAAGGACGATGTTTGATGTCATTGCTGGGAGAACACGCGTTACGAGACCTACTTTCCACATTGAACGTAGGCGAGCTCGTCGGCGGCCTTCGCGGGATTGAAAAAGAGAGCCTCCGGGTAACGGCTGACGGGGATATATCGCAATTACCACACCCGGAATGTCTGGGGTCCAAGCTAACCCATGCTGAGATCACTACGGATTATTCGGAAGCCTTGCTGGAGCTAATTACCGAGCCGATGACCTCTAGCGAGGCGTTGATCAAGCGGCTCCACGATATTCATACCTTTGTCTATCAATGCATTGATAGTGAAATGCTCTGGGCAACCAGCATGCCCTGTGCGGTGGAGAATGAGCAGAGTATTCCGATTGCGGATTATGGACCTTCCAACGTTGGCATGATGAAGCATGTCTATCGTCATGGTCTGGCGTGGCGTTATGGACGGGTAATGCAGGCCATCGCCGGGGTGCACTTTAATTATTCCGTGCCCGTTTCTGCATGGCCGCACCTGCACAAAATTGCCGGCGATTCCGGGACGCTGGATGAGTTTATTTCCGCCCGGTATTTTGGCCTGATACGAAACGTTTAACGAATAGGTTGGTTAATTCCGTATCTTTTCGGTGCCTCGCCCGCTGTTTGTAAATCGTTTACCGGCGGCAAAGCGGGAGGGTTTGAAGAGTTTGATGCGGGTACTTTTTACCTGCCTTACGCCACCGCGTTACGCATGAGTGATATTGGTTATAAAAATGTGCACCAGGCGCAACTGGGCATTAGCTACAACAGTTTGCAGGAATACGTCGACGGGTTGACCACTGCCATTGAAACCCCGACGGATGATTATGCAAAATTTGGAGTCGAGGTTGATGGTCAGTATCGGCAACTGAACGCGAATGTGCTGCAAATCGAAAATGAGTACTACAGCTTTATTCGGCCCAAGCAGGTAACTCAATCCGGTGAAAAACCTACCCTTGCCCTGCAACGTCGAGGCGTACGCTATGTGGAGGTGAGAGCGCTGGATGTCAGTGTCCACGACCCGCTGGGAGTAGGCGTTGCCGAACTAAAATTTATTGAGGCGATGCTGCTCTATTGTTTGCTTAGCCCCAGTGATCCCATCGACGAAAACGGTCGCCAGGAAGTCGAACGCAATCAAACGGCGGTCGCAACGGCGGGGCGGGATCCGGCCCTGATGCTGACGGACAATGGTCGAGAAGTAAGCCTGCGCGAATGGGGGCGAGAGCTGTTAGCCGGTATGCAGCCACTGTGCAGTTGGCTGGATAGCAGTGGCACCGGAGGATTTAGCGATGCGTTATTGGTGCAGATGGCAAAAATTGAGGATGCCAGTTTGACGCCTTCAGCCCGGATTCTGGCTGATATGCGCATGCGTGATGAATCCTTCTATCAGTTTGCTCGACGTCGGTCGGGGGAATGGAAAGAGTATTTTTCACACCAGGTATTGGCAACCGACGTGGAGGCTGCACTACGAGCAAGTGCGGCGCAGTCATTGGCACGACAGGCCGAATTAGAAGCCGAACCCCAGCTACCCTTTAGTGAGTATTTAAGTAAATATTTTGCGCAGAAATAGCCCGCCGCGCTGCTTGAGGCGCGGCGGGCCAGTTTTTTCTAGCCTGAGTTACATGCCTTCGATGCAGAGGTATTTCACTTCGGTGAATTCCTCGAGGCCGTACTTGCTTCCTTCGCGGCCGACACCGGATTCCTTCACGCCGCCAAAGGGCGCGACTTCGCTGGAGATAATGCCGGTGTTGATGCCGACAATACCCGTTTCCAGCGCCTCTGAGACCCGCCATACTCGGCCAAGATCGCGGGCATAAAAGTAGGCCGCCAGGCCGTAAGGCGTGTCGTTGGCCATCTCGATGGCTTCATCTTCGTTGCTGAAGCGGAATAGCGGCGCGACGGGGCCGAAGGTTTCGTCCTGAGTGATCAGCATGTCAGTGGTGACATCCGTGAGCACCGTCGGTTGATAAAAATTGCCGCCGAGTGCGTGGCGTTCACCACCCACTGCAATTTTCGCCCCTTTGCTGCAGGCGTCCTCCACATGTTCTTCCACCTTGGCCAGTCCGGCTTCATCGATCAGTGGGCCTGCCGTGTTGCCGGCTTCAATGCCCGGACCCACCTTGAGGCCCCTGACCGCCACTGCCAGCTTTTCGGCAAATTCGTCGTAGACAGAATCCTGCACCAGAATGCGGTTGGCGCAGACGCAGGTTTGCCCGGTGTTGCGGAATTTGCTGGCCATGGCGCCGTCAACCGCGGCGTCAATGTCCGCATCGTCAAACACGATAAAGGGAGCGTTTCCACCCAGTTCCATACTCACTTTTTTGACGGTACCCGCGCACTGCTCCATCAACATTTTGCCAATTTCGGTGGAGCCGGTGAATGAAAGCTTGCGCACCGTGGGGTTAGAGGTGAGTTCGCCACCAATTGCCCCGGAACTGCCAGTGACGATATTTAGGACGCCGGCGGGGATGCCTGCCCGCTCCCCCAGTTCTGCTAGGGCCAGCGCGGAATAAGGAGTGGCGGTGGCGGGTTTGATCACCACCGGGCAGCCAGCAGCCAGAGCCGGGGCGCACTTACGGGTGATCATGGCGTTGGGGAAATTCCACGGGGTAATGGCGGCCACCACGCCCACGGGTTGTTTGATTACCACGATACGACGGTTTTCGGCGGGTGCCGGAATGGTATCGCCGTAGACCCGTTTGGCTTCTTCGGCAAACCACTCAACAAAGCTGGCACCGTAGGCTATTTCACCCATTGCTTCAGCCAGTGGTTTGCCCTGTTCCAGGGTCATCAGTTTGGCAAGGTCTTCCTGGTTTTCCATCATCAGGTCAAACCAGCGGCGCAGGATTGCCGAACGTTCCTTGGCGGTTTTTTTGCGCCAGGCTGGCCAGGCCGCATTAGCCGCTTCAATGGCGCGACGGGTTTCAGTGTCGATTAATTTTGGAATGGTACCGAGATGGGAGCCATCGGCCGGGTTGGTGACATCGATCGTCGATCCAGAGTCGGCATCGATCCACTGGCCGTTTACATAACATTGCTGGCGAAAAAGTGACGCATCCTTGAGTGCTGGGCTGGGCATAATGGTATCTCGTATAAAGTGAAGTGGATGGCGAAGTTAAACGGACTATTATAAACCGTCCGTTGGCGAGAAGAATCACCGGAGCCGGTGATTAGACCAGGTGCCGTCCGTGCAGGGTGGAAAGTGATCAACGGTAATCTTATGGTGTTAACGCAACAGGTGGAAGCAGGAGCCAGTAATGAGCAAAACCCAGATTCACAAAGAGATATTTATTGCGGCACCGCTGGTAGCGGTCTGGAAAACCATGGGTGATTTTGGCGGTATGGAGCCCTGGTTCCCGTCTGCGCAGGAATGCACGGTAACCGGTAGCGGTGTGGGCGCGGTTCGGCGGTTAGTGATGCCCGATGGTGGCGTACTGGAGGAAGAGCAGACCGAGCGGGTTGAAGGGGAGCAATATACCTATCGAATTGTGTCAGGAGAGGTGCCGTTTAGTGATTACAGCTCGCGGTTTGCGGTTAAAACCGAGGCAGCCGGTACCCGGGTGATCTGGACGGCAGAATTTAGACCCGCGGAAGGCGCGGAGCAGAGCGCAGCAGAGTTTGTTTCTGCCGTGTATGAGGGTGGTCTGGCGGCGGGTAAGGCGTTGCTGGAGGCGGCCGGTTAGTCGCCCGTATAAATACGGTTAACCCCGTTTGTAGTTAATGACTCCCACGTAGATAGACAGCAGGAACACCATGGTGACCGCATAGACTGACGGTACGATGGCGACCACGGGATTACCAAGCATGGCGGGGCTGGCGGCGATGGCAACCCCCAGCATTGCATTTTGTGCGCCGACTTCAATCGCCAGCGTAGTCACCCTGGGGTTTGATAGCCGAAAACCACGGCCCAGCATGTAACCCATGGCGATGGTAAACAGATTGAAAACCACGGTGATAGTACCGGCCTCTGTCAGGTTTTCGAACCACTTGCCTTGTTCAGCACCGACCATGGCAATGATAATCACCGGTAAAAAACTGATGTTTCCGCGTCGCACCCAAACTTCAGCTCGCCGGGCAAATTGCGGCCAGTGGTGCAAAACAGCCATGCCCAGGGCGACCGGTATTACGGTAATCATCATAATCCGCAGGGCAGTTTCGCCCACCGGCAGCGACAGCGCAGTGCTGCTGCCTGCAAAATGGCTGAGGGCAAGGTTCAGGCCAATCGGGATAGTGAAAACAGTGACCAGGCCGGACAGGGCGGTCATGCTCACCGACAGGGCGACGTCGCCGCGGCCGAGATAAGTAAACAGATTCGACAATGCACCGCCGGGGCAGAGGGTGAGTAGACAGAGGCCAACGGCGAACTCCGGTCGCATTGGCAGGCTACTGGCAATCAGAAACCCACAGACCGGTAATAACAGCAGCTGCCCGGTTAATCCCACTGCCGCCGCTTTGGGAAACTGGGCAATGCGGAGAAAATCAGCCGGCGTCAGTCCCAGGCCCATACCGAACATCAGCAGGGCAAGAAACCAGGGGATCATTGTGCCGACCGTGGCAAACATTGCGATTAAGGCGTCGAAGCTGGCATTGGCCAGCGGATGTCAGTAAAACGCTCTCGCTTAGCTAGCCGATTGTTTCAGGCTTGCTCGCACTTCGGTCACCTGCGCCTGCAGTTCCTGGGGAAGCCGGTCGCCATAACTTTGCAGGTACTCTTCAATGTCGTTAATTTCACTCAACCAGGCGTCGGCGTCCACCGCGCTTAGTCGCGCCATGGTGGTTGCGTCAAGATCAAGGCCATTGATATTGATACTGCCGGCGGCAGGCACATAACCGATAGGCGTTTCCTGTGCCGGGGCGTTGCCTCGACAGCGCTCAAGTACCCAATCAAGGACGCGCATGTTGTCACCAAAACCAGGCCACATGAAATTGCCGTCTTCGTCCTGACGAAACCAGTTAACGTGGAAGATTTTTGGCATGTTCGGGATTTTTTCACCCATTCTCAGCCAGTGTTCCCAGTAGTCACCAAAGTTGTAACCACAGAAGGGTTTCATGGCCATTGGGTCACGACGGACCACGCCGACTGCACCGCTTTGGGCGGCAGTGGTTTCAGAGGCGACCGAGGCACCGACCAGCACTCCGTGGTTCCAGTTTTTGCTCTCGAATACCAATGGCAGTAAATTGGGGCTGTCTCTTATACACATCTGACGCTGCCGACGAAGAGGATAGTGTAGAT
>OJFP01000912.1_pt1 | contig 17437 bp, 18 predicted proteins | sample 1594141 | NCBI WGS metagenome assembly OJFP01 (sample SAMN05416843, study PRJEB24817) | seawater metagenome | isolation source: Sea water | place: Canada:Atlantic | collected 2013-07 | reverse complement strand
TGTAGAGAGGTCTCGTGGGCTCGGAGATGTGTATAAGAGACAGCTGCAACTGGTGATAGCCACTGGCGTCCTGTGCCGGTAAATAAAGTGGTTCATCGCCACCGCGCACCAGTCTGCAGCGATAGCGTCTGGCAAACAGGCCATCAAACAACCGGATCAGGTCCGTTGCATCGTGATTTACCACCCGAGTCACCTGAAACGGTTAAGGGTTACCCGTCGGAAAGCAGACTGCGCAGCTCGATCAATGCCGCATTTGCGCGGCTGATATAGGAGGTCATGGTTAACGAGTAATTGGCCATCAGCCCGTAACCGTCGCCATTAAGCACCATCGGACTCGTCACCGGTTGCAGGCTACCCTCAAGCGCACGGATGATCTGCTGCAGGCTGACCCGAGCATTTTTCTTCTCCAGCACGCTGGCAAAATCGATTTCGACCGCTTTGAGAAAATGCAACAGGGCCCAGGCCGAACCACGGGCTTCATAAAAAACGTCGTCAATCTGTAGCCAGGGCGTAGCGACTGTTTCCATCGCCGGCGCTCGGGTCGACTGCTCAGCGGCGGCATCACCGGCTAGATCCGTGTTAAAGCGCTGCTCGCCCACACTGGCCGCAAGTTGCTGGGCGACCCCACCCAGTCGCTTCTGCACCAGTGCCAGCCAGGAACGCAGATTATCGGCACGGGCATAAAACTGCGCATCGGTCTGACCGGGCTCACCCAGCTGTGCCTGAAACGCGCGTAACGCTCGAATACCCTTACGGTATTCGCTCTCACTGGCCGGAAATGCCCAGGAGTCATTGGGCATGCTCAGCTGTGGATCGGCACTGGCCAACAGGGCGTGTTCCAGGGACTGGGTTTGGGAGCGAGAGAAATCGTTACGCAGAGAGCGTGCCAGATCACGGACCTGAGTGAGTACGCCGAACTCCCAGGCCGGCATATCGTCCAGCAGAATGAACGGCGGCAACACGTCGTTAGTTACGTAACCTCCGCGCTTATCAAGCAAGGTTTCGGTCACTTTGACCAACGTCAGCACGGTTGCACTGCCAGTCACGCTATCGCTGGACGATATCAGTTCAGCCGGGGCAAAAGGCTCCGGCTCACTGGATACATAAAAGGTCACCACCAGCGCTACCAGCAGGATAACTGCCATCACCGATATTCCCACCCTGCTCAGCAACACTCCGTTCATCAGACCTTCTCCATTTTTTCAGGTATGGGGGTCATGCCCGTATTGAGCAGAGTAACCCGGAAATAAATCCGGGCGACCCTGATCCCGACAGGAACCAGCGTCGCCCGGTTAGGTATTCGACTCCAAACTTGTCGAAGTTTAGAGCCTGTGGATGGATCTGGTTACAGGTTGTAACCGGTCTCCTCATGTTGAGTCAGGTCCAGTCCCTGCACTTCTGCTTCGTCATCGACCCGCAGCGTAACCAGCATGCTTACCAGTTTTAACAGGACAAAACTACCAATCGCTGACCAGACTATAGTCGCTATCACGGCAATCCCCTGTACTTTTAGCTGACTACCTATGGTCACCCCTTCCGCCAGGCCAGCCCCCCCGTAAGTGGCTGCAACCAGCACACCCGCAAGCAGCGTTCCGATAATTCCACCCACGCCATGAACGGAAAAAACGTCCAGTGAATCATCAATATGAAGAACATTCTTAATGTAAATAGTAACCCAGTAACAAAGCACACCAGCGGTCACACCAATGGTTAACGCAGCGGCGACACCGACATAACCCGATGCCGGCGTGATACTTCCCAGCCCCGCAACCATGCCGGTGACTGCACCGAGCGCGCTCGGTCGACCATGACGTAACCACTCAATCACGATCCAGGTAAAGGCGCCGGTTGCTGCACTGATGTGAGTGACCAGAATGGCCATTCCGGCATCACCGCCGGCCGCCAGCGCACTACCCCCGTTAAAACCGAACCAGCCAACCCAGAGCATGCCTGCACCGGTCACGGTCATGGTGAGGTTATGGGGAGGCATCGGCCGCTCCGGGAAACCTTTACGTCGCCCGATCATCACAGCAGCGACCAGTGCCGACACACCAGCAGTGATATGCACCACCGTACCACCGGCAAAATCGAGTACGCCCATGTCGGCCAGCCAGCCTCCGCCCCACACCCAGTGGCAAACGGGGGAATAGACCAGTACTAGCCAGCCAATAGAAAACAACAGCACCGCTGAAAACCGCATTCGTTCGGCAAAACCGCCGATAATCAACGCCGGTGTAATCACCGCGAAGGTCATTTGAAACATCAGAAAAACCGACTCAGGAATGGTTCCGGACAGAGAGTCACGGGTCACACCCTGTAAAAAGAACTGACTGCTACCACCGATCCAGCGATTAAGGTCACCGCCATCTGAAAACGCCAGGCTATAACCGGCCACTACCCAGAAAAGCGTGGCAATGCAGGCAATACTGAAACACTGCATTAACACCGACAAAACATTTCGAGAACGTACCAGGCCACCGTAAAAAAGGGCCAGGCCTGGCAGCGTCATAAACAGCACCAGTGCAGTAGAACTCATAATCCAGGCGGTATCCGCCCCATCAAGTGCCGGTGCAGCTGACACACCGGACGACAACAGTAATGTAGATATTAAAAGCCAGAAGCGGCCGTTAGGTAGACTTATGGACATCGTTCCCCCCTTTGGGAATCAGCAAACGGATTCGACACCGTCAAGCAATACGGTCGTGGTTCTCGGTTAAAGTGTTGTTATTCTTCCGATTTTAGCGACGCCCACTTATAAAGCCTCATTTCCCGTTTCACCGGTACGAATGCGCACCACCTGCTCAAGCGCGGTGACAAAAATTTTGCCATCGCCGATCTTCCCGCTATCCGCAGCACTGCGGATGGCATCCACCACATCATCGACACGGTCGTCGACAACGCCCACCTCAATTTTTGCTTTAGGCAGGAAATCAACCACGTATTCAGCGCCACGGTATATCTCAGTGTGTCCCCGCTGCCGGCCAAACCCCTTGACCTCTGTGGTAGTCATCCCCTGAATACCAATCTCACTGAGCGCCTCGCGCACCTCATCCAGTTTGAATGGTTTAATTATTGCGGTTACCAGTTTCATGTTATCCCCTGTTGCGTCTTTGCAATGTTAGCGAGCGGCTACCTGCTCCGGTACAAGCTCCGGCTATTATCACCGGGTCAGAAGCTTTTAGGAAATTTCAGCAAGATTCGAATAAATCCCTTAAACCACGCCCACGCGATCCAGCGTTACCGACCCGTCACTCTGTCACTCCTTTTGGTCCGCCGCAGTCGCCGTCGATATACACCCTTCACGATCCGCGCTAGAATAGTCAGCCTTCCCTCCTGACTACTCACACCGATAAATCGACCATGAAATTACTTGGCCCCATCCTCGTTCTTTTCCTCAGGCTGTTTAATTTCGTCTGCAGGGCACTGCCTTCGCAACGGGCGCTTTATCGAGCCGGTCGTCTGCTCGGCGGTGTAACCTTTATATTGCAACGCAAGCGCCGAGCCATTGCGCTGCGCAATCTGGAACTGGTATTCGGTACTGAAATATCGGCCGACGAACGAAAACGGATTGCCCGGTCCAGTTTCGATAGCGTTGCCGCCACTTATTTTGAAATGTTCTGGCAACCCGAAAAGCACGGCATTCGTTTTGAAGAGTGGGCCCCCATCGAAGGGCTCGAACACCTGCGTGCCGCCCATGACCAGGGTAAGGGAGTCATCATTGCCTGTCCGCATCTCGGTAACTGGGCAATACTCGGGCGCTGCTTTGCTCAGGTCGGCTACCGTTTTGCTGGCTTGATGAGACCCTCAGCGATACCCGCTATTCGCGCCCATTTCGCCACAGAACTCGAGCAGGTCAACCTGAGTGCCATTAATACTCCGTTACCACCGGGCGGGTTCAGCAATCTTATGGAGATTCTGGCCGGTGGCACCGCTCTGATGATGGTAGCCGACCGGCGCTCCAACGATTATTTAATCGATTTTCTCGGCCACCCCGCCTGGACTGCCCACGGCGCCGCAACCATGCATTTACGTAGCGGAGCGCCCATTGTTACTGCCTACGCTATACGCGAAGAAAATTGCCACCGGTTAATCTTTGAACCCGCCATCGTGCATACGCCTACCGACGACAAGGAGGCCGACACCACCGCCATCCTGACCGAAATTAACAACCGATTCTCTGCGATGATTCGTCAACACCCGGAACAATGGTTATGGCTGCATGAACGCTGGCGGGGCCGTCGAAAAGGGGAAAACCCGTCGCCTGACGCAAAGACCAACAAAGAACTTGACGCTGTTGACGAATAATCGGTAGGGTAGCCGCCCGGTCTGGTTTGCCCAAGGAATGAACCGACCATGAACTGACCATGAACAATACGCTCAGCGCCAGGCCGCTGACATCGTTCACCCGAATTAACTAACGATTCAAAACTAAAGGAGTAACTCGCCGTGGCAGAAGTAACTGAACTTGGATACCTGGGTATAGGTGTCAGCGATCTGAATGCGTGGAAAAAATTTGCTGGCGAAGTCGTCGGCATGCAGGTGCTTGATGAAGGTGAAGGCGACCGTTTTTACCTGCGCATGGACTACCACCATCACCGCATTACCGTGCACCAGAGCCCCGAAGATGACCTGCTCTACTCTGGCTGGCGCGTCGCCGGACCACAGGAGCTGGACGAGATGAAACAACAGCTCACCGATCACGGCACTGAGTGGACTCAGGCCACAGCAGCAGAATGTCAGGAGCGCCGCGTTCTTGACATGATCAAGCTGGTTGACCCAGGCGACAATCCCACTGAAATTTTCCACGGCCCGCAGATCGACACACACTCACCGTTTCATCCGGAGCGGCCCATGCACGGTAAATTCACCACCGAAGGCGAAGGCATCGGCCACATGATTCTGCGCCAGCCTAACCCACCGGCGGCGATTGAGTTCTACACCAAAGTCCTGGGTATGCGCGGTACAGTTGAATACAAACTACCCATGCCCGGCGCCCCCGATGGTGTCGCCCAGCCGATGTTCCTGCACTGTAATGGCCGCGACCACAGCCTGGCGTTTGGTTTCCCGATGGAAAAACGCATTAACCACCTGATGATTGAGGTCGACAATCTGAATGATGTGGGCAACACCCACGACATCGTTCGTCAGACCAACACCCCAGTTGCAATCCAGTTAGGTGCCCACGCCAACGACCAGATGTTCTCCTTCTACTTTGGGAATCCGTCAGGCTGGTTGTTTGAGTATGGTTTTGGCGCTCGTAAGTCAACTTATCAGAGCGAATACTATGTCCGTGACACCTACGGCCATCAGCCCGAAGCCACTGGGTTTGGTATGGATATCGAGATGTAAACGTTGCTAAATGGAGTAAACAAAAAAGCCCACCGGACGGTGGGCTTTTTTTTGGCTGAATTTAAACCGATGGATTTAGAGGATAGCCTGCTTCGCGACTGAAGTCGCTCCTACCAAACCCTGAACCGACTCTTCACCGATAGATCCATCCATTACCATCACCGCGACACGGAACCAACCCCTAGGAGCACGCTTCGCGACTAAAGTCGCTCCTACTAAACCCTGAACCGACTCTTCACCGATAGAGCCATCCATTACCATCAGAGCTACACCGAGCCAACCCGTAGGAGCGACTTCAGTCGCGACACCATTAATTCCGCGCAACTGTTACTAGCCTCGGGCTATCCGACAACCGTCACCGCATCACAAACGGATTGGGAGTCTCTTCCGCCGTACTGATCCAGACCGTTTTGGTCTGCAGGTAGGATTTAATCGCCTCGATACCGTTTTCACGCCCAAGACCGCTGAGTTTATAGCCGCCAAACGGCGCCATCACGCTCACGGCCCGGTAAGTATTGACCCAGACGGTGCCTGCTTCGAGCGCGTTGGAAACATTGATCGCCCGGCGAATATTCTCAGTCCAGACCCCGGCGGCCAGACCATAAAGAATATCGTTGGCAATCTCGATTGCCTCCTGCTCATCCTCAAACGGAATCACCGACAGCACTGGACCGAACACTTCTTCCTGGGCAATGCGCATCTGGTTATCGACATCGGCAAAAATCGTCGGCTGAACAAACTGGGCGCCGTGTTCGGGTGCAGGCCCACCACCGAGCACGCAGCGCGCGCCCTCCTCCCGAGCAATCTCGATATAGTCAATAATCTTCTGGTACTGGCCAGGGGTGGTGACCGGCCCTATCTGAGTGTTCTTATCGGTCGGATCACCCAGCTGGGCCTGACTGGCAAACTTCACCAGTTTATCCAGAAATTCCTTGTAGATAGAACGCTGAACCAGTAACCGGGAACCGGCCAGGCAGGTCTGACCACTGGCGGCAAAAATACCGGCTACGGCGCCTTTGACCGCATCGTCGAGGTTAGCGTCGTCGAACACGATATTGGGCGACTTGCCCCCGAGCTCCAGGGTGACCGGCTTAAGTTGTTTAGCCGCCGACTGGTAAATGGTCTTGCCGCCCTGTTCACCGCCGGTAAAGGCCACCTTGGCCACATGACGATGTTCAATCAGGGGGGCACCCACTTCGTGACCAAAGCCGGTAACCGTATTAATAACCCCGGGCGGAAATCCCGCCTGGTCCACCAGCTTCATCAGTTCCAGCGCAGACGCAGAGGTAAACTCGGATGGCTTTAAAATAAAAGTGTTACCCGCTGCCAGCGCCGGGGCCAGCTTCCAGGTTGCCAATAATAGCGGGGAGTTCCACGGCGTAATGCCCACCACCACACCTAACGGCTCGTGACGGGTGTAGGTCATTACCTCTGGCTTATCGATGGGGAGCACCGCCCCTTCGATCTTGTCGGCCAGGCCACCGTAATAGTAGTACCACTGCGGCAGATAATTCATCTGGCCGAGCATCTCCGCCATCAATTTACCGTTATCACGCACCTCGGTAACGGCCAGCATTTCGGCGTTGGCGGCAATCAGGTCACCCAGCTTGCGTAACAGCTCACCGCGCTCACGCGGATGCATGGTTGCCCAGGGACCTTCTCGGAAGGCGGTTCTTGCCGCGATTACGGCGGCATCGGCATCGGCGTGAGAACCACGGGGGATTTCAGCCCAGGTTTCGCCGTTATAGGGATTGACCGTGTCCAGCCATTCCCCGCCGGCCGGGTCAAGCCACTCGCCGTTGATATAGAGCTGATACCGCTGCACGTTCATCTGTCTGGTGCTCCCACTTCCTTGAATATCAGCCCGGTTTTTGGCTGTTCCAGCAATCGTTTTAATAGTCGATAAACAGTAAGGTCGAATTCGACGCTGGCGTCACTGGCCAGCAATTCGGTTAACTCAACCTCGCTCTCCGCGTAACCAAGATAACACCAGCGATCAAACAGATGTACCCGGAATTTCTGCGGCCAGGACTGCTCTTCACGGAGCACAACGGGATTTTTAAAAGGCCATTCCGGAAGTTTTAACCGCGCAAATGCAAGCCGTATTCTGGTCGCCAGCAACGCCCCCTGTTCCTCAGCATCACACCCGCTTTCGGCGTGCACGGGACAGCGCAGGCCGGCGACGCCCAGGTCGCCAGTGCAGACCGGCTGCTTATCCACCGCCGCCTGCATGGCAGCAAGCGCATCATCACGGCTGCGATAAAGACCGTAACAGTCACTACCGGCGCTAACTCTTTCCGCCGGTAAAAATTCAACGCGACAGCTACCCGATTCGTTATCGATCAGGTGGATAGTTTCAGTATCGGCGGTAGTCAGGTTGGAATTAAATTCGGGCTGATGCTCAGCGACCAGTCTGATCTCTTCCAGTTCCGCGCCGATAATACCCACGGTATCGACCCAGTCGAGTCGACTAATTCGCTCCTGTATTTCCCGACTCCGGCTATTGCCCGAGCCAGGGGTCAACTGCGCAACGACTTTAGCCCGGAGGTTCTTGCCTTTGCCAATCAACAGCACCTGACCATCTGCATCGCTAAACAGATAAACCCCGGCGGTTTCAGGCAGATCATCAAAAGCGTCAATGGCCAGACCGGGCGGCTGTGGTGGCCGCTGGATTAGTTTGGTTATCTGCTCGCTCACTGCCGCCTCACCCTTTTCATCCACCGTTAGCTGCAGAAAATCCCAGAGCACGCGGGCATCGCCAAACGCCCGGTGACGGGCTTCACAGTTCAATCGATGCCGGGCAATGAGGGTATCCAGATTATGCTTCTGGTACTGAGGGTAAAGCCGCCTGGAGAGCTTGACCGAGCAAAGCACATCCGCGTGATAATGGAACCCGGCGAGTCCAAACTCGTGGCGTAAAAAACTGTAATCAAAGCGGGCGTTATGGGCGACCAGAATGCGCCCGGCCAACATTTCCTGGAGTTCTTCCGCAATATCGGCAAAGCGGGGGGCATCAGCCACCATCGCATCGTCGATACCAATATATTTGACGATAAACGGTGGGATCGGCCTTTGCGGGTTGATCAGGCTGGACCACTCGCGAGTAATCTCGCCCCTGTCCACCGTCACCAGGCCAATTTCAGTAATGCGGTCTTCCCCCACCGAACCGCCGGTGGATTCGATATCGAGAAAGACGAAATCACGGTCGATCAAACCTGTTTTCCTATTGATTAAATTCCGGGTGGTGTCGGCAGTCGAGTAGATGATCATTAACTAACCCCGCCGACTGCATGAAAGCATAACAGGTAGTCGGGCCGACAAATCTAAAGCCGGCCTGCTTGAGCGCTTTGCTCATGGCCGTGGAGACGGGGGTTTGACCGGGTACATCGGCCAGTTTCTGCCAGCGATTAACCACCGGCTTCCCCTCGGTAAATTGCCAGACGAACTGATCGAGAGTCATGCCTGTTTCTCTTAGCTGCAGGTAGGCCCGGGCATTGGTAATAAAGGCTTCAATTTTTCCGCGATGGCGGACGATTGCGGGATTGCCCAGCAGTCTGTCGATATCGACTTTGCCCAGACCGGCCATGAAATCTGGCGAAAACTGCCCAAAGGCTTCGCGATAACCTTGCCGTTTATTGAGAATGGTCCGCCAGCTCAGCCCTGCCTGCGCGCCTTCGAGTAATAGCGCCTCGAAGAGCTGCTGATCGTCGTGGACTGGCTGGCCCCACTCACGGTCGTGATAAGCAATCATCAGCGGGTCGTCACCAACCCAGCCACACCGGATCAGCTCCGGTTGGGGTGTCTCACTCAAAGGCCTGGAGCATTTTCTCACAAACATGTTTGGCATCCCCAAACACCAGCGAGCAGTTATCCTGATAAAACAGGGAGTTATCCACCCCGGCATACCCGGGGCTCATGCTCCGTTTGATGACGTAGATCTGTCGTGATTTATCGACGTCGAGAATCGGCATCCCGTAGATCGGACTACCCTTATCGGTACGAGCAGCCGGGTTGATCACGTCATTCGCGCCAATCACCAGGGTCACATCGGCCGTCGAAAATTCGGAATTTATCTCCTCCATTTCAAACACGCGGTCATAGCTGATATCGGCCTCCGCCAATAGCACGTTCATGTGCCCCGGCATTCTGCCGGCTACCGGATGGATAGCAAATTTAACCGTCACGCCGTGTTCTTCGAGCAGAGAGGTTAGTTCAGACACCGCATGCTGGGCCTGAGCCACTGCCATGCCATAACCCGGCACGATAATCACCTTCTCGGCGTTTTCCAGCATAAAACTGGCATCTTCCGGCGCCGCAGATTTCACCGTCTGGTCACCTGCCTGACCTGCATCGGCCGAAACCGCATCACCGCCAAAGCCACCAAAGATGACACTAATAATTGACCGGTTCATCGCCCGACACATGATGTAGGAAAGAATCGCGCCAGAGGCCCCCACCAGAGCACCGGTAATGATCAGAAGTTCGTTTTGCAGGGTAAATCCGGTGGCAGAAGCCGCCCATCCCGAATAGGAATTAAGCATGGAGACCACTACCGGCATGTCAGCACCGCCGATCGGCGTAATCAGCAGCCAGCCCAGCAGTAGCGCCACAACCGTCATGGCTACCCAGACCCAGAGCTCACCGGTGATGCAGAAATAAACAGTCAGGCCAATCATGGCCAGCGCCAGCAGCGCGTTTAACAGGTGCTGACCCCGAAACTGCAGGGGCGCAGAGCCCATCAGGCCCTGTAACTTGGCAAACGCCACCACCGAACCGGTAAAGGTAATCGCGCCGATAAAACTACCGATACCCAGCTCTGCCATGAGTACCGGATTCAGTCCGCCCATAGCTCGGTGATTAAGGAAGGTGCCCAGTGCTACCAGTACCGCCGCCAGACCAACAAAACTGTGCAACGCTGCCACCAGCTGCGGCATGCTGGTCATCTCTACCCGGCTGGCCATCTGACTACCAATCAGCCCGCCGATCACCACGCCGGCGATAATCCAGCCGTATTCACTGACCGCCGGAGAGGCGAGCACCGCCACCAACGCCACCGCCATCCCAACGATGGCCAGCAAGTTGCCACGTCGGGCTGTTTTTGGTGCTGATAATCCCTTAAGACCCAGAATGAAGAGCACCGCCGCCAGCAGGTAGGCGACGGCCAGAATATCCGCGCCCATCATCGTTCTTTCTTCTTGAACATGGCGAGCATGCGCTGGGTAACCATAAAGCCACCAAAAATGTTGATGGAGGCCAGCGTTACCGCAACAAACCCGATAAATTTGGTCAGCGTATCCGCCTCACCGGCGCCGGCAACCAGAATGGCGCCCACAACGATGATTCCGGAAATCGCATTGGTGAGCGACATTAACGGTGTATGCAGTGCCGGAGTAACTCCCCAGACCACCTGGTAGCCCACAAAGCAGGCCAGCACAAAAATATAAATCGAAAACAGAATAACCGACATAACGGCGACCTAGCCTCCCTGTCCAAAACGTAACTCACCTTCGTGCACTGCCAGGCAGCCAGCAATGATTTCATCCTCAAGATCAAGCGCTATCTTTACTGAACCTGATTCGACCGCCGGTAATAATAATTCCAGCAAATGGGTCAGGTTTCGGCCATAAAAGCTGCTGGCGTCGCTCGCCAGGTGTGCCGGCAGATTGGTATCACCCACAAGGGTCACGCCGTGACGGGTGACCACCTTGTCTGCCTCACTAAGCGGGCAGTTACCGCCGTTTGCGGCTGCCATATCGACAATCACGCTACCCGGGCGCATACCTTTCACGGTCTCTTCCGTCACCAGTATCGGCGCGGCCTTACCGGGTATCTGCGCCGTCGTAATAATGATGTCGGCCTGTTGCAGCCGTTTGGATAGACCTTCCTGCTGGCGCTGCTTGGCCTCAGCGGAAAGTTCCTGGGCATAGCCGCCTTCGCCATCACCCTGCTCACCCAGGTCGATGTCTATAAACTTTGCACCCAGTGAGGTCACCTGCTCACGGGTTTCCGAGCGCACATCAAAGGCCTCTACCTGACCGCCAAGACGACGAGCCGTCGCTATCGCCTGTAAACCGGCTACACCCACGCCAAGGACGACGATGCGTGCCGGTTTCGCAGTACCGGCAGAAGTCATCATCAGTGGGACAAAGCGGCCGTATTGATAGAGCGCCTCAATAACTGCCCGATAACCGGCTATGTTTGCCTGCGATGAGAGTGCATCCATCGACTGAGCACGGGAGATGCGGGGAATTAACTCGACGGCACAACCATCCACGCCGCGCCGAGCAAGCTGTTCCAGCAACACAGGATCACCGAGAGGATTGAGAAAACCAATCAGCAGCGAACCACGTTTGATCAGGTCCAGGTCCGCCGCTTCAGGAGGCTGTACGGTCAGTATGATTTTTGCAGCCAGCGCCGTCGACCGATCAACCAGGCTTGCCCCTTCATCTGCGTAGGACTGATCGTCGTAACCAGCGGCAGCACCGGCCTCTTTTTCAACCAGAAAAGTTACGCCCAGTTTATGCAGACGTTTTACCTCGGCCGGCGTGGTCGCCACTCGAGTCTCGTTTGGTTTTTGCTCGCGTAGAACCCCGATGGTGACGCTCATTTCAGCGCACCGCCCTAAAAAGCATTAACGTCTGGATACTCAATTCTGCTCCATCCATGGAAGTTCTGGAAAACCAATGACTTACGCGTTGTCGATTCGGCCGCCTGAATCCGTTATTTAGCTCCAGGCAAGTGCAACTGACCCAATAATCTGGCGGAGAATTATACGCGCATATCGCTCAAATAGATGCCCTCATCAAAGCAGGAAACCAGCACTCAGCCTAGGGCGGGCTACCGGCCACCAGAGAATCCGCTCCGGTGCTAATCTTCATTAACCGATCAACCCCCAGGGCGACTCCGGCACAGTCAGGCAACCGATTCAGACAGCTGAGTAATGGTTCATCGAGCGCAACTTCGACATTACCCTCGCGCTGGCGCTGGCGGTTATCGTGTTCAAACCGCTGCCGCTGTTCTGCCGCGTCCTTCAGTTCATGGAAGCCGTTAGCAATTTCCAACCCGTCGATGTAGAGCTCAAACCGTGAGGCCACTGGCCAGGATTCTGCGCGGACTCTCGCAAGCGCTGCCTGACCAGCAGGATAGTCATACAGAAAGGTCATGCAATTTTGCCCTAGATTGGGTTCAATCCGGCTTACCAGTAGGCGATCAAGCAACTCACGTCGCTGACTTTCTTCTCTAGCGTCCGGGGTTGTTATTCTCATTGAATCCGGCAGTCGAGCATTTAACGCTTCCGGCTCCGCGACCACCGGATCAATATCGGCATAACGAACAAAGGATTCGCGCCAGGTGATTCGTTCAACGGGTAGCGGACCCAGCAGCTCGTTCACCAGTTCGGCTACTTCGTCCATCAACTGCCGATGGTCATACCCCACCCGGTACCATTCCAGCAGGGTGAATTCTGTGCGGTGATTAGCACCTGACTCGCCAGCCCTGAAGGCTTTGCATATCTGGTAGATACTGCCACTACCCGCCGCTAACAGCTGTTTCATCGCCGATTCCGGTGACGGTTGCAGATACCCGGCAACCCCCCCCTCATTGGCCGGGTCTATTACCGAAAAACAGCGCTGATACGGATCGGTCACCGCATAGGCACGCGCTAACGGTGTCTGCACCTCCAGCAGGCCACGCTCATCAAAAAATTGACGCAATCGGGCGAGCAGTGTCGCCCACTCTCGTAGCGCATCCAGCAAATCCGCGCTGGTCACTCTTTAGCGCGGGAAATATATTCACCTTTGCGGGTATCAACTTTAAGCAGGTCACCCTCTTCGACAAACAGGGGCACCCGCACCACCGCACCGGTTTCCAGTGTCGCTGGCTTGCTGCCGCCCTGGGCCGTATCGCCCTTGAGGCCAGGATCGGTTTCCACCACCTTGAGCACAACATGATTGGGCGGTGAAATCGCAATCGGCACATCGTTCCAGAGTGTTACCGTGCAGCTATCCTGGGGTTTTAGCCAGACGGCATTGTCACCCACGGCGGCACTGTCGGCGCTGACCTGATCATAAGTCGCCGGATTCATGAACCACCAGGCATCGTCATCGCTGTAGAGAAACTCCATGTCGGTGTCGAGCACATCGGCAGCTTCCACCGACTCACCCGATTTATAGGTCCGTTCCCACATGCGGCCCGTCTTCAGGTTGCGCAGTCTCACCCGACTGAATGCCTGGCCTTTGCCCGGCTTTACAAATTCATTTTCGACAATTTCGCAGGGGTCATTCTCAATCATTACTTTCAAGCCGCTACGAAACTCATTGGTGCTGTAAGATGCCATGCCTTCCCTCAAACTAACTTGCCGCGCCAGTTGGCTGCGGCGATACGATATGGCCGCACATGGTAGCGCGAAGAGACGAGATAGACACCCCGAAAAAATGGCAGCCGCTGGTCGCCGACGCCATTTCAAGCCCCGCAGAATTATTTGCAGCACTCGATCTACCGAAGGCGCAGTTGCCGGGTGCCGAGCAGGCAGCAACGCTTTTCGCCCTCAAATTTCCGCGTCGGCTGTTAGACAGAATTGAGCATAATCAGCCGGACGATCCTGTTCTGCGCCAGTTTTTACCGCAAGCGGAGGAGTCTCAATCTCACCCCGGCTACCAGGTGGATCCCCTGGCGGAGGCCCAGGCCCAGGTCGCTCCCGGCCTGCTGCACAAATATTCGGGCCGTGTGTTGCTAATCACCACCGCCGCCTGCGCGGTTCACTGTCGCTACTGCTTCCGCCGCCATTTTCCCTACGCCGAACAACGCGGGGAGCAGGATGACTGGCTGGCAGCACTGGCATACATTGAGAACCACCCAGACATTCACGAGGTGATTCTGAGCGGTGGCGATCCCCTATCGCTGTCGGATAATCGACTGGGTCGCCTGATATCCCGACTGGAGTCCATTCCTCATCTACGAACCCTTCGACTCCACAGCCGCACGGCGGCGCTGTTCCCGGAACGGCTTACCGATGAACTAACCGAGCTACTGACCGACAGCCGACTGCGCACGGTCCTGGTGCTTCACGTCAACCACCCCGATGAACTCGATGGATCCAGTCGGCAAGCACTGGAAACTCTTTCTGCCGCAGGCGTGCAACTTTTAAATCAATCCGTCCTGCTGGCTGGGGTCAACGATTCCAGCGACACCCTGATTAGGCTGAGCCAGACTCTGTTTGATGCCAGAACCTTACCCTATTACCTGCACCTACCGGACCCGGTCACCGGCACGGCTCATTTCCAGGTGGATCGGCAACGGGGTGAGCAAATTATCAGAGAAATGCGAAGCCAGCTTCCCGGTTATCTGGTGCCCAGGCTCGTGGTTGAAACCGCCCATGAACCCGGCAAAACCGTCATCGCCTGAGCGGACCCCGCCAGGATCAACAGTCGCCATCACCGCTGCTTCCAGCACCGCCCCGGTTGGCGACCTCCAGCGCCTGATTCACCACTGGCAGGAGGTTGCTGGTCAGCGGCAATTCGCTCAACTGGTCGATGGCAACCCAACGCGCATCACTGGCATCGTCGCCACTTTCGGGGATCAGACTGGTACCCGGAACCGGCGTCCCCAGATAGTCGATGATCACGTAATGGTAATCGCCAAAAACCGGTTCAAACACGGTCACCATGTCGCCGATTTTCACGTCAATTCCCGTCTCTTCCTTTACCTCGCGCTGACAGGCGGTTGCTAGCGATTCACCAAATTCGACTCGACCACCCGGAATCGTCCAGAGACCAAGACCCGGTTCCTTACCCCGCTGAATCATCAGTAGTTCGGTCGCCGCATTAAAAACGAAGCAACCCACCGCCACCGTTGGACGACCTTCTCCACGCCCCAACTAACCACTCTCCAGCAAGGCTTCCTGCAGGCGATAGTCCGCCTGACAAAAGCTCACCAGCGTAACTGTCATACCAGGCAGGGATTCAAGGCCCTGCTTTAACGTGGCCAGTGCGATCCGCCCTGCCGGTGCCTTTGGATATCCATAAACGCCGGTGCTGATGGCCGGATAGGCTATGGATCGGCAGTCGTTCTCAGCGGCGAGCTGTAAACTGTTCCGATAGCAGCTCGCCAACAACTCTGGCTCGCCGTTTTCCCCACCGCGCCAGACTGGTCCGACTGTGTGGATCACCCAACGGGCTGGCAGATCAAAACCGGCCGTAATCTTCGCCTGACCCACCTCACAACCGCCGAGTAATTCACAGGCAGCTAACAGCCTGGGTCCCGCCGCTCGATGAATAGCGCCATCCACTCCCCCGCCACCTAGCAGGCTGGAGTTAGCGGCGTTAACGATGGCATCGACGCTTAACTGCGTGATATCTCCGAGCAGTAATTTAATCACTGCACCTATTTTTCCAGCAGACGGGGCATTAGCTCGACCAGATTGCAGGGTCGATGCCGGGAATCTAACTGATCATTAATCAATCGGTCCCAGCCAGTCCGACAGGCCCCGGAAGATCCGGGTAAACAGAACAGATAAGTACCGTTGGCCACTCCGCTCAGGGCTCTCGACTGTACTGTCGACGTCTTGATTTCCTCATACGAAATCATTCTAAACAACTCACCGAACCCTTCTATTTCCTTGTCCAGCAGCGGTTTTACCGCCTCGGGCGTGCCATCGCGTCCGGTGACCCCTGTCCCTCCGGTAGTGATAATGGCGTTCACCTCATGATCGGCAATCCAGGCCGAGAGGGCCGCGCGAATCTGATAAATATCATCCGCAACTATTCGTTTGTCGACGATACGATGACCCGCCGCCTCTGCCCTTTCCACTAGCACCTTCCCGGAGGTGTCATTCTCTTCTGTGCGGCTGTCCGAAATGGTAAGCACCGCTATATTGACGGGAATAAATGGCAAGCTGGTAGACATGGAGACTCCTGGAGATCGTCAAATTAAATAATGGTCAGTCATTGTAGCTGAGACAAAAAAAAGACCGGCCACCCACTGGGTGACCGGTCTTAAATCGAGATTTTACCGGCTGCTAGTGGGACACCCCTGCAGTCGATGCACGTTCCGCGTCCACATTGACGATCCATGCGGCCAGCGCCGGCAATACGAAGATAGCCGCCACCATATTAACGAAGAACATGTAGGCCAGTAACAGCCCCATATCGGCCTGAAACTTCAACTCAGAGAAGTACCAGGTTGCCACACCAATACTCATGGTTGATGCGGTAAAGACCACCGCCGTACCCGATGAAGTAAGCGCGTAGTAATAGGCCTCTTTCAGCTCCTTACCCTCTCTCAGCGCAGACTGCATCCGGGAGAACAGATAAATACCGTAATCGACACCCACGCCAACGCCAAGCGCTACCACCGGCAGCGTGGAAACCTTCAGGCCGATGCCCATGAGCACCATCACCGCATTACCAAGATAGGACACGAGTCCCAGGGGTATCAGCACGCAAAGCGCACCGCGGAAGGAGAAAAAGGTGAGATAGGTCAGGATGCCCGTTGCGGTAAAGAGCGCAATCAGCATGGTCATTTCCGCGTCGGTCACCGCTTCGTTAATCGCGGCCATCACCCCGGCAGAACCGGAAGCCAACAGAAAGTGAACTTCGTCTCGACCGTTCTCGGCTTCAAAAGCTTTTACCGCATCGGTCACCCGCTGCAAGGTATCCGCCTTGTGATCGCTGAGGAACAACCGAACCGGAATCGCATCACACTTGTCATTGAAGACTTTCTGATTCAACTCCATATTCCGTAGCGCGGAGCTAAGGGAATACTGATCACGCGGCATGGCAAAAAACTTCGGGTGACCTTCGTTGTTGCCCACCGTCCGCACCTTGACAATGGTGGAAAGCGATTTGATCGCCTGCACCCCGGGCACGTTCGACATTTCCCAGACAAAGTGGTCTGCCGTTTCCATAATCGCATGATTCACACAACCATCTTTGGCCATGTCCACGATGACGGTCACTTCGTCGATACCGATATTAAAATTACTGATAATTGAATTAATGTCCTGGTTGTAAAGCGCATCAGGCCAGAACTCCGGTGCCCCCTGTCTCTTATACACATCTGACGCTGCCGACGAAGAGGATAGTGTAGATCT
>OJFP01000910.1_pt1 | contig 17482 bp, 16 predicted proteins | sample 1594141 | NCBI WGS metagenome assembly OJFP01 (sample SAMN05416843, study PRJEB24817) | seawater metagenome | isolation source: Sea water | place: Canada:Atlantic | collected 2013-07 | reverse complement strand
AGGTCTCGTGGGCTCGGAGATGTGTATAAGAGACAGGTGCCACGTTGTGCACCCAAGAGGTTTTGTCCTCTCGCATAGGACAATGTTTCATTATTGTAACGGTTCCATTAGATACCTTCCTCTAGGAACTGGCTTATTCTTCTCGTGCAATGGGTTCGGGTGTAACGCTTCCAATAAGAGGCCGGTGACTCCCCAAGGAAAATTCGCAGCTTCGAAAAACTGAACGGTTTCTTAAACTACCTATGTTCAAGGTCCCATTTAGCCCCTCAATTTAATCAGCCCCATGAAAGACGAATTGCAGACCCGCTCGACCGCCCCTCTAGAAAGTTTGGATGAGTGGGAGGATTTCTTGAAAGAGCGTTACCCCGAGCCGGCATCTGCTGAGCGCAAGGTTTCGTCCGTGGGCACGGATCCTGAAAAACAAAAAACCGAATTTCGGGACTACGAAGCCAATGCCCGCGACACGGTGCGGGAGTTCTACAAGCTCAATCATGAGGGCCAAACGCATGCGTTTGTATTAGCGAAACACCAAGAGTATCTCGGCCTGAATCGCATGGAGATGGGCGTTTGGGAAGCACTGCAATATCTCAATCAACTCATCGATGATTCGGATCCCGATACCGACCTGTCCCAAGCGGAGCATCTCCTGCAGACGGCGGAAGGAATTCGGCGTGATGGCCATCCGCGCTGGATGGTTCTCACCGGCCTGATGCATGATCTGGGTAAAGTGCTTTGCTTGTGGGGTGAGCCCCAATGGGCGGTGGTCGGGGATACCTTTCCAACCGGCTGCCGTTTTTCAGAGAAGAATGTGTTTCCCGAGTTCTTTGCCAACAACCCCGACTCAGCGGTGGAGGCGTATCAGACGGAGTGTGGCATCTACGAACCCGGCTGCGGTTTTGACCAGGTCGCGCTCTCCTGGGGCCACGATGAATACATCTACAACGTCTGCAAAGACTACCTGCCGGCGGAAGGGCTGGCGATGTTACGCTACCATAGTTTCTACCCGTGGCACCGCGAAGGGGCCTACACCGCTCTGGCCAATGATCACGATCGAGCGATGTTGCCGTGGGTATTAAAGTTCAACGAATACGACCTCTATTCCAAGAGCCACGAAGCTCCTCGCGAAGCAGATCTTCGGCCGTATTACGAAGAGCTGATCGTCGAATTTTTCCCTGCCAAAATTCGTTGGTAGGCTCGCCCACCAACCCGTCTCCGCGTCCCGATTCTCTACCTATGGTTTCCAGCAAACAGCCCAACGTAATCGTCTTCCTTACCGATCAGCAACGGCACGACACCACCGGTGTGCACGGTTGCACGCTGGGTCTCACGCCCAACTTTGATCGTGTGGCCCAGAAGGGCACCCACGTCGCCAAAAGTTTCACCTGCCAACCCGTCTGTGCTCCGGCTCGGGCCTGTTTGCAGGCCGGTAAATATGCTACCCAGACCGGTGTCTGGCGTAATGGCTACGAACCGCATCGCGAACTTCCCACGCTGGCGAACTACTTCAACGATGCCGGCTACCACACCGGTTACATCGGCAAGTGGCACCTTGCCTCCACCGAACACCACGGCGCCGTGCCGCGGGATTTGCAGGGCGGATATCAATCCTGGCTAGGGGCCAACCTGCTCGAGTTCGTTTCGGATGCTTACGACACCCGGCTTTGGGATCAGGATGGGCAGGAACATCAATTACCAGGGTATCGGGTGGATGCCCTTACGGACGCCGCAATTCTGCACATTCACGAACGCAGCCAGACGAAGCAGACCTTCTTCCTATTTGTTTCGCACCTTGAACCCCATCACTAGAATTCGCGCGACGATTATCCGGCGCCGAAGGGTTACGAAGACGAACAAGCGAGCGCCAAAATCCCTCCAGATCTGCGGACCGGCACCGGCACGGCCGTGCAACATTGGCCCGGCTATTGCGGCATGGTGAAGCGGTTGGATGAATCGTTCGGTCGCATGTTCGATGCAGTCGAAAGTCTCGGATTAACCGACGATACGATTGTGCTGTTTTCTTCGGATCACGGTAATCACTTCAAGACACGTAATGCGGAATATAAACGTTCGTGCCATGATGCCTCAATCCGGGTGCCAACCGCGCTGACTGGTCCTGGATTTGAGGGCGGTGGTCGGCTTAAGAAATTGGTGAGCCTGGTGGATTTACCGCCAACATTACTGGATGCTGCAGGTATCGACGTGCCGGAAACGATGGAAGGGCAGTCCATCCTGCCGTTGCTGCAAAACAGTAAGGCGGCGTGGCCGGAGGAGGTTTTTGTGCAGATCAGCGAAAGCCACACGGGACGGGCGGTTCGCACCGAACGCTGGAAATACTCCGTGCGTTGTCCGGACTTGGATGAGGCCGGTAAACCCATTTCGCAACCGACCGCCGATTCCTACATCGACGACTGTCTTTACGATCTAAAGGCCGACCCCTGGGAGCTCACTAATTTGGTGGGTTTCACGTCTCATGCCGAAGTCGTGCGCGTGATGCGGGAGCGGCTCACGCGCCGGATGGTGGCGATCGGCGAACCCGAACCCGAACCCACGTTCGTCGATGCTCCACCAGCTCCGCCTTACGAACACGTCGTCAAGCCCTCCGAAGCCTACGCATAGGGAGAACCCACCTCTACCACACCGGCTGAACCGGTCCCGCAGGCGCGGGAGGGCTGGGCTACAATTAAAACCCCAATGCGGGCTGTCCCTACCTTTTTGATCAGGATCAGAGCTCTTTGATCCGCACGTTTCGCATGCGGACTTTCTGACCGATCTTTTCAGTGCTTTTACCGATGCCGTGGAGCTGGAGTGCGATGGTGCCGGTGGCCGTTGCGCTGTCATGCACATCGGCGATAGGCACCCCGTTTATCCATGTCTGGAAGTGATCACCGTTGGCGATGATGCGGAACTGATTCCACTCAGGTAATTTTAACGCCGCATGGTTGTTCTCCGGAGTGTGTAGGAACCCCCGCGCACCTTCTTCATAGAGGGCGCCACTCCAACCCCGCTCGGTGGGATCGATTTCAACTTGATAACCCCAGTAACGACCGGCTTCCCAGACGCGCTCTCTCACGTCGGCTTTCGAACCGTCCTCGTTGACCTTTCCACCCCAACGCAGGGTGGTCGTTTCCTCGGCGTAGACCCCGCTGCGGATTTGGATACCAGAGTTGAGTAGGGAATCGATTTTGATTTCCAAGTTTAGCTCGAAGTTGGCGTAGGGTCGGTCCGTGTGGAGGAAACTGTTGGGCAAGGCGGGGACGGCTTCGCCGACGATCGCACCGTCGGCGACGTAGAAGTTTCCACCACCGTGGTTTTCCCAACCGTTCAGGGTTTGGCCGTCGAACAGATCGACGAATTCATCGGTCTGATCGGAGGCGCAGCCGGCGGTGAAAAGGGCGACCAGGGCAGTCGCGGCGAGAGTAAGCGTGAGGCGAGATTTCATCAGGAGTAGTAAGGGGTAGAGGGGTGAGTTATTTGGGCTCTTTAATGCGGAGGTTTTTCCAGGTTACGAGACTCTTTTCGCCGGAGTGGACTTGGAGACCGAAGAAACCTTCGAGGGTGTTGTGGGTTTTGTCGGTATCAATAAAATGGACCCGGAGTTCACCGCTGAACCAAATTTTGGTCTCGTTGCCTTTGCAGAGGATGCGCACATCGTTCCACTGCTGATGTTTGATGATGCGTTGGCCTTGTTTGGTGAAGGCGGCCTGCGCGCGAGGATCGGTGGCGTGAGGTTGCATCCAGCCGCGACGCGCTTCATCGTAGATGCCGCCGGACCAGGCGCGTTCTGGCTTGTTGCCGTGTTCGCATTGGTAGCCGTTGACGCGACCGTTTTCGCCGGGTTTTTGCAGGGCGCGGAACATCATGCCAGAGTTGCCGTGTTCGCGTTTGTAGGAGAAACGGAGATCGAAATCGGTGTAAGTGCGGTCGGTGCGCAGGAAGGTGTTGCCCTTCACGTTTTCGCCGTAGCCGACGATCATGCCATCATCGACCTTGAACTCACCGGTGCCACCGACGACGTGCCAGCCATCGAGAGACGTGCCATCAAAGAGGGGTTTGAAACCATCTTCTTTGTGATGGGCGGCTTGGCCAAGAGTGACCCCTCCGATGAGCAGTGACGCGAGGAGAGTGATGCAGGGTAATTTCATAAAATTTTAGGGGTTCAGAGTTTTGGAGAGTTTTTTGAGATCCGTCTCGTTCCACGCGGCCGAGCGGTAGTCGTATTTTTCACGAGCGGCGGCAACTTCCTCCGGAGTGACGGCCGAAGCGGTGTGACCGAACGAGCGGCGGATGTAGGTGAGCGCAGCAGCGATGGAATTGTCGTCGAGGGTTCCCAACGGAGGCATGGCGAGTTGTTCGCCTTCCTTACCCTTGAGCACGATGGCGGCGGCGATCTCGGCCGGGCCGATCGCCCAAGGCGAACCGACCAGCGAAGGGGCGAGTCCATTCATGCCGCGTCCGTCTGCTTGATGGCATCCGGCGCAGAGCATGTAGGTGGTTTTGCCTTGGTCGAAGCGGACTTGTTCAGCGGCGGTTAGAGGGATGGTTCTAGGACCGGCCGCTTGGGCCGCTGGTCCATCAATGAACTTCAGCAAGTCGTTCGCTTTGCGAGCAAGGGCTACGTTGCCTTTGCCGGCATATTTTTCCAAGGCGGTGGGCTCGACCGGAAGCTTGAGACGTCGACGTTCGGAGTCCTTGCCTTTGGTATGAGATTCGAAACCAGCGATGATGGATTTCGCAAAAGTCGGATCGGAGCTGGGGGCGAGGAGGAGGTCCAGGGCTGCGGCAATTTCGTCGGCGTTGCCGCGTTCGATGATGGTCGATACCGCGAGGCGCACAACAGATTGAGCGTCGGCATGCAGCGGATTGGTGAGTTGTTTTAGGAAGGTGATTTCCAGGCCGGCGATGCCACTGACGAAAGCTTCGTCCATCGCTTCGATGCGACTGCCTTGGCTCGCGAATTTGGCGAGATGACTGATGCGGGAGGCATCGGGCAACTCACCCAAACTCAGCACCGCTTGGCGCTGGATTTCCGGCTCGGGGGCGTTGAGTTCACTTAGGGCATGATCCACGAAGGCCTGATCGGCCTTAGCTAACCACGCTTCACTGATTCGCAGCAAAGCGGCGCGACCCGCCGGTGAGGTATTCTTGGTCAGTTTCCAGAACAGTTTGGCGTCGAACTTGCCGATCCCGTGGAGGGTCCAGATCGCGTTGAGGTGTCCCGGACTCGTCTTATCGAGGGCGATTTTTTGCAGACCAGAAACGGAGGAGTTGTCGCGTCGTTCTACGAGTAGGCGTTGGGCAGTCTCGCGCCACCAGGCGTCCTTACGATTCAGCGCGTCCACCAGCTCGCCGGTGCTGGCGGTGTGCAAGGCAGGCTGCTCGGAATTGGGCGCTTTGTCCGGCACCACCCGGTAGATGCGGCCCATGCCAATGGGAGATTCCAGGCCACGATCGATGATCTGGGCGCGGAGGAAGCTGGTGACAAAGATACGGTGTTGGATGATGCCGCGATACAGATCGACGATGTAGAGGGCACCATCAGGTCCGTTGTAGAGACTGACGGGACGGAACCGCTCGTCGGTCGAGGTCATGAAGTCGAAGTGATCGTAGGCATTGGAACCACTCATGGCGCCTCCTGCGGTGGGAGACAGCTTCAGACGTTTGATGAGGTTGGCGGACGGCTCGGGGATGAAGGTGTCGCCATAAAAGGTTTCTGGAAATAGGCTGCCGCGATAGATCACGGAACCGCTGGCGGCGGTCATGTTGGATAGGTAGCCATCCTCGGTGAGGTTCTTGTAGCCCCGATTGACCCCGGGGGTGATTCGACTCGGGAAAATGGGAAGGTCCGTGTTCTTCACCGTTTCGCGGTTGATGGCGCGACGTTGGTGGAGGTCCGGGTTACGGAGGAGATACTCGCCGGGGAAGACATCCATCTTCAGCGGGCTGCTGTTGGTATTGTAGAACAGTCGTCCGGTGTCGTCCTGAGCGATACCCCATTGGCCGCGGTCGGGTGCCGGGGCGGAAATCCACTCGCCTTGATTCAATTGGTAGCGTTCGTCGTCGTTGGAGTTGTAAATCCAGTTATCCAAACCCGAGAGCAGGCCATTGGCGGTGTGTTCGGGGTTCTTACGATCACCGTAGGATTCCGAAACCACGGTGCGTTCGTCCGCGACATCATCGCCGTCGGTATCGCGGAGGTGCCAAAGCATGGGTGGGGCGGCGACGAGTAGACCGTCGTCGACGAGGGCCAAGGCGCGGGGCATCACGAATCCGCCCGCAAATTCGATGCGTTTGTCCATGCGACCGTCGCCATCCGTATCGGAGAGAATCGCGATCGTGCCGATCGGCGCGTCTTCGCCGATGCCATCGACGTTGGGCATGTAGCTGCGCATCTCGACCACCCAGATCCGACCATCGGGGCCGATCTGCATGGCGACGGGGTCAAAAACGAGCGGATCGGCTGCCACGACCTCGACGCGGAACCCGGGAGGAAGCACGAAAGTTTCAAGAGCTGCTTCGACCGAGAGCGCCGGAGCGGGCGGGATGTTCCAGTGCGCAGGTGGGGGTTGTTGGGGGTCGTTGGGGCGATCGCCACTCTGGGCGAAGAGCGGGCTGGCGATACCGGAGACGACCAAGGATGCTGCGAGGCCGACTACGAAGCGAGATGTTGAGGGTGCCATATAAGAGTAAGACAAGTTAAAGGAGTTCGATAACTAAGGGAAAGTTTGGTTTAGCCCGCGTTTTTCAGGACGGCGTGCAAGGTCTTGGCATCATCGGCGAGCTGTTCGGTCGAATCATCGCGCACGAATTCCAGCATGATCGCTCGATCCGGCCGAGGTGAGGTGGCGACAACGGAGAGGTATTTTTGCCAAGCCGCCTGTCCTTCAGCCAACGGGCGGCGGTCGAAATCGTCGCCGCTGAACTCCCAATGAAAGGCGTGTAGGTGGGAGACGTGAGGCAGCAGCTTCTGCAGGACAGCGAGGGAGTATTCGGCCGATTTACCGTTCGATGACTGCCAGTAGAGTTTCACATTGGGATGATCGACCGCCTCGATCAGAGTGAGCGCGGAATCAGGGTCATCGGTGAGGGTATTGGCGTGATACTCGATACCTATCTCAATTCCTTGTTTAGCAGCGAGTTGACCAATTCGTCGTAAATCGGAGGTGATCGCTTCGCGTTTGGCTGCGGTGGTGTCGGCGGAACCGGTGGTTCCGGCCCAAACCCGAATCACGGGGGCTTGCAGCGCCCGGGCGCTGACGAGCACGTCGCCGAATTCGGGCTGTTTGGCCTCGGCATCACAACGGTAGTAGGAGCCGTAGGCGGCCACGGTCAGTCCGGCGGCGCGGGTGGCTTCACCGGTGCGGGTGGCGATTTCGACGTCGCCATGTGGCACGTGGACGTCACCGCCCCATTCGATGGCGGGGAGTTGATTCGCTCGACACTGGTCGATGACCTCGGTGACCGAGAGATTGCGAAAAGAGATCGAGATGAGTCCGGGGATGAGCATGGGAGTAAGGCGGTTCCGACCGCGGAATGATCAGAGTAGAACCCAAATCTACTTCACGTCTAATCCCGAATCATGGAACTGTTCACTCTTCCTCCGCGCGGAGTGTCAGCTCTAGTCCGATTCGGTGATTTCTAGTCGCAAGATTTTGCCTTCAGTTCCGGTCGCATAGCCGAATCCGTCGGGGTGAAGTTTTACCGCCCAGTAATTCTCCGAATCTAGGTTAATCCAGCTGATCCCTTGGTCTCGGGAGTAATCAATTCCTTCGGGCCCACAGGCAATGATTAGCGGTGTGCCCGCCATCCGAATGATCGAAGAGCCGTAGAATGCTCCGGTCGTTGTGGGTCGGTCGGTTAACTGCCATGTTTTACCGCCATCCATGGTCGTGGCCACGTTATCGGTGTAGTCATCCTCATTGGCCAAATCGCCTTCGACGATTAATCCGGTTTTCAGATTCAACATGTTGATGGACGTGACTCCCGCGGCTTTCCCTTTGATAATGGGATTGGGGTATTCGGTCCAGGTATCACCGAAGTCTGGGGTATAGAGGATTCGGGAGGTCCCACCAGCGCCAGTTGCGATCCAAGCATGCCCGTCGGGTTGAGTAGAAATACAAGTTCCGCTCGCCGCGAACCCGCCTTCGCCGTCGCCAGCCGCCGGGAAACGTTTGGGGTCTACTCTGTCCCAAGAGCGTCCACCATCGATGGTCTTTAAGATGAACAACTCACCGTTGAATGAGTCCCCGTAGGCTAAGCCAATCTGATCATCCCAGAATTCAATGGTGTTTAAAAACCCTTCGGGGTGAGGCATGACATAGGCCTTCGTAAATTCTGCGGAGTGCGCATCGAAAAGATAGATTCTGGAACTCTCGCCGGGGCCTGCGCTCATCAAGATGATGTTAGATTCATCAAACGCGTGAATGTCCCGGAACTGCAAAGCACCTTCGGGATGGGTGAAGACATCCCAGTTTTCTCCACCGTCTCGAGTGCGGGCAAACGTGGCGGCGTGTCCACTTACCCAAGCGACCTCTTCATTGAGGATGGATATAGCCTGAAGCGTGCTAGGAGAGCTGTTGGTTAAAACAGTTTTTTGGATAGTCAGCTCACTTGCACCCCCCGTGACTAAGATAGTCAGAAAAGTAAGACAGTGATTCAGGACAATTTTCATTCTGCACTTCGATTATGCACACACTTCTCGACTACCGTCCCAGCGATTGAAGGTCTGTGCCTCGGCATCACCGGAAAGCTTAGCCCGCGCCGCGAGCCATGAGTTTTTCCAAACAGTAGCATCGTGCAGTTCGGTCTCGGGATGGGCTCGACTGCGGGCGATGAATCCGGGAAAGGCGTCGCGACCGGAAGGTTGATCGGTCGGATTGTAGCGAAGATCGAAGCTCCAACGAACCCGTTTGCTCAGATTGGACAGAGACGAGTGACAGGTGCGGCGATGCAGCAGCAGCACGTCACCTCGGGCCATCGGCAAGGACACGGCTTGCTGCTTCTCAACCAGTTTGTCGGGGATGCCAAAACCCGCGGCACCGAGAGGGCAATGGTCAATAATACCGTCGCGGTGACTGCGGGGAATCACTTCCAAGCAACCAGACTCGATCGGGGCATCCCACAGCGGTAACCAAACCGTGATCATATCGGTGTCGTCGGCTTCTGGTAGAGCCACGCCGTTGTCTTGGTGCCATTGGGTCGCGCCTTGGAGAATATCACCCTTGTCGTCCCGAACCGCCCGGCTCTCCGGCAGCTTGAGGCGCGCATGCTGAATCGGATTGGAGTAGATTTCCCCACCGATCAGTTGCTCCATCAGATCGAGCAAACGCTGGTGGCGTAGGACATTGAAGACTGCCGGACCGGACCAGATTGGCGTATCAGACTGGATACTCCGTTGGGGAAGTGAAAAGTCGAACGACTGCGCGTGAATTTTCCCGCTATCCTCACACATGCGAATGAGCCGCTCGCTGAAATCTTCATCGGCGTAGACGGACTTGATTTCACCTCTGGCGAGCAACCGTTCCGCTAATCGATCGAGCACGCCCTCATACTCTTCAATGACCGGATCAAGATCTACCTCCGGGTTGAAGAAGTCTCTTCTTACGAGATAACCTTCTTCTTCAAAATGAGAGAGCTGTGCGTCGCTGAGTCGATTCATGGCATTCGGGGTAATGACGGCTAACGACCCTCCTTGTGCATCGTTCGTAGGCCTGGCGCAAGGTTCGACGACTTAGATGTATTTACTTACGATCTGCCGCATTTCGGTTTCCGCAGATTTCATGCTTTTGAGCAACGTGAACTGACCACGGGCGCGGTCCAGGTTTTGCTCGGGATGGTCGGTGCGGAAGTAGATGTCTCCGGCGAGATAGTCGGTGAGAAAACGGAGTCCAATTTCGTAGGTAATCAGGCGGCCCGATACGGTGAGTTGATCGATTTCGGTGGCGTTGAGGATGGAGCGGGCACTGCCGAGGTAGCCTGCGACCAATTGCTCGAAGATGGGGAGTTGGACGCTGACTTGGCTGAGGTCGGTTTCGTCCTCCAGGCAGGGGTTGGTGGCGGAGCGCACGAGGTCGCCGAAGTCGTAGAGACCGAGGCCGGGCATAACGGTGTCGAAGTCGATGACGCAGACACCCTCGTCGCTGGTCTCGTCGATTAGCATGTTGCTGATTTTGGTATCGTTGTGAGTGATCCGTTCGGGGATTCCCCCTGCCTCGTGGAGATCGAGCAGTGAGTTCGCGAGTGATTCTCGTGCGAGTGCAAACTCGATTTCGGGACCGACAGTTGAAACGCGAGAAACGGTGTCGGCATCGATCGCGGCGCGGAGGTTAGCGAAGCGTTGCCGTGTATTGTGGAAGTCTGGAATGGTCTCGTGGAGGCGTGGTCCAGCGAGATCGACCAGCTGGGCTTGGAACTCTCCGAATGAGTATGCGGCCGCCCGAGCGATGGGCAGAGAGTGGATGACGTCGTAGGATTTAGCGCCTTCGATGAAGTCGTAGCAGCGCCAGTGGCAACCGTGATCATCCAGCAGAAAACCTTGCTCGGAATGGGTCCTTACGAGACGCAGAGGCTGGCGGTTGGGAACCTGGGGAACCGCGGCAAGATGGTCGGTCACGCGTCGCACATTATCCATCAACGCGGGAACGTCTTTGAATACGTGATGGTTGATGCGTTGCAGAATATAGCGGCGAGTTGCTTCGCCGTTCTGACATTCCGCAATAAAGCTGTCGTTGATCAGGCCATTTCCGTGGCGACTGCCTTTAACAAACGAACCTTCCAAAGTGAAACCGTCGGCGATATGGGCGAGGATCGATGGATCAACCGTAGGAAGGGGATTACTCATGGAAAGTGAGGGAACATGAAGCGCTTGGTGGGAGGTGCAATCTCGTTCGATGGGCGATCTGACCCCGGCAAGTCAGCTAAACGAAAGCCGCGCTCCAAGGAGCGCGGCTGAGAAGAGAAAGATAAGGATAAAAACTAAAGAGAAAGAACTCTTTTTGAGCTTTACGCCTTGTATTGCGGGCGCTTCGGGTCGGGCCAATCTACGTGGAAGAACTCGCCGCGGGGTTTGTCCAAGCGTTCGTAGGTGTGGGCGCCGAAGTAGTCACGTTGGGCTTGGAGCAGATTGGCCGGGAGGCGGGCGCTGCGGTAACCGTCATAGTAGGCGAGGGAGCTGCCAAATGTCGGGGTCGGGATGCCGTATTCGGCGGAGAGAGCCACGACTTTACGCCAGTTGTTCTGAGCGTCTTGGATCGTCTTGTTGAAGTAAGGATCGAGGAGCAAGTTAGCCAACTTCTTGTCGCGCTTGTAGGCCTCGGTGATCTTCTGCAAGAAAGCGGCGCGGATGATGCAACCACCGCGGAAGATCTGAGCGATCGCGCCGAAGTTGAGTTTCCAATCATACTCGTTTTGGGCTTCACGCATGAGCTGGAAGCCTTGCGCGTAGGAACAGATCTTCGAGCAATAGAGAGCGTCGTGGATGGCGCTGATGAGCTCGGCCTTGTCGCCGGTAAATTTCTTCTTCGGCCCTTTGAGTATCTTGGAAGCCGCGACCCGTTCGTCTTTGGCGGCCGAGAGGCAGCGGGAAAAGACGGACTCCGCAATCGTTGGTGCCGCGATACCCATCGAGAGGGCACTGTTGGCGGTCCACTTGCCGGTGCCTTTTTGGCCAGCGGTGTCGAGCACGACATCGACAAACGCTTTGCGCGAAGCCGGGTCTTTTTGCTGGAGAATGTCGGCAGTAATTTCGACAAGGAAGGAATCGAGGGCTCCCTTGTTCCACTCGGCGAAGATCTCGCCGATCTCCTTGGCCTTGAGACCGAGCAGGCCCTGTAGCAGGTCGTAGGCCTCACAGATCATCTGCATGTCGCCATACTCGATGCCGTTGTGGACCATCTTGACGTAGTGGCCTGCGCCGTTTTCGCCGATATAAGTGGTGCAGGTCACGCCGCCCTTGATGGGCTTGCCGGGAGCGGCGCCTTCGAGAGGCTTGCCGGTCTTGCGGTCGACCTTAGCGGCGATGGCCTTCCAAATCGGAGCGATTTCCTGGTAGGCGGACTTGTCGCCACCAGGCATGAGGGAAGGTCCGAAGCGGGCGCCTTCTTCACCGCCGGAAACACCGGATCCGATGAAGCGCAGGCCCTTGGCCTTGAGCTCTTTTTCGCGACGGATGGTGTCCGTCCAGAGAGCATTGCCACCGTCGATGATGATGTCGGCCGGGTCGAGCAATGGCACGAGTCCACCGATGACGGCGTCGGTCGCCCGACCCGATTGGACCAAGATGATGATCTTGCGCGGGGACGAGAGCGACTTGACGAAGCCTTTGAGCCTCTTGCTGCCGACGAGTCCACCCGGAGTGTCGGGATTGGCTTCGACGAAGGCGTCGGTCTTGGCCGTGGTGCGGTTAAAGACCGAAATCTTAAAACCGTGATCGGCGATGTTGAGTGCGAGGTTTTGACCCATTACGGCGAGGCCGATGAGTCCGATGTCAGATGGTGCTTTGGGCATAGCGAAGGGTATAAATGACATAAACAGGGGTCGGATTACGACCACGAAATCCGCAAAGGGATTGTCATTTTCCGTAGTCGGAAGCTGCTGCGGGCCGGTTAGTTCAACCTTAGAACGAGGTCTTACTCGGGAAAATCGGCGCTATAACGTTGATCTAGGGCGTGAGAAATCGCGGTTCGTTGCGTTCCCAGATCCACTGAAATCCGACGGTGGTGAAGCTCACCAGAATGATCATGGTAAGCACCATGCGGTTCATGCGCGCGGCGTGTCGTATCAACATGATCGCGACCCAGCCACCGATTATGAAAATGGCCGCGTTGACCCAGAACCGTTGGGGAACGGCTTGCAGCTTCTCAAGAGTGGTGGTGGCGAATAGGAACACATATAGCGGTCGGTCGCACTAAATTATCCGACTGGTGCGCAGAAACGAGTAATTTTCGCCGTTTGCAACTCTTTGACGCTTTATTTGCTAATGGGAATTTGCGTCATCACTTTGCCTGCCATGGCCGATGAGGAACGTCCCCAACTCAAGAAACCCTCTTTTCCGATCAATGATCGGTTGCGGGAGTATCTATGTCGCTACAAGCGCGAACAGCCCCTGCCAGTGAGTTACGATCGTCTATCCCGATTTGAGGAGTCGTTTCCCTTGGCCGACGACAAGGGTGTGCCGACGTTGTGGGACAGTGTGATTTATAACCGTTTGGAGATGGGGGCGCTGCATGAAGATCTAAAACGGGTCTATGCGCTATTACGCACCGCCGGGGACACGTCGGTGCTCAAACACGTCTACGTGGACCGGATCGATTACTGTTCGTTTGGGAATTCGGCGCCCTTTCGGATCCGGATTGTAAACGCCTTCAACGATAATGCGGATCACTTCTACATTAAGAAGGGGGATGCTTCACGGGTTTATGGTTTGGAGCTGGAGCATCTGTTGTCTCCCAATCGCATGAACTACTTCACGTGCGGCAACTCGGTCGTGGAAGAACATGTGGCGGGGATTCCAGGCAATGTGTTCATCGATGACTGGCTGGGGCGTTCAAGGGCCGAGCTTAATCCCGTGCGGGTGGCCAAGGAGTTGGTGAAGTTCAACGAGCGCTGCTTCGTGCGGCTCCTGGGCGATATGCGCAGCTATAACTTTGTGATGGTAGTCACGCCGGATTTCGAAGGCGCGCAGCTGCGCTTACGAGCGATGGATTTTGATCAGCAAAGTTACGAGGGTCGGCTCAATTTTTACCGCCCGCAGTTCTTTCCCGAGAATCGATCCTTTGCGCTGTTCTGTATGGAGCATTTACGGCAAGAGACTGCGCGACAGTATCAACGTGAAGAACAGGTCGCGATTTTGAACCGTGCTGCCATGGCGGAAGAAAAACTCGGAGCCATTTTAAGTGCGATGGCGGCGGACCAGATCTCAACGCCGGAACACCGCACGGAGTTGAGGCACGGGCTCGCCGATCACTTCAAGCGGGATGCTTATTTGCAGTGCAATACGATGGGTGAGTTTGTGCGGGAGAATCTTGAATCGATTAGGCTCAGCGCCGCATCGAGTCCGTCCAGCACGCGTGGTCCGATTCTGGAGTAGAGGGAGGATCCCTTGGTTCTGAAACGGCCAGGCTTCACTCCCGACAGCCCTGTCCGTTGGCCCATCTCAGCCGTCGGATATTGCTTTGAACTCGCTGACCACGGCTTGCAACGATGCCTTCGCATCGCCGTAAAGCATCCGGGTGTTGGGTAGGCGGAAGAGTTGGTTTTCGATCCCGGAGAATCCGGCACCTTTACCGCGCTTCAAGCAGATCACGGTGTTGGCTTCGTGGGCATTGATTATGGGCATGCCGTAGATCGGGGAACTCTTGTCGCGAGAGGCTGCCGGGTTCACCACGTCGTTGGCCCCAATCACGATGGCGACGTCCGTCATCGGCATTTGCGGATTGATGGAGTCCATCTCGACAAGCTGTTCGTAAGGCACGTTGGCTTCGGCGAGGAGCACATTCATGTGACCGGGCATGCGGCCGGCGACCGGGTGAATGGCGAAGCGAACCTCAGCCCCGTTGTTTTCCAACATCTCAGCGAGTTCGCGCACCACGTGTTGAGCTTGCGAGACAGCCATACCGTAACCGGGCACGATGACGACGTTGCGAGCCGCTTCGAGCACGGCGAAACTGTCGTCGGCGGAGATGGGTTTGAGCTCACCTTGGATCTCGCTTCCACTGTTGCTGCTTGCCGCCACTGAGACGTCCGAGCCGAAGCCCGAGAAGAGCACGCTGGCGAGCGAGCGATTCATCGCCTTACACATGATGATGGTGAGGATCACTCCGCTGGTACCGACCAAACAGCCGGCCACAATGAGCACGTTGTTGGTGATCACAAAACCAGCCGCACAAGCCGCGAGGCCGGACAAACTGTTGAGCATCGAAATCACCACCGGCATATCACCGCCGCCGATCGGCATGACTAGCGTGACCCCGAGAATGAAAGAGATTGCGAGGCAGACGTAGAACGCGTTGCCACCTATCTCGCCCGCGCCGCCATTGATGACGTAAACCGCACCGGCTGCGATCAGTCCGAGGACCAGGGCGCCGTTCACGAATTGCTGGCCGCTGAACATCACGGGTTTGCCGCTCAGTTTACCGGAGAGTTTGCCGAACGCATAAAGTGATCCGGTGAAAGTCACGCCGCCGATCAAAACGGCGAGGACAATGACAGTGCCGGTGAAGATCGAACTCGTGGATCCGGCGGCTAGAATCTTGCCGTATTCAGCCCAACCTACGAGCAGCGAAGCGAGTCCACCGAAGCCGTTGAGCAGCGCGACCATTTCGGGAATGGAGGTCATTTTGATGAGCCGAGCACATGCGAGCCCGATGGCCCCACCAATCACCACCCCGACGACGATCCATTGAAAACTGACGATCTCTTGGGCGGACAAGGTCACGATCACCGCGATCAGCATGCCCAGCGAAGAGATCATGTTGCCTCGGCGCGCAGTCGCTTGGCGGCCGAGCATTTTAAGACCCAGGATGAACAGAATCGACGCTACGATGTAAGCGAAGTTAATCAGCGTTTCGGTGCTCATTGTGAACCCTCCTCTTTCTTAGCGACCTTTCGCTTCTTAAACATGGCGAGCATGCGATCGGTCACGAGATAACCACCGATTACATTGATAGTCGCGAGTGCGACGGCCGTCGTACCGAGGACGGTGGTCAGCGTCGAACCGTCATCCGCGCCGGCGGCCAGCAGCGCACCGACAATAGTGATGCCGGAGATCGCATTCGAGCCCGACATGAGCGGGGTGTGGAGTTGGGAAGGAACCTTCGCGATGAGCTCGAAGCCGAGAAAGCCGGCGAGCACGAAGATGAAAAGCAGGAGCATTAATTCCATAGGGCTGAAAAGCTGAAAGGTTTGGCGGCGACGATGCGGTTGAGGAGGGAGGGAGGGTTGATTTCAGCTGTCAGCTTTTCAGCTTTTCAGCTTTTTTCCCAAAACGTTCGTGGACGATGGCGCCATCGTGAGTGATGAGACAGCCTTGGAGGATTTCGTCTTTACGGTCCAATTTTAGGGTCTTGGTTTCCTCATCCCAAAAGTGGGTGATCCAGGCAGCGAAGTTGGCGGCCAGAACTTGGGAGGCGTGAGTGGCCACGCTGTTTTCCAGCGAAGTATCGCCGAGAATGGTGGCACCATTGGCGGTCACCACATCTTCCCCTGGAACAGCGCCTTCGACGTTGCCGCCGGTTTCCAGCGCCAGGTCGACGATCACACTGCCAGCTTTCATGCCGGCAATCATCTCCTCGGTCAGGAGGATCGGGGCCTTGCAACCAAACACCTTGGCGGTGGTGATCACGATATCGGATTGAGCGCAGACTTTAGCCATGCCCGCCTGTTGTTTTGCGACCTGTTTGGGAGTGAGTTGTTTGGCGTAACCGCCGGCTGTTTGGCCGGTGTCACCCAGATCGATTTTAACGAACTTGGCCCCGAGGGATTTGACCTGTTCCTCCACCACGGGGCGCGTATCAAAGGCCTCGATGCGAGCGCCCAGTCGTTTGGCGGTGGCGATGGCCTGGAGTCCGGCGACACCTGCTCCGATGACAAAAACGCGACACGGCATGATGGTTCCGGCGGGCGTCATCATCATCGGCAATGCACTGCGAATGCGGGCCGCTGCCTGCATGACCGCGGCGTAACCGCCCAGCGAGGCTTGCGAGCTCAGGGCATCCATCTTCTGCGCCAGGGTTGTGCGGGGAATCATTTCGAGACTCACGGCACTGGCCTTCGCTTCGGCGAAGTTTTCCAGCAACGCGGATTCATTGAAGGGGTCGAGGAAACTTAAGTGGACCGCACCGGGTTTGAGGGCGGCTATTTGTTCCGGGGACGGCTTGCGCACGCGCAGGACGAGGTCTGCCGCCCCGAGGGCTGCGGCCGGATCGCCGACGAGTTCGACGCCAGCCTTGGTGTATTTGTCATCCGAATACCGACTGGCCGTACCGAGCCCGGCCTCGGCCTGAACGGTGAGGCCAAGTTTGGTGAGCGCGGCGGCGGTGGTGGGGGTGAGAGCGGTGCGGAGTTCGCCTGAGACGGTCTCAGCGGGGACGTAGCAAATCATGATGGACTGGCGGGGTTTGGTGGCCGGAAGAGTTTTCCCGCGTAGTCGAATCCTAAACGCGTTGGGTCGCCCCGACAACTCCGGAAGTGATGAATATTTCTGAAAATTTGTGCGATTGCCGTTCTCGATGTCTGTTTTCGGAATGAGACGGCGAGGCGTTTCAAGTTTGAGACAGCTGATTCAAGATGGCGAAGAAAGCATCTGGCTTCAGATCAGGGACCGCAAATTCAGTCCCCGCAGCCTTCAGTTGGTCGATGTTTTTACCGCATCCGATAAACGGAATGTTTAAGGTCTGAGTCGCCCGTAGATCCCAGGTGCCGTCTCCCACGTAGATCGCATCCCCGACGGCTCGCTGTGCCCGATCCGCTCCCAAATCATCACCCTCGC
>OJFP01000905.1_pt1 | contig 17571 bp, 15 predicted proteins | sample 1594141 | NCBI WGS metagenome assembly OJFP01 (sample SAMN05416843, study PRJEB24817) | seawater metagenome | isolation source: Sea water | place: Canada:Atlantic | collected 2013-07 | reverse complement strand
CGAGATGTAGAGAGGTCTCGTGGGCTCGGAGATGTGTATAAGAGACAGCTTATTATTGGACAAAATACAAGGATAATAACTTAAAATACCTAACTTTTTAAATGCAAAAAACAAAGAACTCCCTTTTGAACCTCTCAATAGTAAATTTTTTTTAATAAAAATAAAAATAAAACCATTAAAAGAGACATTATACTCCATATAACCTAAATTTTGCTTTATCCCTTTTTTATATGATACAAGATGAACTCCATTAATAAGCGTCCTTGTCTTAAATAAACTCAAATTATCATTCCCAAAAAAACAAAATGAATTAAAAACACCCTTTTTTAATAATAAAAATTTACGAAGACCTGGTAATTTTTTTTTTTCTGAATACAAAGTAATACGATTTAAAGAATTTAACCTTTTATATATTTTTTTTTTATACTCAATAATAACATACTGATGCAAAAGTGGTATATTACCTTTTGAAGTAAATGTTAAACGATCTGATACATCAGATGTTACTTCATAAAAATATGTTTTATCATCTAACCAATAAAATGATACAAAACCCTCAAAACGTCTAGGCACGTTACCTTTTCTCAACAAACCAAAACCTAATAGCTCAAAAAAACTTTCTTCAATATATATATTTTTTTTTAAAATACTCATCTATTTGCATGTATATAAAGGCGAATATAGTTCAGTAGGTAGCAACATCAATTTGTGGCATTGAAGGTCGCGGGTTCGATCCCCGCTATTCGCCCGAAAAAACTTTATCTAGGAAGGAAGGGATTTGAACCCTCGGTACTACAAGAGTACGTCAGCTTAGCAAACTGATTCCTTAAACCACTCAGACACCTCCCTTTGTAAAAAAAATTAACCAAATAAAATTAAAAAAGCCATCATAAGCGCTAATAGACCAACAGCTTCTGTTAACGCAAAACCTAACATAGCATATCTCATTAAAGCATCTGCTTTAGATGGATTTCTAGAATATGATAATAATAAAGAACCAAAAACAATACCTGCTCCTGCTCCTGCTCCTACTAATCCAATTGTAGCTAAACCAGATCCAATCATTTTAAAACATTGTATTTGTAAGTCACCCATTTTTTATTTTTTAATACTATCACAAAATTTTATACATACAAATTTATACACAACATATCAATACTGTATATAAGTATACAAAAATAACAAGAACACTAAATTACTATTTATGAATAACCGAAAATGCTAATTAATAAAATTACTTACAAAATATTATCAAAAAACTTAATACATATTGGTAATAAAAAAAAAAATAGAAGCATACATGCTAATAACTTTATATATATATCTAAAACTTTAGATATTATTGATACAAATTACACACTAAAACAATTAAGTAAAATAATACCAATATTTATAAATATAATAGCACAAAAAGGTCAAATATACACAATATCCCCTAACCTTAAAAACAAAGATTATGGTATAAATTTATCAAAAAAATATAAACAAAATTTTTTTTGCGATAGCTGGCCTACGGGTTTAATAACTAACTATAAAACGATTAAAAAATCATCAAAACTTGTAAAAAAACAAATACCATCTGCAATTTTTTTATTAAATTATCCTAAAACAAACTATTTAGAATTAGAAATATTAAAAATAGGTATTTTAACTTCCCAAATTTTAGATACACACACACAAATTAATCAAACAATGTACCCTATACCTGGAAATACAAAAGCAATTCAAACAATGCTTTTTTGTATAGAAATCATAAAAGAAACAACAATATTAGCTTATACAAAAGAACAAATAATACTTTTAAAAAAAAATTTTCCTAGACTGGATTCGAACCAGTGACCGCGGACTTAACAGATCCTCGCTCTACCACTAAGCTACTAGGAATAGAAAAATGCTTAATGCTTTCCAAAAAAACTTCCTACAAGTTTGCTCGCAGAAAATGCAAAAGGATAATAAACTTCAGATGATTCAACTTTTTTATAAATAATACAACTCATGGTTTCGTAATTAACAACACAATACAAATTGTCCAAAATCAAACATTTATTTTGATTAACTTTATTAACCACTTTCAAATAGTTAGACCTTCTATTAAAAGGTAATATTTGAATAATATCTCCTATATTAGCACGAAATCCTAAATTTTTTTGTACCTCTTTATTAACAGAAACAACACCTGCTTGTACTAAATACATGGCTTCTTTCATAGATACACAAAAATTCATACGATATAATAAAGAAGGTAAACTTAATTCAAAATTATTTATAATATTACTTAAAAAATTTCCTTTTTTCGAAGAAATTTTTATTAGTTTTTTATAACCTTTTTTACGTAAACCTCCATAAAAATAAGATAATTTTTTTCTATGCTCTAATAAGTCACCTGCTTTGCTTAACCTAGGCTTTATAATATGTTTCGGTTGTTGTGTTATAACAAATAAAAATGGTTTATAAACTTTTTTTTTCTTATACTGAACATAAAATAAAAGAACTTGTAAACTTTTAGTTTCTTTTAAAAGTAAATTTCCAAAAACATCTTCAAAATAACGTCTACAAACTTTATGCTTTTTATTTAACATATACATAATAGATTAATTAAAAAATCTAATAAAAATGTCCAGGTAGCTCAGTGGTAGAGCAGGGGATTGAAGATCCCTGTGTCAGTAGTTCGATCCTACTTCTGGACAACAATTTTATAATTATTTTTTTTTATAAAGTATTCTTAAAAATATTATAATTTACTAATATAAATTGACGATAATGTATTTCTACCGACTTGTCTATAAATATCTTGTCTCTTTACTAAACTTGAATGATATAAAGTTAAACATATACTACCTATCATACCAAGTAAAAGAACAAAACCAGCTAATATAAAAACATAACCATAATGTGTATAAACAACACTAGCAATACCAAAAATTAAATCATCACTCTCTGTTAAAATAATAAATTGATTTTCAAAAAATAAAGCATTAAAGCTATCCAACATAATTGTATCCTTCAAAACAAACCAAACATAAAAAAAAAATGAAAAAACTAAAAAACAACAAAAAGGGTAGTAACCTACCAAACGTTCTGTTAATTGAGTTAACTTAATATTCAACATCATTACAACAAAAAGAAACAAGACAGCAATTGCTCCAACATAAACAACAATAAAAATAGCACCTAAAAAATCAACAGTTAATAATAAAAGAATTCCTGTTGTGGTACAAAAAACTAAAATTAAATAAAAAACAGAATAAATAGGGTTAGACGTTGTTATAACGCAAAAACTACATATAACACCAAATATAGAAAAAATTAAAAAAAAAAATTCCATACCCTTTAATCTCTATTTAATAATTGTAAAAAAATACCAAAAAAAACTAAAAGACATAAAATTCCATTAATTGTCATTAAATCCAAGATAAAAGTAAATAAAATAAAAATACTTATAACCATAAAATAAATATAATTATACAAAAAACCCGTTTGCAATTTACTTATATTTTTAGAAAACAAGGAAAATAACCGAACCAAACCTGTTGGACCAATAAGCTCCAAAATACCACGATCAATTAACTGAAAACTTCCTGCTTTTCCAAAAGAAAGAACTTTAACAACAATATAATTATTATATATATAATCAAAAAACCATTTTTTATTAAAAAATAAGAAAATTAATTTTGCATAACTTTTTTCCTTACCTTTACCAACTAAATAGAAAAAATTTGACATATAACTATAAAGAAATAAAGAAATAACACTAAAAAAAAGACTTAAAACTACAGGTAATAATTTAAAAAATACAGATAAAAATTCTGCTTCTAATAAATACACATCAAAATTATTATTAAAATAACCAAAACTATTACCAAAAGAACGCGACCCTACACCTATCATAACATCTTTAAAAAGGTAGCCAACAAAAATACTACCTAAACCCAAAATAAAAAGAGGTAACCCTAATACAAAAGGTGTATCATGTATAAATTTAAACTTTGACCTATAAAAATTAGTTTCACTTAAAAATGTTAAAAATAATAAACGCATCGAATAAAACGCAGTACAACAAGCTCCCGCAGTCCCTAACCAATAGCAAAAAATACCTTCAAAATAATAATTAGAAAAAGCAATCTCCAAAATAACATCTTTTGAGTAATAACCCGTCGTATAAGGAAAACCCATAAGTGCAAGAGATCCTATAACAAATACACTAAAAGTAAAAGGTAATATTTTAACTAAACCTCCCATACGCCGCATATCTTGCTCGTCTAATAAAGCATGTATAACAGATCCCGCACTTAGAAATAATAGAGCTTTAAAAAAAGCATGATTCATTAAATGAAATAATGATACAGAGTAATTAGATAAACCACATGCAAAAACCATATAACCTAGCTGACTACACGTTGAATAAGCTATCACCCTTTTTAAATCATTCTGAAAAATACCAACCGTAGCTGCAAAAAAAGCTGTTAATCCTCCAAAAATACTAATAATACTTAAGACACCCGGTGCTAATTCTAATAAAGGTGAAATTCTTATAAGTAAAAACACCCCTGCTGTAACCATAGTTGCTGCATGAATTAAAGCAGAAACAGGTGTTGGACCTTCCATTGCATCTGGTAACCAAGTATGTAAACCTAATTGTGCTGACTTACCTACTGCACCTAAAAATAGAAAAAATGTTGCTAATGACATAGCATGTACTTTGTAATCAAAAATAATAATATAAAAATGATTTAAATAAGGCGCAATAGCAAAAATTGAACCAAATGTTAATGTTCTAAAACAATAAAATAAAATTAAAATACCAATTAATAATGTAAAATCACCAAAACGATTAATTATTATAGCTTTTAAAGCGGCTTTATTTGCTTGTATTCGTGTAAACCAAAAATTTATCAACAAATAAGAAGACACTCCTACACCCTCCCAACCTAAGAATAATTGAATAAAATTATCTGATGTAACAAAACATAACATAAAAAAAGTAAATAAAGACAAATAAGATAAAAATCTTACAAAATGTGGATCACCACCCATATAATTAACAGAATACAAATGTACTAAAAATGAAATACATACAACAACCACAAGCATTACAGACGTTAAACTATCAAAAAGAAATCCCCAAGAAATATCTAAGGAACCTACACTAAACCATGAAAATAATTTAAAACTAACTTTTGTGCCACATAATACAATTTCATAGAAACTTAAAATTGATAAAAGAGCACTTAAACCTATAAACAATAATGAAACAATTATAGCACCTTTAACACCTAAAAAAAAACCAAAAAAACCTAAAAAAAAACTACTTAAAAATGGCAATACCAAGACACCCAGATACATTTTTAATAAATAAAGCTAACCTTTCAAATTACTTATAAATAAAGCACTAATACTACCCTTTACTCTATAGTAAACCACCAAAATAGCCAAACCTATAGCAGCCTCCGCTGCAGCCACTGTTAATATAAACAATGCAAAAACTTCTCCTAAAATATCATCTAAAAAAACAGAAAATACAATAAAATTAAAATTAATAGATAACAATAAAAGTTCAACACACATTAAAATAACAATTATGTTATTTCTTGAAAGAAATAATCCAAAAATACCAATTAAAAACAAAAGAAAACCATATAATAAAAAATCAAACATAAAATATTAATTAGAATTTTTCCAAAAAAATTCTTCTAATTTACAACATATTGGCAGTAAAACTAAAAAATATCCAAAATAAAATAAAGTAGATAATTGTCCTATTTCATAGTAAGGATATTTAACAGGATTACCCCCTATCCAACCTAAAATTAAAGAATTTAAAAAAAATATCCAAAATAAAATTTTATATAATGGCCTGAATTGCGCACTACGTGATGGTGACTCCCCTACAAAAGGTAAAGCTAACATAATTAAAATAGCCGCAAACATGGCAACCACACCTCCTAACTTATTAGGAATAGATCTTAAAATTGCATAAAAAGGTAAATAATACCATTCAGGAACAATATGTGGTGGAGTTACCATCGAATTCGCTGCTATATAATTATCTGGATGACCTAAATAATTAGGAAAAAAAAAAATAAAAAAACAAAAAAATACTATAAATAATAAAATAGAATATAAATCTTTATACACTGAATAAGGGCTAAAAGGTAAATAATCTACAGTAGCTCGTACTCCTAATGGGTTATTAGAACCATTCTCGTGTAAAAACACAATATGTAAAATAACCATACCTAATATTAAAAAAGGTAATAAGTAATGAATACTAAATAATTTATTTAATGTAGGATTATCAACCGAAAAACCACCCCAAAGCCAAAAAACAATAGCAGGCCCTATGACAGGTATTGCAGAAAATAAATTAGTAATAACTGTAGCACCCCAAAAACTCATTTGACCCCAAGGCAATACATACCCCAAGAAACCAGTAGCCATCATTAAAATATATATAGTAACCCCACTAAACCATAAATGTTCCCTAGGATATAAATAAGAACCATAATATAAACCTCTAAAAATATGTAAATAAACAATAATAAAAAACATAGAAGCACCATTCGCATGTGTATATCTTAATAACCACCCATAATTAACATCACGCATTATATGTTCAACACTTGCAAAAGCAATAGAAATATTTGGTGCATAATGCATAGCTAAAGTTACTCCTGTTAAAATTTGAATAAACAAGCAAACTCCTGCTAAAATACCAAAATTCCAAGCATAAGTAATATTACTTGGTGCTGGATAATAAACTAAAAAATGATAAAATGTTTTTAATAATGTATTTTCTTTAACAAGACGCATCTCAATTTAAATTTATTTTAAACTATAACAAAAAAATATTTATTCGTTTTTTTTATTTATTAAACAGCATATACTTATTTTTGTCCATAAAGCTCTCTATCGGAATCGAACCAACACCTAATAAATTAGAAATTTATTGCTCTACCAATTAAGCTAAGAGAGCTACTTTTTACTAAAATTTATCTTAAATTCTACTTAAAGATAATTTCTTTTTACGCAAAAAAAATAATTTAGACCTTCTTAATTTTTTAAATTTTTTTATACTCAATTGATCCACTTTAATAATATGCTTTCCAAAAAAAAAAAATGAAAATTCTACTCTTGTCCCATTTATAATATTTACTAAAACAACACGACTTTGATTACCTTTAAAAGTAACTCCTATACACAATCCTGTAAATTTTCTAACTTTCCAATAAGCTCCCTGGTACTCATATTTAACTTGATAAGCACCTCCTACTTTAACAACAAAATTTTTTTTAATTTTACTATTAGAAACCTCCATCTTTGTATTTTGTCAATAAAATTTAATTTATAACTTTATTTTAATACAGATACAAATATTTTTTTTAAACTACAACTTATTTTAGCTCCCGCTGACATCCAACGATATAATTTTAATCTATCAAACCTACAAATTACTTTGTCACTATGCAAACCATTAGTAGATACTAAATAAAAACCTAAAGTATCTAATACCTTTCGCTCACCCTGCTTCACAACCACAATTTTATAAGAAATTTTTTTTTTTAAACTTATTCTCTTCAATTTTATAGCTAAACTCATTTTTTTTTTAATAGAAATAATACAAACATACATTATATAAATAAAAAACAAAAGGACCTCCCATTACAAAAAAAGTAACATTTATATAAAAACTATAGCATACTATATATGCACTAACATCTTTAAAATTTCGATTAAACAATAAACGCTTATTATTATTTTGAAATAACATTAAAGACCTAATCACACGCAAATAATAAATAAAACCAATAACACTTAATAGAATTAAAAAAAAACTTAAAACAATATAACCGGCACTAATACAAGAAAAGAATATAAAAAATTTAGCGAAAAAACCACTTAAAGGAGGTACACCTGCAATAGAAAAAAAAGAAATAACTAGCATAATACACCCATATTTATTTTCCAAATAATAATATCGTAAATTACTTACTAATTTAACTAAACTTACTTTTCTATTTTGAACAAATTGCAATAAAATACCAAAAATATTAATAATAACTATAATATAAATTAATAAATAAAGTAAAACACTGTGTAAGCTACTAAGATTTAGCGCACTAAAACTAAAAAGAATAAAACCAGAATGACTAATTGCACTATAACTCAGTAAACGCTTAAACGTTATTTGTGATAAGGCACCTATTGTACCAACAAAAATAGATAAAAAACCACTAACACTAAATATTAAACATATATCTAAGGAACCTCCATTAGAATAAACATCAACACTTTTAAAAATAAAGGATACAATAGCCACTTTAGGCACTAACGAAAAAAAAGCAGTTACAACTGTACCCACACCTTCATAAACATCTGGTACCCAAACATGAAAAGGTGCCCCCCCAATTTTAAAAATAAGACCTATAAGCATAAAAAAAAAAGAAATACCTAAAAAAAAATCAAGATATATATTTTCTAACAAAACTTGAAAAACACTAATATCTAATAAATTTGTTAAACCAGTCGCTCCATATAATAAACAAAAAGAAACAAGTAATAAACTTGAAGCAAAAGCTCCTAATACAAAATACTTAACACCTGCTTCTGTAGAGTATAAAGAATTTTGTTTATAACTCGCTAAAATATAAAGACCTAAACTTTGTAATTCTATACCCAAATATATTGAAAACAAATCATTTGAAAAAATAACAGTACTTGAACCTAAAAATATAATAATAAAAATTATAAAAAATTCAAATTCATAGACAAAATTATTAACTAAATAATTTTTACTAAAAATACAAACGCTAATAACCCCCAAAAAAACAAGTAATATAAAATAAACAGATAATGTATCTTTAATAATTTGAGATGCTAACAAAATGTGTACAATATCAGATGCATTAAAATATAGGTATCCCAATAAAAAAAAGAATAAAATAACAATATCTCTAACTTGTAATGAAAAATTTCGGCCAACACCTATATAAATATTAGTAAAACTCACACAAAGGGGCAACAAAAATGACAAACTTAACATAAGAAATACTTCCGGTACAAAATAGACATTACTATAAGAAAAAAAATTTACCATATACTTAATGAATTTATTATTTCATCGAAATGATTATATAATTGATACTTTATATATAATACAAAAATAAAAATCAATACTTAAAACACATCTATTTTCAGGGTAGTAGGATTTGAACCTACAATCTTTTATTCCCAAAACAAATATGTTGCCAATTACACTATACCCTGCTTTTATTATTATTTATTTATTTATTTATTTATTACAATACATACAATTTTATAATTAAATTTATTTTTTTTTTAACTAATAATTTTATTATATTTTTTTTTAGTATCAACAAGCTCAATATATCACTATACTTTTACATGTGACCTATCAAAGTAATTCTCTATTACCAATTTAAAAATTTATTTTAAAGTAACCTTCCCACGTAGATGCCGTCTGTGGTTATGTTTATGTACGTAGCTGACTGGCCTACTTATAGCCAAAATAACCAGAAAACCATAGGTACTGTCTTTTCGGTCCTCTCGTACAAGAAAAAACACTTTTCAATTTTTTAACACTAATAGTAGATAGGGGCCAAACTGTCTCACGACGTTCTAAACTCAACTCACGTACCACTTTAATCGGCGAACAACCGAACCCTTGGAACCTACTTCAGCTCCAGGATGTGATGAGTCAACATCGAGGTGCCAAACAACTCCGTCGATATGGTCTCTCAAGAGTTATTAGCCTGTTATCCCTAAGGTACCTTTTATCCGTTAAGCGATGACCCATCCACCTGGTATCATCGGATCTATATGACCGACTTGCGTCCCTGCTGAATTTATCAATTTTACAGTCAAGCAAGCTTATGCCATTAAACGCTACAAATAACATAAATTATTTTGAGCTTACCTTTGTACAGCTTTGTTACTCTTTAAAAGCCTGCCGCCCCAGCAAAACTACCAATTATGCACTGTTAAAACTAATTAGTCATAAAGATAACAAAGAACAATATTTCAAGGACACCTCCACATTCAACCAAAATTGAAGTATCATAAGTTACTGTTTATCCTACACATTGCACCTTATATGACAATACATAAATGCAGTAAAGGTCTATAGGGTCTTTCCGTCTAGCTATTAGTACTCCGCATCTGCACGGAGAATTCAATTTCACTGAGTCAATACTGGAGACAGTAGGGAAGTCGTTACGCCATTCATGCAGGTCAACAATTAATTGACAAAGAATTTCGCTACCTTTGAACCGTTATAGTTACGGCTGCCGTTTACTGTGGGCTTAATCTTCATGCTAAAAATAACAATCCAAGTTCACCTTACAACACTGGGCAGGCGTCAGATCCTATACATAATATTACTACTTAGCAGAATCCTATGGTTTTAATAACCAGTCGCTACCCCCAATTCTGTGCCACCAACATATAAATATATAATTTATAGTTGGTCATCCTTCTCCCGAAGTTACGGATGCAATTTGCCGAGTTCCTTCAATATTGTTATCTCAAGCGCCTTAGTATACTCTACCTGCTTACCTGTGTCGGTTTTAGTACGGTTTTAAAAGGGAAGCTTTTTCACGAAATTTTTTTTTACCTATATTTATAAAGCTTAAAACTAAAAATAAAATAAAAAAAAAATTTGTCACTATACCCTAAATAAAGAAATATTATTTCTTTTACCCTTCAATAAAATAAATTTTCATATTAAAGTAATCTAAGGGGCCGACTAACTCTATTCGGATTATCCAATAATAGAAAACCTTAAGCTTACGGCGATAATCTTTTTCTGATTATTTAACGTTACTCATGCCAGCATTCTCACTTTTGATATCTTCATATTTTTTTACAAAAATACTTTATTAACTTACAAAACGTTTTACTACCAAAATTATATAAAATATATATAATTATTCACAGCGTCGGTATATTTTTTTAGTCCCACTACATTTTAAAAAAAATATAACTTCATTAGTGAGCTATTACGCTTTCTTTAAAAGATGGCCGCTTCCAAACCCACTTCCTAATGGTAAATTATTTCCTTCTTTCTCACTTAAAAATATTTTAAGGACCTTAGCTTATGATCTGGGCTCTTTCCCTCACGACTACCAACTTTATCATTAGCAGTCTGTTTGCTACTATAATATTTACATATTCTGAGTTTTATAAAATTCAGTAAGACAATAGTCCCCATTCTTTTACAGGTAACTTTACCCTATAAATACATCTAGCAACACTCTACTTAAATAGATATCGTAAAAAACCAGCTATCTCTAAGTTTGATAAGCCTTTCACTCCTAACTCCAAGTCATCCCAGTATCTTTTCACATACACGGGTTCGGTCCTCCAATATTGATTAAAATACCTTCAACCTGCTCAAAGTTAGCTCACTTAGTTTCGGGTCTATTTTAATTAACTAACGCTCTCTTAAAACTTGCTTTCGCTACGTCTACTATAAAAAATTAAACTCGCCAAATAAAATAACTCGCTGGCCCATTATGCAAAAGGTACGCTATCACGCAATAATTAAATAATACGCTCTAACTGTTGTATATATACTTAATTTCAATGTTTCATAACTCTTCAGAGTTCTTTTCAACCTTTCCTTCACAGTACTTTCATTCACTATTGGTTATTAGACAATATTTAGCCTTAAAGGGTGGTCCCCTTCTATTCATACAAAATTACACGTATTTCGCATTACTCAATTTAACATTATATAGATATAACTTTATTTACAGGGCTCTACCTTGTATCACATGTTGTTAACCATTTATATAAAAATTATCTACACATTTTATGGGCTTTTTCACTTTCGCTCACCACTACTAATAAAATCTCTATTGAATTCTTTTCCTCTAGTTACTTAGATGTTTCAGTTCACTAGGTAATAAATAGATTTTATAAATCTAAGTTAACTTTTAAAAAAGTGTAAATCACTGATTATTTAACAAAGTAGTTTTCACTCCTTACACTATCTCGATTTTAAACGTTTAAATATCTAACACCAAGGCTTCCATTAAGTACATTCACTGTATTTTTTAAACTAAATACATTAATAAAATTATCTATAAAAAAAAAAAAATAAACTATGCTGCGTATGTTGAATCAATATATAAATTTAAAATTTTATCAAAAACCATTTCAGATTTTTCTAAATCTGTTTTTAACAATGACATAAACGAAGAAGTGATTTGTTTAGAATTTACAAAATTTAACAAACCTGTTTCAAAAGAACTAATCTTAGCTAAAGGTACTTTTCTCAAATATCCTCTAACACCACTAAAAATAATTAAAACCTGCTCTTCAATTGTTAAAGGAGAGTATTGATCTTGTTTTAATAATTCTGTTAATTTTTTACCTCTTTCTAATAATTCTTGTGTCTCAATATCTAAAGAAGACCCAAATTTTTCAAAAGCTTCAACTTCTCGATATTGTGCTAACTCTAATTTCATAGAACCAGCAATGTAACGCATACTTTTACATTGCGCAGAAGATCCTACTCTACTAACAGAAAGTCCCGCATTCACCGCCGGTCGAATACCTTTATAGAATAAATTAGACTCTAAAAAGATTTGACCATCCGTAATAGAAATAACATTTGTCGGTATATAAGCTGAAACATCATTCCCTTGCGTTTCAATAATAGGCAAAGAAGTTAAAGAACCACCTCCAAAAGCATCACTCATTTTAGCAGCTCTCTCTAATAATCTAGAATGTAAATAAAAAACATCTCCTGGGAAAGCTTCACGTCCTGGTGGTCGTCTTAAAAGTAAAGACATTTGACGATACGCAACAGCATGTTTACTCAAATCATCATAAATAATTAATGCATGTTTACCTGAGTCTCGAAAGAACTCACCCACTGTAGCTCCTGCAAAAGGAGCTATATATTGTACAGGTGCCCCATCAGATGCTGTAGCTGTAACAACAACCGCATACTTCATACAATCAGTTTTTTTTAAAATACTAATAATACGTACAACAGTTGACATTTTTTGTCCTACAGCAACATAGATAGAATATAATTTACTCGCACCCACAGCTTCATTCACTGCTTTTTGATTAATAATAGTATCTACCGCAATAGCTGTTTTACCAGTTTGTCGATCCCCAATAATTAATTCACGTTGACCACGACCAATAGGTATCAAACTATCAATAGCTTTTAATCCTGTTTGAACCGGCTCATGTACAGATTTTCTAGGAATAATACCTGGTGCTTTTACTTCAATTCGTGATTCCTTTAACTCACCTTCTATTTTACCTAACCCATCTATAGGGTTACCTAATACATCAATTACTCTACCAAGTAATCCCGAACCTACACTTAAATTTAAAATAGCATGTAATCTTTTAACAGAATCACCTTCTTTAACAAGCTTACTATCACCAAAAATAACAGCTCCTACAATACCTGCACGTAAATTTAATGCCATACCTTTTACTCCACTAGAAAATTCTAGCATTTCACCAGCACCTACCTCATCTAAACCATAAATTTCCGCAATACCATCCCCCGTAGTTAAAACTTTACCTGTTTCATGAAAATACGCTGTATAATGAGACTCAATAACATTATCCTTAATTATAGAACTTACTTCATCAGATGCTAAATTTTTTGTCATTATAAAAACTTAATAAAATCTATTTCATAATTCAGAAAAACTTTAAACCTGTTAATATATACCTTAAAATTACTAACTATTTTTATAACAAATATAGTTATTCTTATTGATATTTATCTTATAACCAATACTAATACTTAACTTTGTAAAAACTTAATAGATGCTTAATACTATTCTCATTAAAAATATATAAACACATATAAGAAAAACAAAATTACTAAAAAATATTATAAGACATTACTTCAATAACCAAACCATAATGTAAAACAATACAGTTTTTATCACTTATTATAGAACACTAATAACTTCTAAAAATTCCCAAATATGAGAAATTTTTTTACATAACACAATAATTTATAATTTTTCTTTAATAGAAGAATACTTTAAATTACATACAATATAAATAAAGTAAATAACTGACCATACACTTACAAAAGAACCAAAAGACGCTACACTATTCCATAAACTATATTCATCTGGAAAATCAGGTATTCTACGTGGCATACCAGATATACCTAAAAAATGCATAGGAAAAAATGTTATATTAACACCTGCAAACATCACCCAAAACATTAGCTGCCCATCTAATTCAGAATAAACACCTCCTGTCATTTTATAAATCCAATAGAAAAAACCAGAAAACATACCAAAGACTGCTCCCATTGATAAAACATAATGAAAATGACCCACAACATAATAAGTATCATGTAGTGCAACATCTAAACCACTGTTAGATAAAACAATACCCGTTACACCACCAAATGTAAATAAAACAATAAACCCTAATGTAAATAACGTCGAAGTTTTAAAATTTAACAGACCACCCCACAAAGTTGCTAACCAACTAAAAATTTTAATACCAGTAGGTACTGCAATAATCATAGTCGCTGCTGTAAAGTAAGCTCGTGTATCTACATCCATACCAACTGTATACATATGGTGCGCCCAAACAATAAAACCTAAAACACCAATAGAAAGCATAGCATAAACCATACCAAAATAACCAAAAATTTGCTTTTCTGACATCGCACTAACAACTTGACTAACCACACCAAAGGCTGGTATAACTAAAATATAAACCTCAGGATGTCCAAAAAACCAAAATAAATGTTGATATAAAATCGGATCACCTCCCCCAGCAGGATCAAAAAATGTTGTATTAAAATTTCGATCTGTTAAAAGCATAGTAATACCCCCAGCAAAAACAGGTAAAGATAATAATAACAAAATTGCAGTAATAAAAATAGACCATACAAATAAAGGTAAATTTGACATATAAATACCGGGAGCTCTCATATTAATAACTGTAGTTATCATATTTATAGAACCCAATATAGATGAAGCCCCTGCTATATGTAAACTAAAAATAGCTAAATCCACAGAAGCTCCAGGATGTGCTTCAATAGATGATAAAGGAGGATAAACTGTCCATCCAGTACCAGCACCAACCTCAACTAAAGCCGATGCTGCTAATAAAATTAAAGAAGGTGGCATAAACCAAAAACTTACATTATTCATCCTCGGAAAAGCCATATCAGGTGCACCTATTAATAGAGGTACAAACCAATTACCATAACCACCAAATAATACAGGCATTACCATAAAAAAAATCATAATAAAAGCATGCGCTGTAATAATTGTATTATATAATTGAAAATTACCATTTAAAATTTGATTACCCGGGCTAGCTAATTCCATTCGAATAACAATAGAAAAAATTAAACCAATCAAACCAGAAACACCACCAAATAAAATATATAAACTACCAATATCTTTATGATTTGTTGAAAAAAACCACTTATTTATACCCTTATATTCCATTATTCACTATCATTAATAATATATTCAACCCAAAAATTAAATAAATTTAAAGGTACTGCTTTTATACCTATAGGCATAAACCCATGGTTTACACCACAAAGCTCACTACATTGTCCATAAAAAATACCTTCTCGCTTGATAAATAACGACACTTGATTTAAACGTCCAGGCAATGCATCCATTTTTACACCAAAAGAAGGTATAGCCCATGAATGTATTACATCAACCGATGTCACCAATACACGAATATATGTATATGTAGGCAACCAAAGTTTTCTATCAACCTCTAATAAGCGTAATTCACCTAATTCTAAATCTTCTTCTGGTATCATATAACTATCAAAAAAAATTTCATTTTCTGAAAAATCCGAATATTCATAAGACCAATACCATTGATGTCCTATAACTTTAACAGTTAACATAGGATCAATAATCTCATCAACAGCATATAAAAGTGCAAAAGATGGTATTGCAATTGCTACTAAAACAAACGCTGGTATTAATGTCCATACAATTTCTAAAACTGTACCATGAGTAATATTTTTTGTAACTAAATGTGCTTTTCTAACAAATAATGTTTTTTCTAGACTAGTAAAAGTTGATCCTATATACATAGAAAAACCAAATTCATAGACTATAGAAAATAACATCCAAGCAACAAACGTTACAATAACCATTAAATAAAATTGTATATCATGGTGAAAATCTATAATACCTTCCATAACTTCTGTTGCTGGATCTTTAAAATTCAAACCCAAATCATTTTTACCTACTAAAAAAAATTTTACTAAATTAATCATCTCAATTCAAAAATTATTCAACACGCAATTAAAAATTGTTAATAAAAAAGGAAAAAACCAATAAATAGCGATTATAATTAAGTAATTAAAATCTAAATTTAAATGTTTTCCTCCTGTAACATTCCAAAAAATATATCTAACCGAAAATAGTAAATGATAACATAAACTAAAACTAAAAAAAATATAAAAAGACAATAAAAAATAAGATTCTCCAAACACAAACAAAGATAATAAATAATAAAAATTATAGAAACTTAACCCTTCTTCGAAAACACAAAGAAAAAAACATAAATAAAATATAAAAAACAACAAGATAATACCTGTAATACGCTCAAAAATAGATATTATACTATTAAATTGTGGCTTATATATTGTTAAAAAAGGAGACAAAGGATATTGCTTTTGGTAATGCATTTTATAAAAATAAATTATAAAATACTAAAGTGCACTACCCCACCAATAAATTGTTACAAATAAAAATAACCAAACAACATCTACGAAATGCCAATACCATGCCGCTGCTTCAAATCCAAAATGATGTTCTTTCGTAAAATGGTTATAATATAAACGTAACATCATAACAAAAATAATTAAAGTTCCTATAATAACATGGAACCCATGGAACCCTGTAGCCATAAAAAAAGTAGATCCATATATACCATCAGATATACTAAAAGGAGCTTCAAAATATTCATATACTTGACACGCTGTAAAAATTACCGCTAATGAAATTGTTATTTCTAAACCCTTCAAGGCATCTACTTTATTACCACCTATTATAGAATGATGACTCCATGTTATAGTGGCACCAGATAATAATAAGATTACAGTATTTAATAAAGGTACTTCCCAAGGATTAAAAGGTACAATACCCTCGGGTGGCCATATAGAACCAATCTCAACATTAGGTGATAAACTAGAATGGAAAAATGCCCAAAAAAATGCAACAAAAAAACATACTTCCGATAATATAAAAAGAAGCATACCATATCTTAAACCGACTTGTACAACTGATGTATGACGACCTTCATAGGTACCTTCACGTACAACATCTCGCCACCATAAATATAAACTAATTAATAAGCCAAACAAACCTAGAAAAATAACTAAAAATCCATATAAATATGAATGCATATACATCACAACACCTATTAACATACTTAATGTAGACATAGATGTAGATAATGGCCATGGACTTGGATCTACTAAATGATTTAAATGTTTTTGCATTTATTGTATAATCTGTCTCTTATACACATCTCCGAGCCCACGAGACCTCTCTACATCTC
>OJFP01000895.1_pt1 | contig 17687 bp, 16 predicted proteins | sample 1594141 | NCBI WGS metagenome assembly OJFP01 (sample SAMN05416843, study PRJEB24817) | seawater metagenome | isolation source: Sea water | place: Canada:Atlantic | collected 2013-07 | reverse complement strand
CTGAATCTATTCTGGCTTTTATTGTTGGTATATTTATTTGTGGAAAGCTACACCATTCAACACTTCCTATAATTATTTTTCCCGAACTCATTTATTTTAGTATAATTTTTTGTGATGTATTTTCTATATTTCATATTGTTTTGAAAACGCACTAAATTAGTAAATAAAAATCTAATAGTTCTAAAGTTTTTTTTGGTAGCTGGTTATTTGGTGATATAATTTAATTAACTTATAATCAGGCTTTTATAATTTTAATTCCATCGGAAATAAGGGAGTTTAATTTAGGATATAACACTATTAACTTCTCCAAATAGTCATGAATTGATTGAATTAAAGAGGGCTTGTTTGCTACTTCCATAATTTCTAGAAGTAGCAGCCATTCTGCAGGATATTGGACTGTTAGTTTTTTAAATAAATCTTCTAGAAATTCAGGATCATCGGTACTTTCGTTTCTGTACTTTCGTATACTACCGTAATATTTTTCTAAGGTTATTGTAGAGTCGGACGTTACTTTTTTAATAGTTTTTGTTAAAGATTCACCGTATAAATTAGGGAAGGAATTGCTATCTGCAGAACCAGCAAATGCAGAGGTGATCTCATTTCCAACTACCATGTCATAAATGCCGTGTTCAGGTAAAAACAAAAACTCTCCTTTATAGGTTATTGTACAATCTTTTAAACGAATTAACATTAATTTTCCTTGAGCATTTCTTATACCAGTGATATTCAATCCTTCAACTTTTATACCGCTTTCAAATTCAAAGAAAAGTAATTTTCCATCACAAAAATTATAAGCCTTTAGGTCATTAGGCCCCATATCTTCTATGGCAAGTTTAATGTTTTTTAACTTGCCTAAAGGAGAGCTAAAGCCGTCTTTGTGATAATTTATTCCGTGTCCTATTAATTCTTTTTCTCTGTAAGATAATGCGGTATGGCCTTCAGTTTGAAAGAAAATTACATTGTTATTTTCATTTAATAGTATTTTTGAAAATTTGCCAGACACTTGCAGCCCGCTAGACAATTCTATACTTCCAACCATTTTGGAAGCGATTAGTTTTTCTATTCCTTTTCTTCCACCTTTTCGTAAACTTAAGGTATTTGCAAACTCTTCTAAAACTTGCATTAAATGAGGAAAGCTTGGAGTAACATATAATTGTGGTTGGGGCTTGGTAACATCAAATTGTTGTTGAGCAGCAGCCACTGTATAAGGGATTTTTTTTACATTGTTTTTTAAGCAAGAAATACTTTCACCGATAGAAGACAAAAGACCTGCTCCATATATTTTTGGGTTACTAAGATCTCCAATTAACCCATACTCTACAGTCCACCATTGAAGGTTTCTAATTTGTGCCATTTCAGAAAGTGGCACTTTCATGCTTTGAAGTTTCTGAATTTCTATTTCAGCTGCATCAATTTTGCCTTTACTTGTTCCATCAGCTTCCTTTAAAATAGACAAGCTCCTAACAGCTTCATATAAATCCATATCATACTTAGAAAGAATAGCTTTTGAGCCAATAGCTCCTAGTCTTCTTAAGTATTCTGCATAATCAGGATTGGCAATTATTGGAGCATGCCCCGCAGATTCATGAATAATATCTGGTGCGGGAGTGTATTCAATATTTTCTAACTGTCTTATATCTGAGGCAATAACTAATACTTTATAGGCTTGAAACTCCATAAAAGCATTTGGTGGAATAAAACCATCTACTGCAACTGCAGCCCAGCCAATCTCTTTGAGTATTCGATTCATTCCATACATGCTTGGAATTTCTTCAATACTTACCCCAGTTTTTTTTAAACCTGATAAATAGGAATTATGAGCAACGTTTGTTAAATAATTTAATAAACGTTTCATTGCATACCTCCAAACTGCTTGGTTTATAGTAGAGTATTCTTCATACTTTTGAGGCTTGATGAACTGTTTTAAGTGTTTTGGCAGTCTATCAATTAATTTATTACTTCGGTAGTCTTGATTATCTGACATTTTACTAGCTGTCTTTAACTAAATATGTAATTATTTTTTTGAGTGCTCAGAATAATTTTCCCCTTTTTTGAGTTTTTATTGATGAATAGAAGAGGTTTTAAACATGCTGCTTTTAGGTCAGTAATTTACGAAATAAAAAAGAATAGCTAGCAATTATATATTTTATTAGATGGTGGGTTCTTACCTATTTAAATTATGACTATTTATAAAGTTATGATGATTACCACGTCACAAAATTTCTGACTGTATTTTGAAACCTCTAGTTGATTTTTTATTAGAGTTTAAGATTCAATAGTTTGATTATTAATGTTTTAGCCGTAGTTGTTTTGCCTAAATTACGGGTCTTATTATTAGTGTTGTATTGCTTAGCTTACATATTATATACTTTTTGAATACAATTTTTCTCTTCTCTTAATAATTGTTTAATTTTTTACAATTTTTTTTGTTATTGTTTCGTTAGAAGTTTTAATCCTCAATAAATAAATACCTGTATTTAAATTAGTGAGGTCTATAAGTTTGTCAGTAGTTTTTAAGAGAATTCTTTCTCCTAATACGTTATAAAGAACCATCTCTTTAATTTCAAACGAACCATTGGTTTCTATATTAACTATATTACTAGTAGGATTAGGGAAAACACGTATGGTGTTTTTTAGATCTTCAAAATTTATAACTGACAGTGTATTATCTATATGATTTTGAAAAAACAACCAGGCTTCTTCACCTGCACTAATATCCATATTTCCTGAATCTCCGGGCCAATCATGTCCGCCACCTACAACTTCATAATACCATATTTCATTATTATTAATACCATTTAAATACTTAGAACTATTTACAATACTTCCGTCTGTAATATCTAAGTCTGGTAATGTTTGAGTATCGACAGAAGTACATTCATTTTTTTCCACAAAATAATTTATTGTAAATGGGATACTTGGATAAGCACCCCACCCATCATTGTTATTTGGGTCTCCTGTTAAAGGAGTTGTACTATCTTCAGACCCATGTATTTCAAACAACGGTATGGGTAGGCTATCATCGCATTCATTTAGGATGTCTTGCATAATCATGCCAGCTACAGGTGCTACAGCCCTAAACGTATTATATGCTTGGCAAGCAAGCATGTAACACATTTCTCCACCATTAGAAAAGCCAGTAGCGAAGGTATAATCAGGATTTAAATTATGTGTTATTTGAAGGTATTCAGCCAGTTCAGTTAAAAAACCAACATCATCTACTGTTTCAGATTGATGAAACGCATATCCGACATTCCAGAATCTATCTCCATTAGAATCAAGAGTTCCTCTAGGATAACAAACCGCAAAACCGTATTGATCTGCAATTTGATTCATTTGAGAATAACTCCTTATACTATTTGCATCACCAGTAAAGCCATGCATAACAAATACCAAAGGCATATTCTCATTTAAACTTGAGGGCTCATAATATATATATTGACGATTAATACCATCGTGTTCGAATGAAATAAATTGTGCTTGAGTTATTAAATTAGAAAATAACATAACTATTATTAAAATAGTTAATTTATACTTTTCTTTCATTTTTAGTAGTTCAGAATGGAATGTGAATTTAAAAATAATAATGCAGCAATTCTAATTTGATATTATATGCATGTGCTTATTCTAGTAAATCTTTGGTTTTTTTAAAACGAAACATTGACAGCGGCAGACAGAAATTTTCGAATAAGATCATTAAGCTAACAAAAAATAACAATTTTTTTAATTACTAAAACATCTATTATATCACGTTTTTATAAGTAGTTTTTATTTTAAAAACCAACCAAACCCAATAGTTAAAATTACCAAAGGGAAAAGAAAAATTATCTGACTAATTGCAATCCAAAAAATAAATTGACTCCATTGTAAAAACCCCATATCACTAGTTTTATCTTTAGCTGTAATCTCAACTAATTTGTTAAAATCCATTTTCATTAAGTCAGGTTTACTTATTTTTAAGTCAATAATTCCAATATCATTTAATCCTTTTTTAAATCCGCTAAAAACTGCTTTAGGATGTAGCCATAAACTATATCCCATTGCCCAAAAACTAAAAGTGCAGACAGGAAAGTATTTCCACATCCCAGTTGATATTTCCCAACCAGCAATAAATGCTTCTCCTTTCCAAGAAGTATCACAGTCATTAAGAATATGTTGTAAGTCGTGAATATGAGTAACATCTTTTCTAAATTTCGGATTTGGAAACTTTAGTTTAATTCCAAATATTTTTATCTCAAAAGTATCTTTGTCTATTCCCCCATTTTCAGGAATTCCATTTTCTTTATAAAATTCAATCAATAATTTATTTAATGTCATTTTTAGAGCGATATTTCGCATAACTTATTTGTATATAGTATGTTATGTTGTTTAGGAACTAAAGTTAGCGAAAAAATAAAGGACATAAAATTAGAGAGGGTTTTTAAAAGTAATATTGTATTTAGCAATTAATTGTACACAATGTTGGCAATAGTTTTTAGAGAAGCAGAAACTTTACGGAAAGGTAAAATATAGAAGGACACAATAAACAACCAAGCCCTGTGTAGAAGGTAGAGGTTAGTGCGCCATAAGGAACCAGCTTTTCATCAGTCGCGGCAAGGCCCGCTACTACGCCACTAGTAGTTCCTATTAAGCCTCCAAAAACTACCGCAGAATGGGGGTTGTCTAATTTAATTTTCTTTGCTATTAATGGTGTGATAACAGTAGTAAAAATTGTTTTTACTACGCCAGTTGCTACGCTAATGGCAATTACCTCAGAACTTGCTCCTATTGCAGAACCAGTTACAGGGCCAACAATATAGGTACAGGCACCTGCGGCAATGGTAGTGAGGCTCTCTGCATCAGTATAACCTAAAGAAAAGGCTATTAAAACACCCAAAAAAAACGAAACAGTTACTCCGATAAATAATGAAATAATTCCAGCAAGCCCGGCGCCCTTTATTTTAGAAAGATCTGCGCTCATGGCAGTTGATACAACAGCGAAATCACGAAACATAGACCCACCCAATACGGCCATACCTGCAAAAATTGGAATATCTGCAATTCCATTATTATCCCCAAAAAGGGCAAGTGACAAACCAATGATAATAGCAATAGCTACGCTTGGAATTTTGTTGCGAGTAAGGTACTTAGAAACCCAAAAGGAAAACAGCATAATAACTCCTACAAAAAGAAAAGCAAGTATGAGTCCGTTTTTGTCAATGATATTTTTAACGATTTCCATTCTTTGTTTTTTCAGATAATACTGTTTCACTACGTCTTCCTATTTTAGACAACAAGGGTACAAGTAGCATGCACACTAAAGTAACCCCTATACCCGCAAAGAGAGTTACAACACCTCCAGACATGGCAGCGTTAACATTGAGGGTAGCCGCCATGGCAACAACAATTGGAATGTAAATAGAGCTCCAGAATAAAATTCCTTTTTTTGTTTCTTCAACCATCCATCCTTTTTTTCTTAGATACATGCTCGAAACCATTAAAAGCAACATGGCAAACCCTACACCACCAATATCACTTTCAATATTGATAAGATTACCCAACACATTACCCAGTAATTTTCCTGCTAAAAAACATGCTGCCAAAAGTGCAACTCCGTAAATTTTCATATAGTATTATTAGTTATTGGTAAATAATTTTGTGATATCTTTTTTAGTTACTTTACCCATAACATTTCTGGGTAAATCATCTTGAATTATATATTTTTTAGGTGTTTTATAACTGGGGAGTTTTTCATTTAACCATTCTTTCAGTTTTTCAATATCCAGATCATTTGTTTCTAAGATAATACTAGCCCCAATGATTTCTCCCCATTCTAAATTTGGGATTCCAACAACGCCGCAATCCTTTATTTTTGGGTGTTTTCTCAATATTTCTTCAATTTCTAGGGCTGATATTTTATACCCTCCAGATTTTATAATATCAACAGAATTTCTACCTAGAATCTTATAACTGCCTTCATTTAAAACGGCAATATCTCCAGTTTTAAACCATCCATCAGAGGTAAATGTATCTTTGGTTTCTTTTGGTTTGTTCCAGTATTCTTTAAAAACATTAGGACCTTTTACCTGAATCTCTCCTGGCAAGCCCTCTTGGTCAATAACTGTATTGTTTTCATCGGCTAATTGTATTTGAACCTCAGGCAATGGGAAACCAATATGGCCAGGTTTTCGCTGTCCGTTATATGGATTGCTAATAGCCATTCCCATTTCGGTCATTCCATATCTTTCTAACAGAGTATGGGAACTAATTTTTTTCCATTGTTCTAGAACGCTAACAGGCAATGCTGCAGAACCAGATACCATTAACCTAAATTTATTAAGCTGTATTGAAATTAAATTCTGTTGAGGTGCTGAAAGGGTATTATAATATGAAATCAATTTAAAATAAATGGTTGGAACCGCCATAAAAATAGTTACTTCACCTTTACAGAACACATCAAAAATTGTTTTTTGGTTGAATTTAGGCAGAAATTCACAACAAGCGCCACTCCAAAGCGCACAACCTAATATATTGATAATGCCATGAACATGATGAAGAGGAAGTACGTTGAGTACATGGTCATTTTTATTCCATTCCCAAGATGTTGTGAGCGCCGTTATTTGTGCCTCAATATTCTTGTGGGTTGTTACTACTCCTTTAGGTGATCCTGTTGTGCCGCTTGTATACAGTATTAGAGCTTCTCGTTCTATATTTACATTTGGCAAACTCCCTTTTTGATTACCAATTTCTGTAGATAGAATAAAAACAATTTCACTGCTGTTAAAAAGTGGCATTAGTAGAGCCTTATATTCTTCTGAAAAAATTACAATAGAAGCCCCGGTATCCTTAAGAATATATTCAATTGAAGGTAAAGGATGTTTTTCACAAAGAGGAACCGCAATACCACCAGCTCTCCATATACCCCATTGTATTGCCGTATATTCAAAACTAGCAGGAACAAGAAAAGCTATTCGCGCTCCGTTCAAATCTTCTGCACTATTTAATATTTTGATAGCGAAACTTTCAGATTTATCTAAGAGTTGATCATAAGTGTAATTTTGATAATTACTTTTGATGGCCAATCTTCCTGTATGCGCATATGCTCTTTCTATTAATTTTATCATTATTTCATTAAATTATTGAGAACGTGTTTGTGCATTATTAGAGGCCTGTTTAAGTACTAAATTTAGCAAAAAAAACACAGATAGAGAATCTGTGAGCTTGCCTGCGGCATGCAGGGTTTTTGCAAGTTGGCTAGAATCTGTAATTAATTATAAAGAGGTTGGCAATAGTTTCTTCTTTATATCATTTTACCAATTATTTCTTTCATCATTTTAGCAGCTAAAAAAGCAGTCATATTTTGAAAGTCTCTGGTTGGATTATATTCTACAATATCGGCTCCAATAACTTCAGTATCTATGCTTTGGATTAAATTTATTACTTCTCTAGAAGATAGCCCACCTGGCTCATGATGTGAAACTCCAGGTGCAAAAGCTGGGTCAAACCCATCCATATCTAAAGAAATATATAAAGGGTTTTTAAATGTTGGAATTGTGCTCAAATCTAAATCTTTCATCTGATGTATTTCAACATTAAATTTAGCTGCTTGTTGGGCTTGGTGCGTGTTTAATGTTCTAATACCCACTTGAACTAATTTCACAGCAAATCCATTTTCCATAATTCTTGCAAAAGGGCAAGCGTGAGAATACTTGTCTCCTTCGTAATTATCATATAAATCAGCATGTGCATCAATATGAAGAATGTCTAATTTAGGATATTTTTCATTATGTGCTTTAATTATTGGAAAGGTTATAGAATGATCTCCTCCTAAAGTGAAAATTTTGGCGCCAGAATTAAGGTGTTTTTTAGTTATTTTTTCAATATCGAAATATTCAGATATTTCAAAATCACCCTTATCATCGAGTATTGAATTTTCGATTGAGATTACGTTTTCTGTATACATATTTGCAGAACCACAATTTAAAGCTTCTCTTATTAATGGAGGAGCTAGTTTAGGGCCTTTTTGATAAGAAGATTTTTCGTCGAATTTTATTCCTTGTATAATTATTTTTCTCATTCTGCTTTAATTATTGCCAACGCGTTTGTAAATGGTGAGTTGCGTGGTTAAACATCTAATTTAGCAAATATAAAACCAATTAGAAGATCTAGATTGTTACTGAACTTGTTGAGGTTAAATTTCCGTAAAGTAAGCAAGAACCGGCAATTAATTTTATAAGTGTTGTAGCCAGCTTTTACTTCTTTTTTATAACAAAACGCCTAATAACTTGAGATGTTGCCGCTCCTATAATCTGTCTTCCTAGTTCACAATCTAAGATATTGTAATAGAATTAATTGTACTTTCTATGTCTGTTACTTTAAATGCAAGTTGAAATATTGAGTTCATAATTTTAATATCCTTTTTTTAGTGACACAACATTTAATAGTTTTTCTTTTTTTAAGAAACGGTTGTAATTTTCTGTAATCTGTTCTATGGATGTTGCTACATTAGTTAAACTTGCAACATGTGGTGTTATTTGAATTTTAGCATGTTTCCAAAACGGATGTTCTTTAGGTAGTGGTTCGTTTAAAAAAACATCTAAAAATGCTCCAGATAGTTTTGAATCATCTAAAGAATTAATTAAATCATCTTCAACTAAATGTTCTCCTCGACCAACATTAATAAGAAAGGAATCTTTAGGTAATTTTTGAAAAGTTTTTTTATTTAAAATTCCTTTGGTTTGATCTGTTAATGGTAATAGATTAATTAAAAAATTGGAATTAGTTAAAAACAAATCAAACTCATTTTCTCCATGATAACTTGTAACTTTTGAAATCTGTTTTTTAGAGTTGCTCCAACCTTTTACCTTGAAGCCAATTTGAGCAAATTTTTCAGCAACATAACCACCAATTTTTCCTAAACCTAAAATAGAAATGGTCATATCATTAATAGTTCTATAATCTTGTTGTTTCCAAGCATTCTGTGCTTGCTGTTTTAAGTACGTTCTGGTGTTTTTTAGTTCTGATAAAACAATTGCGAGTAAAAACTCCCACATATCGTTTGATAACCTTTCATCAACAATACGTGTTATTGTACTATTATTAATGGTTTGTGTGCTTGTAATATGATCAACTGCAGCACCAACAGATTGAATAACTTTTATGTTTGGAAATTGCTCAAATACGTTTTTTATCGGTTTCCAACAAATCACAAAATCTACCACGTCTTTGTCTTTTATATTCGGATAGACTTCAATTGTGGTATTTGGTAATTTTTCTTTAAGAGCTTTTTCCCAAGGCTCAACATTTTTATTTTCAAATATTAGTAGGATACTCATATCGCCTGAAGTTTAGTTCTTAATAATTTCCAACGTAATTGTGTTTGATTTCGTTGCGTGTTTAAGCAACTAATTTAGCAAATACAAAACCAATATAGAAAATCTGCAAAGATTTTTGTGAGTAAGCTAAAACTAGCAATAAACTACATACGGCGTTAATAGTAGTGTTTGTTTTACTTAAAGTAAAGTCTATTTGTCATTTAGAGTTATTTGTTTTACATTTGACAAAACTTTAATATTTTTAACTATGAAATTGAATTATCTGTTTCCTAACAATTACAAAAAAATTGGGTGGTTAATATTCATTCCATCCGCAATCATTGGTTTGGCAACTCTTATTTTTGAGTTCGAACCTAATTCTTTAGATTTTAATATGCCTGCTATTTTTATTAACAAGCTTTTTGGTGATAAGCATTTTATCGGAATTGTTAACAACAATGTTTTAAATGAAATTTTAGGTGTTCTTATTATATTGAGTTCATTATTAGTTGCTTTTTCTAAAGAAGAGTCAGAAGATGAATATATTTCCAAAATTAGGTTGGAGTCTTTGGTTTGGGCTGTTTATTTAAACTATGCTATTCTTTTAATATCATTTCTATTCATATTCGATATGTCTTTTTTATGGGTTATGATATTTAATATGTTTACAATTTTACTATTTTTTATGATTCGGTTTAATTGGCAAATTTCTAAACTTAAAAAATCTGCTCGTTATGAAGAATAGTATTAAAGTTGAGAGAGCAAAAAAAAATATTACGCAAGCAGATTTAGCTATACTAGCAAAAGTTAGTAGACAAACAATTAATGCTATGGAATTGGGAAAATATGTTCCATCAACAGTTTTGTCTTTGAGGTTAGCTCAAATTTTTGAAGTTGAGATAAGCGAAATCTTTACTTTAGAAGATTCCGATTGGGTTTAGATCAGATTACTACCAAGGGTTTGCATATGGTTTGTTGAGTTGACATTTCGTTTTTTTAATAGTTTATTATTGATTTGACTCTTAATATTGGTTCTGATTGAGTAATGTCTATAAACCTTAACACACCTTGCTCCAAAATATTTTCGATTATTGATGTTTTGTCCGCACTTAACACCCAAGTCTCTGGACTTGAAAAAAACAGTGATGGATTTGAAAGGAAAGCTTCTTTTGATATTCCTAATTCTGGATCTCCCCCAAGAGCGCATATTATGAGTGTTGTGTCATTAGAAATTCTATTAAAGAACTCTGCGATTGGCCCAACGGTTAGAAAGTCATCTTTTGATGCTATTTTTGTATTAACAACATTTAAATCATCAACATCAATTTGAAAGTCACCGTGACTACCTCTGTAACCGTCTTTGGGTCTGACTTTTATATTGTCATTTATCCAGTTGATATATTTGAAATCATAAAATACTTTGAAAGCGAAACTATGTTCTTCCAGATAGTTCAATTTAGGAGCGATTCTTTTGCGCAATTGTTTCAATCGAACCTCCTTTTGAAGTAACCTTTGCTTTTCCTTTAAGTATTTAATTTTATTTCTATCCATTTTAAATTTAAATCAGCTATGAGTTAAAATGAATGCAACGTTCCGTGTATGGTGTCGTAGCAGCCCGAAGGGTGCTATGCACTATACACATTGTTGTATGCCGTTTTTATTTTATTCATATCGTTTTTAGCGTTGGCGAGAAAGCTCTTTGCAACCGCACGAAGGAGGATTGCAATGTGCTTGAACTTGCGAGGGCTAATTCGCGAACTCTGAATATAATTCTTCAGAAATTTTTTGATTTCTTTTGGTAAGGTATCCAGTAAATCCTTCATTGACTATATTATTAGGTATTTCATTATTTACTGTAATTTCTGTCAGGTAATTTCTTTGTGATTCGCTTAATGTTGACTTATGTTTTACTGATCGATCTTCAAATAATCTTAAAATATTAGCATCAAATAATTTATGATGATTGTTACACATCCACAAGCCATTATCACCGTCAAGCGCTAAAGCTAACTTTTCATCTTGTGTCAATTGGTTTTCTTTTTTGATATCCGCAACTGGCCATATATGGGCCCCTTGTATTATTTGAGGAATATCGCATTCGCAGAGAACACATTTTTTGTCTCCTAATTTTTCTAACAAGTTATAAATATATGAAGCTGAACGTAAACTATCATTTTCTTCAAAATCAGCTCTTTCTATTTGAATGTTAGAAGTGAATATTTGTACTATTCCGAGAGATTCAACCGCATCCTTTGACGTTTGAGGTAATTTGGTTAGACCTCCTTCCTCAATTTCATAAAGTTCAATACCAGATGTTGCAATTTCCGAAATAGCCAAACATAATAGCGTTGTTTCATATTTGTTTGCACCATAAGTTTTTCCAAATATTTGAAGTTGGTTTGTTGAGCCACGGGTAAGGTAAGTAGATCTGTTACCTGGGTTGCGACTTCTCATTTGGTCTTTGTGTAAAATAATATCTTCTGGTGTTGAGAAGGGAAGAACAGGACTTTCTAAATAGTCGCCTGCATTCAGAAAATTAACATTTGCGGTTTTCATAAGGCGGTACATGAATATGAAATACGGTGTTTCCCAATTTCCTGTTGTATCAGGGTGAAAATAAAAACAGATTTCTTTATTTGGGATATCATCTAAAATATACCTTGATAAAGCACTTGGAAAACTTTGAAAGCTTGAATTTCTGCTCTTAATTTCGAGTTCAGAAAACGAGATAAATGACTTTTTATCTTCGTATTCAAGAACAGCTAATCTACCAATGTTGTAACCCGTATTATCAAATTCAACCGTATAGTCAATACGTCCTGTAATTTTCTCACAAACATCAGCTAGAATAGACGGTCTCAATAGATCTTGATACAGTCCTCCCTTTTGAAAGTTGTTCTTTATTACAAAATGCGGTGTTGCCATTCTCGTCATAGTTTACAATTAATATTTCTTTTCTTTGAATACCTACCACTCTCTTAACTTTGATTAAACGATAGTTGTTTTTATCAATCCAGTTTTTTAATTCTTCGTTTGTTTGTCCTTTATGTTCAATGACATATGAAATCATGAAAGGAATAGATTTTTCATTCAAAAAATCTGCAAACTTGAATAACCTTTTCTCTGCTTCAATACCCCAACCTTTGAATCCTCTCTTTCCATCATTATACGCACCTGTAGTAAGTCGATATGGTGGGTCTAAATAAATAAAGGTTTCTTCATTGTCAATCAAATTTGTAAGTTCGGTATAATCAAGATTTTTAAACTCAATGTTGTTTTCTTTAATTATTCTTGAAAACGAAATCATTTTTTCTAAAACTTTATCATTAAACCACCTCATACCAACAGGATTATTGAAACCGTGATCACCGTTAAATCTTATTTGTTGATTAAAACCATATAAAATAATTGTATAAAGTAATTTAGGATCACGTTTCGAAATAGGAAGAGAATTATAGTAATCTCTCGCTTCAGTATAGGTTGTCGAATTTTCTTTTTGAAGATTAAACTTTTTAATTATTCTTTTCATATACAGTAAATACTGATATGTGTCATTGATTCTGAATGATTCAACTAAATCTTTTACAAAATGGTTGAGTTCATTATAAATGACTGTGTTGGCATTTGAATTAATTCCAACATTAAAGCCACCACCAAAACCATCTACAAATGTTTCAATCTTTTTTGGGAAAAAGCATTTTAGTTCGTCAATCATTTTAGCCTTACTGCCGATGTAGTTTAAAGGCGATTCAAATTTTACATCTTTTTCATTTTTCTTTTCTACATAAAACAAGTATTCAAAATGATCTTTTTTACCTCTAGATTTAAAATTCTTGTATTTGCTGTATGATATTTTTTGACATTTATAAGTTTCTTGTTTACCATATCTCTTTAAGCTTGCCTCAATAAAACTTTTTGATAAAAACCCATCTGTACTATAGCTGAATATAATGTGTTTAGCTTTTGTTTTTGAAATAATTCTGTCAAATAAAATATGTGACTTATAATCTTTTGACCAATCAGAACGCATTGGTGTCGTAGGTCTTGAACCTGTTACTGGACTCATTGAAGGATTGTCATCCAAAACTAAAGTTTGCAGTATGTGGTATTGGGTACCATATTGATTTTGGGTATATGGCGGGTCTAAATAGAGAATATCGCATTGCACGTTTTCAATCAAATCCTCAATCTTTTGATTGAAGAATTGAATATTAAGATGGTCAGTTTCTTTTGCTACAACTTTTGAAAAAACAATCGGTTTCTTTGCTCTTGGGTCCCAATGTTTTAAAAAAGCACCATATACACCAGCTGTATTTGACACAAAGGATATCGATTCTATGAGACTAGCGAGTAAGTATGAATATTCATAATCCGATATTAGATTTTCTGTTTTCCATTGTTCAATTGTCTGCCTGAAATAATCAATCCGACCAGCATTCTCAGTTGAGAAATACATTCTTTCAGAGCCTCCTTTAGAGTAATTTTGATAGAAAAATCCTTCTTGGATAATATTGTTTGAGTTGAAAAAGTCAAAAGGGTCAAAACCAAGTTTTTCGAAAGTACAGTTATGAGAAGTTAAACGACCTTTAGCATAAACTACAGACCACTCAATCATATCGTTTACAATTAAGTTCATTGAATCTTTTAATGAATCTGCAACTGCCCCTGTGCCACAAAAAGCATCAAAAAATGAAAGATTACTGTCTAGTAGTTCTTTTTTTTCCAATAGGTTTTTTATTTCTATTGTTAGAAGTTCTTTATTACCAATGAATCTCATTAAAATACTTTTTTTAATTTTTTGTACTCAGTTTGAGCTTCTTTAAGTGCGTTTAAGCCTTGCTCTTCATCTTCAATAATATCATAAACTTTATCTGTTAACCATAACTTCTCAAGTTCTTTTAGGTTTGTTTTGTAGAGCTCTGATAATATTTTCAAATGTTCCCTTTTTGCTTGTCTACTCCCCAACTCAATTTTTGAAAGAGTCGCTGTGTCAATATCTAATTGTGCAGCGACTTTTCTTAAAACAAGTCCTTGTTGCTCTCTTAAAGCTCTGATTTTGTTGCCAAATAACATCTATCTATATTTTGTTTAGACAATATTTGTCAAATATAATGTTTTTTTTGTTTTGAATCCAATTTCTTAGAGTTGTTTGGGTCGTGGTGGGCAAGTGAAAGCTCTTTTAATTTTTGCGAGGAACGAGCAAAATTAAATGTGCTTGAACGTGAGGTGGCTTTTCTTTTTCAATGGCATACAACGGTCTTGTATATGAAAAGTAGCGGGTTTTATGCACTAATTTTCAGTTTGGTAATGACCTTTAAATTATTCATTTTGTTTCGTTTAAGCGATTAAACTGCTATTTTTTATATACGTTGTTGTACGCTGGCCTTTTCGCAATCTTTATGTTTAGACAGATTGTTTTTTGAAAATCACATTTTTAATTCTGCCGTTTTCAACGTTTAACCCTTGTATACTTCCTTTTTTATCTCTAATGACTCGAATTTTGTACGAACTCATCATTCTTAGATAGTCTTTTGTAATGAGTTTTCCATCTCGTTTTCTTCCATTTTTGATAATGTTGTAATTAGCATCTTTGACGTGTTCAATTACAATCTCTGTATCAGTTTCTTCATTGAAATAGGTTCCGTTTAAGCTCGTAACATAACCATTTTCTATTTCATCTGTTGGTAATTTATGATAAACGCTTGGTTCTTGAGTAGCTAAATATAAAGTCAACTTTTGTTGCTCTTTCCCAATATTCGAAAAATTCATTTTAAGCTTATCGTTTGTCTCATAATGAAACAAGCTTTGTTTTTCGTTTATCATTTTTACTGGTTCTCGTTGATAAATCTCTCGAAATAAAGAACCATCTTTTTCACTTATCTTTATTATCGTCCCATCAACGTTTTGATAATTACCTATAACACTTTTGAAATTTTTCAGTCTTTCCGTTTTCTTAGGAACTGAAGGGTATTTATCATTATTTATGTCTAATTCAAAAACAATATCTGTCAATTGTTGTGCTAGATAATTAGTAGGTACATTGTCATTATTAGACATTATGATTATAGATAAATTTTTATCAATAAATCGAAAAAATGTCGCTTTATATGCTCCTGTGCTACCATCGTGATAGGTGTAATCTATACCTTCATATTTGCCGAACATTAATCCATAGCCGTAGTTGTCAAAATATACATTTTCTATTGTCGATTGGCTTTGGTCGATTATTGAAGTTGATAGGTATTTACCATTATTTTGTTGAATAATTTGCTCCCATTTTAATTGGTCTTCCAAAGTTGTGAATAAACCACCATCTCCATTTAATTCTGTTACTATTGGATATTCTCGCCAACCATTCCAATTACCGTAAGGTCTTGCCTTATTTGGAATTATGGCCATATAATTGGTGAGAAATGATGAATTTTCCATTCCCAATTCTGTAAACAATGAATTAGAAAAATCTTTGAATTTAATGCCGGTAACTTTTTCAACGATTTCTGTAAGAAGTATATAGTTAGAGTTGCTGTATAGATACTCTTTTCCTGGCTCAAAATTCAAGTCTGTTTGAGATTGTAAAAGTTCGATTGCATCATCGTTATCTATAAAAAGTTCATACCAATCTTTACCTTTCAATGCCCATAAACCGTAAACGTCTCTAATTCCACTTGTATGTGTCAATAGATTTGATACAGTAATTTTGTATCCAATTTCTTTATATAATTCGGGTAAATATTTTCTGATATTATCATCTAAGGCTAATTTGTCCTGCTCAATTAGTCTCAATATGCACAAAGCGGTAAATTGTTTGGCATTTGAGGCTATATTGAAACTTGTATTTTTGTCTATTTTTATTTCGTGTTCAAGGTTTGAATAACCAATATACTTTTCGAATACAGTTGCTCCATCCTTTACAATTCCGACTGCCATTCCCGGCGAAATTCCATCGATATATTTCTCAATCTGACTGTCGATCCTGTCAATTATTGGATTTTCCAATTCTTGGGAATATGCATTTATTCCAAGAAATAAGAATGTTATTATTAATGTTTGTTTCATTGTAGAATATTTGTTTTGGCTTGCGTACAACGTGTCCGTGTATGGTTAGTTGCGTTGGCTAGCAACTAAATTAGTAAATAGAAAACGAACCAGAGGAAATTCCGAAGGAATTTCCAAGTAGGCGATAACCAAGCAATTAAATATACACGTTGTTGTGGCTAGTTTTTCTTCTTTATAATTTTCACAATTCGGTTAATTGTAATTTCCGATAAATTCCATTCATAACCTTCAAAATCTGTAGTGTTGATAAACTGAACAACTACCGCATCTATGTCTTTGTGGTATTCTGCAAGGCTTTGATAACCAACAACTAAACCTCCGTGATTATATTCATAGGGATAGATTTCTTGTTCACCTTTTTTAAATACAGAACCATCATTTAATGCTCTTAAAAATGTGCCAACATCTTGGGCTGAAGCCAACATTCCATACTCTCGGTTTTTATAATCTTCATCAAAACCTACATAATATCCACTCATTACATTATCTAAATTAACATCAGTAATTGAAAAGAAGGTGTTCTTGAGGTTTAAAGGTTTTAATATTTTCTCTTTAATATAATCGTTATGGTTGTATCCTAAGACATCGTCCATTATCCTGCGAAGCAATAAATAATTGGTGTTGGAATATTCATATCCTTGATTTGGGTCAAAGCTGGCAGGTAGATCTAGGGCAAAGTCGAGGGCATTTTGGCCATTTCCCTGTTCGTCAAGCCAGTACGCGGGATTATCTGTAAAATTAGGAATACCTGACCGATGTTGAATCATCATTTTCAAAGTGATTTCTTGGGCATTTTCTATTCTTCCTTTTAGTTCTGGTAGGTAATCCGTTAGCGGTTTATCAAAAGACAAACGCTTTTCTTTGACCAATTTAGTGACAGCTACAGCAGTATATAATTTGCTAATACTGGCAATTTTGAATAGTGAATTTGGGTCGGCTGGTATTTTATTCTGTCTATCTTTCCAACCACCTGAGTAAAAAGCTGGTGGATTCCCTGTCTGGTCTACATAAACTATCATTCCATCAAATCCATGTCCAATGGCTTGATCTATTTGTTCTTGAATTGTATCAGGTAGTGGTAATATCCATGCCTTTACCAAAATCCATGGCACAAAAAACATTGAGATTGCTGTTCCACCAAACAATAGGATTCTAATTATTAACGTCTTTTTATTTTTAGTCATAAAATTCTAGTACAACAGCTTATTAAATTAGCCACAACGTGATTGTATATGGTTTGTTGCGTTTTTCAAGCAACTAATTTAGTAAATAATTACCGACCAAGAAAGTCCGCGAGGACTTTCGTAAGTAGGCTAGAACTAGCAATAAATTATATAC
>OJFP01000893.1_pt1 | contig 17747 bp, 13 predicted proteins | sample 1594141 | NCBI WGS metagenome assembly OJFP01 (sample SAMN05416843, study PRJEB24817) | seawater metagenome | isolation source: Sea water | place: Canada:Atlantic | collected 2013-07 | reverse complement strand
CGAGATGTAGAGAGGTCTCGTGGGCTCGGAGATGTGTATAAGAGACAGCTTAAGATATTTAGAAATTAAAGTCTCATAGTTTTTTATATTTTCTTTTACATCTTCATTAGTTTTTTCAACACTGTAAAAATCATTCTGAATCCATTGAGTACTGTCGTTACTGCCAAAAAAATGCTGAAAACTACTATAATTGAACGGGGAAAAGAAATAGCGATCTAAATACTTGTCATTTTCCATTTTTTTTTCTAATGGTACAAATTCGAAATCGATATCACCCATATTATTAAACAGATCCTGAGCAAAATATAGTATTTCGGGAGTTTCTCTCCAATATTTAGATTTCCTTCCAAATTCATTAGCATAACTCCTGTAGTCTTTCATATAACTTACACAGTAGAATATTGTTAAATTAGAATTACTTTTTTTAAGTTTAATGTTTTTAAAGTATTCTCTTATAAAAAAAAAAACTTTCTCAACAGTTGTTTCGTTACTCAGAAATTCAGGTAGAGCTAAAGCAAAACTGTTAAAGTTAAATAATTTTTCAACTAATTTTTTAATTGATTTATTATTACTACTGATAGGAATAGTTAAGTAATCTAAGCTCTTTCCATTTGTAATATTTAAAATCGTTGGTACACCATTTTTTTCAAATGATGAACTAATATCATTTTTAAATTGAAACGAATTTAAACATAAGGTTGACCCGAAAGATAAACCACTAATATACCTCACTAATATGGAATAAATAGATGAACTATCATTATCTAAAATTAGTTGACTAATCTGTTCTTTTGAAAAACCGTAAAGTTCATATAAATCTTCTTTTGAAGAAACATTTTTTTGTTTTTCATAACAAAAACTCACATTAGAAGATTTAATAATGTTTAATAATTTTTGAAATTTTACTAAATCTGTATTATCTATAATATTATTCTTGTTTTCAAGAAGTCTATTATAATAATCTGTTATAAAGTTTATACCTGACTTGTCAATTTCTATTTTCATTAGTTTTGGTTTAATCTAGAAATTAATAAATCGGTTGCTAAGTTATTCGATTCATCCAAAAATCCAGAGCCTAGATTTTCAGACAAGCTACCATCCTCATTCAAATTTATTTTTCTTGGTTTTTGATTAGTTGTGTCAAAATAATAGATATTTACTAAACTTGGGTCTAATTTATTTTTGGCTACATTGAGTTGTAATTTTCTTAGAAAATATTCACTGTGAGTTTCAATAATAAATTCATTGTTATACTTCCAAAAAGAATCAATTACCATATCAGCCAATTTTGATTGAAAATTTGGATGAAGATTTGCTTCGGGTTCTTCAACTAAAAATATTTTACTGTCTGGTAAACTATAACTTCCCCAAAAATTGTCAACAAAATCTTTCTTATGTAGCTTATCAGTTAGTGAAAAAACAATTATTAGTGGAACTAACTGCTGTATACCGTATCCATGTTTATTGAACTCGTTAGGTTTAGATAAAAAGTTTAATACAGAATCTATGTCATTGTATGCCAATCCAAAGTCTATGTTAAATTGTTTAAACCAATAATCAACAAAAAAAGTTGAAGATGATAAATCATAACCTGCAGCTTTCAATACTTTTGTATATTTAAAAACAAAATCTATTGGGCTTTCATTATTTTTTTCAGAGAAATTAATTCTATTGGGTGGGATATGTTTTAAGTTTAGTTTTTTATCTAAATTTACAAGTGCTAAATGAAGATTTTCAAATAATAAATTATCCAATACTTTAGTAAAAGATTCATTTAATATAATCTTAAAATTTAATAGTTTTCTGAGGTCTGTAAAATCCTCACTGTCGCTAAGTCCAAGAGTTTTTATAATATCTGCTTGAAATAGCATCGAAGACTTATTGGTCAACAAATCGGAAATAAATAAATCAAATGGAAATTGAGTAGAATAATTGCAGTTTAACAATAAATCATTTTTATGTAAGGCTTTGGACAAACTTTCTAGAAAGTCATCATTTTTATATGTTTGATTGTCTTTTATAAGGCTGAAATAAACTGGAATATTTTGAAAATCTTTCAGAGTTTTATTTTTAATTTCTAAGGACCTACTCCCTTTTGAGATATTTTTATTTTTAATTTTAATATTTGTTTCATAAAACCCGGAGTCTATCAGATTGTTTAAGTAATCTGATTGAAGTTTTGATTCAATAGTTTTCATTTCAGTGTACTGCTCATCTGATATAGGTACTGCTTGTAATTTAGAAAGTATTTCACTAATTTCTTCTCCTTTATCTTTTTGCTTTATTATTTTTGAAATTTGATTTTTGATAAATTTATAGTCAATAGAAACTTTAATTTTTGATTCAAAATTCTCTTTGTCATGATTAATTAAGTCAACCTTAAGAAGTGTTTTTTTAATTCTTTTATTAAAGACTTCCAATCCTACTATGCCCTTTAGTTTATTTTGTTTTTTAAATGAAAGAATAATTTCAAAATCTCCGTCTAAACCTGACATTTCAATAGGTGCAGAATATTTAGAATTTTCATTTGCATTATCATTGCATTCTAAAATTTTAAAACTCAATTGTGTCAAAAACCCATTGTATGTCATAGAACGTTTCCAATCAAATATTTCTTTAAACTCTTTCAAAGCTGATATTGTAGAGCTTTTACCACTACCATTTTTACCTATCAATATTGTTATTGGAGCAAGCTCAATTTTTGTTTCATTGATTATACCCTTATGCCCTGAAATTTTGTAATACATGTAATTATTTATTTATTAAAACTAATTTTTTCTTTTTAAAGTCTAACAATCTATTTCTTATAAATTGTTAAAATTATGTTTAAGATCTTCATTTTTAAGTTATTTATTTTACTTTTTCTACTAACATTTTTAATTTACTGTGATACTCTTCATTACCGAAGTTTATGATTACTAAATTCGCTCTACTTCTTGTTATACCTGTGTATAAGATTTCATCAAAAGTCATTTGCATTTGAGAATACTTTTTTTCAAGAATTAAAAAGAGAGTTTCGCTTTCCCAACCTTTAAAACTATGAATTGTTGAAATTTTTACAGTACCACTATTCATATAGAAATGTATTTTTTTATTATTCCTAATCATTTTCAGATTACTTGTCTGTCTCTTTGGTCCAAAATCTTCAATGAAGTTATTAATTTCAGATTCATACTTTCTTCTAAATATCAAATATTCAGCGGTAGTAGTTTTAAATTTTGAAGTATAATAATCAAGTTTATTTTTAAATTTTTCTCCATATTCTTTGTAGAGGTCATAGATTGTGAATAATATACTTAGTTGATTAAAAGCATTTTCTGTTTTAAAATCATTTTCACGTTTTATTAATGCAATACCATCTTTAAGCCAAACTGGATGGTCGTTTTTCTTAATGTAATTTAAACCCATTCTATAAACCATTTCAAATGTTTCAAACATTGTGTTGGTTTTTTCATTTGAAGCATATCGATAAAAAGCATCAAATTTTTTAAGTAAAGAAATTGAATGACCTAGAATGGTTATGTCATTTGGTGGAATATCTTTATTTATAGCATTTTCGTGTATTATTGTGAACAAGCTGGTTACATTATCTGTATTTGTCAAATGAATATAGTTTATACTACCTTGTTGATTTCTTCCAAAATCTAATTCTAAATTATTCTGTTTGGAGTTAAAATTGTCTATTTCGTACTTGTCTTTAAAAATATCTTTTTGATAATTTATAGCTAAGTCCTTTATTTTAAAATCTGAACGAAAACAATTTTTCAATTCAGTTACACCTCTAACGTTTGTTGAAACATCTTTACCGTCAGTTGTATTGTTGTAGATATTTTGTTTGACATCTCCAAAAAGAACATATTCTCCCTCAGGTGTTAAGAAACACTCTTTCAAAATTTCCATCCAAGCCCTTTTGTAATCTTGTATTTCATCAATAAGAATTACATCATATGGTTTTATACTTGCTCGATTTTGTTCAAATAAATTCTTGTTACTGTAGTATTCTTTTTCAAAATATTCTGCTTTTTCATCATCTGTAAGCTTATCAAAATCTGAGGGTACCACAACTGGTATGCCTAAATTATTTAATTCTGAATTAATAAAGTTATGATAGTTTGTAATAACAAAATTCCCCCAAGGAAATTCCTCTCTTACCTGAGAAATTTTATCTCTAATATAATTTTTTAAAGTAATATTAAAAGTTAGTATAAGTACTTTTCCTTTGGTTCTTTTATGTGCCTGAACAGCTCTCCCAGCCAAAACTGTAGTTTTTCCTGAGCCAACAACACCTTTAATTCTCTGCTGTTTTCTAGTGGAATCGTAAATGATTTCCATTTGCTTTTTACTGTAAGGGATTTGAATACCATCTTCTAATAAATGAATAGGTGGTTTTAAAAATCGTCTAAAACTTTCGTAAATTTCATCTGTAAATAAAAAAGAAGGTTTATTTGCTTTTAAATAGCGTCTAGATAAAATACTATTAAGGTCTGAATATTGACTAACAAACACCTTCTTTTTACCTTCAAATTTCTCAGTTATTGATATAGTTTTTAAACTTCCATCTCTCTCTCTTCCGATAAAATCAATATTGTATCTTAAAAACTTTAGATAGCTGTAATTTTCTTGAAATGGTTTAATTAGAAAATCGTTAATTCTACTTGGATTAGCATTATGAAAATATACTACAGAGGATACAATATTGAAATTTTGAATATCCTTAATCTTCTTTTCTAATAATTTGTCAATATGTAATTCATAAAGATTGTCTTTATACTTTAAAACTTGACGGATCGGGGATTTATGTGTTTTCGCCTTGTTACTTTTAATAACAAAATTCTTTCTGTCATCAAGTTCATATAAATCTAAATTATAGTCTTTTACTTCAATAACCATAACTCCAAAACCTTTACGCATGATTATAATATCAGGCCTATCTCCATTCATAAATGGATTAAAATAAACTTCAAATGAAGAATCAAGTTCATTATCTAAAAACTTCAATAAATATAATTCTCCCTCTTCAGGTTTGACTTTCATTGTCAAAACTTTTTCATAAGAAGGAATTAGTGTCGCCATTTATTTTTTCAATTTATTCAGTTTTTTTTCAAATTCAAAATACTGTACCTCTTTTTTAACACCATTAATATGATTATTTTACTTGGTAAAGTCAGCATTTTGTGAAAATATTGTAAAGGCAATGCTAAAAATATAGAAAGGAAAATTAGTTTTTTTATTGTAATGGCTTAAGAATTAGTCATCCCAAAATAGGTTAATTAATTCTCATATGCAATTATCGTGAAGCCATGTTTTATTCTTTTGTGAATGTTGTTACATAACTATCTCCATCATACAAAGATGAAAATGTCAGAGTATTATTATTAACCTCTGCTGTTTCCTCTTCAATATCATCTGCATCATAATTCCAAGACATTGAAAAAGTATTTTCTGTAATAATCGTTGAACTTACATTAAAAGTGTCATCTAAACCACAAGGTTCAATTTGTGGATCATCAGGAAAATCTGTATAATAAATATAATAAAGACCATTACCATCTTCAGATAGCAGCATATAACTTTGTAAACTGCAACTATTTAAATTTGAATCAACTCCATTAAACTTCTCTGAAGTTAAATTCCATTTCCCTTCAATTGAGGATGAATTAGAATTATCATCATTGTTACAAGCGAAAATTAATAAGACAGAAAGTAAGAGTAGTTTTTTCATGATTGTATTTCTTTTAGTTTGTTAAATTTAAAAAAAATAATTCAAGGAGTAGAAGAGGAGTGAAATTGAAGTGTTTTGGGGAAGATTTGACTTTGTTTCAAAACCACTAGCAAATGCATTTATATACTTCATCTATAAGCGATATTTTATTGGATTGGCTGCCCCTTTTTTCTTTGTATGCGCTAATGATTTATTGATGTATTTATCTCGTATTTCTTTTTTTGCAACTTTTCCATGAAAACCCCAACGATTTTTTCTTTTATTTTGGGGTGTTTCAATTTCATACCATCCCAAGATTTCAAAAACTTCTATGACAATACCACAATATTCTGAAAGTGCATATTTTGTTGTTTCCCTTTTTTGCTTTCCAACTACCCAAGCCTGTTTTGTAGATTCATAGATTTCTTTACTTGAATTCCCTCTTACATATTTTTTGTTGATATTTATAATGATAACAGGATCTGTTAATTCTGTGAGCGGTTTGGCATTATGAATTCGAATAATTTCGTCTGCAGTCATAAGTCCTTTATCACTGGAGTGTTGCCCTAAAACTAAATTTGAAAATTCAAAACCAAATTTAATTCCAAAATCTATGATTGCTGCTTCAATTTCAAAGGCTTCTTTTTCAGACAATCCGTGTCTTATAATAAGATGATCAACTTTATATCCACTGTCAATAATCTCTCGTATTGTATCTAGTTTTAAATTAGAATTCTGCTCTTTTATTGCACAATTTTGATGGTTGAAAACTCTATTACCAACTCCTTTACCAATGTAAAAAGGTTTTTTGTTGGTAGGGTTTATGAGTGCATAAACGTAATAATTAAGCTTTTCAATAGTGAGTTGATCAAACATGTAGTGAAATTTTAATCACAAGGTACTAATTTTAGTAGGCTTAGGGAATTTCTTTTGCTTTTAACGATACAATACCCTCTTCTCCTTTAATATAAATAGGTTAATTTTCATATCTTTGCTAAGCATCAGGAACGCTTTAAGCGTACCAACCGACTTACTCGAAGCACGGTGGTTTAGCATGCGGGAATTCTCCAAAATAAACGAGCAACCCACATCTCTTCTTGTTGTAAGTTATTAAATAATTAATTATTAAAACAAGCACAATGGACAACAAGACGTATTTAAAAGAAATGGCAAAACACGCCCAGAGAAACACATCAAGTAGAAAAAGAGAAGCTTCAAATCAAAAGAAAGTACAAGTTAAATTTATTAAAGAAGCCTCTATATTTGATCAAATAGATGTTGAGAGCTTAGCACTATTTCGAGAAATGATGGCCGATCGGTATCGGTCATTGCATGATGAGGAGGAGTGATATTATTAGTGTTTTATCAAAAAAACACTAATAGGAATATTCATTAATATCATTTATATTTGAGAAAATAAGTTGCATTGATTACTAAATTCAGGGAAATAAATTTTCCATCAAAATATAAGTATAGTTCAGATTCTGAAAATATACCCCTTGAATTCTATAACGACACTTTTCCTGTTGCAAAAAAAATAGATTTATTGTTGAATTTGTTAAACTACACTGAATAAATATGAGCCTATCTCAAATAACTGAGCTTGATCTTGATTCTGGAAAAACTAAATTCTATAAACAAGAAGTTTTAGATTTATATTATAGAGTTCTTAGTAATTCTAATTCATGGGATTTAGGGTTAGGTTTTTTTAGCCTGAGTTCCATAAAATTATTGGCCTACCCTTTAGCAAAATTTATTTTGAATAATAATGGTAAAATGAGAGTTTATTGTAATGAACGTTTATCAGAAAATGATTACAACATTATTTCAGAAAATAAAGTTATACCTTTAAATAAAACAAATGTTTTTAATGATTTAAACACACTTTATGATAGCCTTAAAGGGAATGATCAAGAACTATTTTCCCAATGTATTGCATTTCTAATTCAAACTGATAGAATTGAATTTAAAGTACTAGTCTGTAAAGACTCTTCCAGGGGTATATCACATCACAAAAATAGTATTTTTAAAGATGACAATAACAATACGGTAGTATTAAGTGGTTCTGCAAACGCCTCTGAGCAAGCTTTCATTTTCAATAGAGAAGATACTAATGCTTTTTGTTCATTTTGGAACGAAAAATCTTCAAATAAAACAATAAATACTACCATTAATGAATTTGAAAAAACATTTCATGAAGGTGATGAAGATTGGAATATACTAGAAATAGATTCAAAAGAGTTAAAAGACAAGTTAGATGAAATTGGTTTTAGAAAAATTGATTCATTAAGCCTTGATAAAAAAACAAAAAGTTTTTCTAATTCTAAAAAAAACTTATTTTCAAGAAGTATTCTTGATGAGATAGATAAGGAGATTAAAACAATAAATGACCAGCCTCACTTTCCAAGATTTAACGGTAAAATATCTAAACCACGTGAATATCAAATGGAAGCCTACAATAATTGGGTGAATAATGATCGAAAAGGATTATTTGCTATGGCAACCGGAACTGGAAAGACAATTACATCATTAAATTGTATTGTTGAAGATTATAATATTAATGGATTCTATAAGTTTATTGTGTTAGTGCCCACAAGAGCATTGCTTACTCAATGGGATAAAGAAGTTCGAATGGCATTTAATTTCAAAGATGTTTATTTGTCAGGTACTAAAGGTTTTTATGAAAGTTTACCTTTTATCTTAAGAGAGGACGATAATTACGCGGTTATTACAACATATTCAGCTTTCAAGGGGGATAGATTTCAATCTATACTAAAGGATTTTAATGATAAAGAAGAAATTACGCTAATTGCAGATGAAGCCCACACAATGGGTTCCTCAGGTTTTATAAAAATACTTCCTAACCTCAAAAATATTAATTTTCGAATTGGCCTATCAGCCACCCCGTCTAGATATTTTGATGAAATAGGTGAAAAAGAGGTTTTTGAATTTTTTAATATTGAAATTGTAGATGGTTTACCTAATTATACTACATCATTCACGATTAGTGAGGCTATACATGCTAAACCGACTCCTTTTCTTTGCCCATATAATTACTATCCAAAGTTTGTTGATTTAGAACAAGATGAAATGCTTTTGTACAAACGCTATACAATAAAACTCATGAAGTTTATTGATAATAATGGAGTATTAAAGAAATGTGTAGAGGTTGAAAATTTATTAAAACTCAGAAAAGATGTAATAAAAAAAGCTAAACTAAAAAAGCAAAAACTTATAGAGATTATCAGAGAAATAGGAATTGATAATTTTAAATATGCGTTTGTTTATGTTCCTGAAGGGAAAGAAATTAACTATGGTGAGGAAGATATAGATTGGACTATTGAAAATGATGTAGATAAAAAGATTATTATAAATTATACAAAAGCTGTTAATAAAGCTTTTAATTACAAAATAGGGACTAGACACTTTACTGGAGCTACAAAGGATAGAGATACAATTCTAAAAGATTTTGAACAGGGAAGAACAGATACTTTGTTTGCAATGAAGTGCCTTGATGAGGGTGTTGATGTACCACGAACCGAAATTGCTATTTTTTGTTCTAGTACAGGAAATCCAAGACAATATGTGCAAAGAAGGGGGCGTGTTTTAAGAATGCACAAAAATAAAGATATAGCTACTATCTATGATATGATTGTCATTCCAACAATTGCTAATTTAAAAAAAGATGGCGGGAAAGAATTTGCTTGTGAAAAAAATCTAGTTATAGGAGAAATACGAAGATTAATTGCCTTTGCGAAAGATTCAAATAATCAAGATGAAGTACTTTATAATACTGATTTAATAAAAATTTGCGATTTTTTCAATATTGAACTTAATAAACTAATAAATTAAAATTATGCCAAAGTCATTGAACGATACAATAAGAGAAGAGTTTAAAAAAAAACTCAAACAACCTAAATTTATTAAGCTTATTGAAGAATCTGAATTAACAGAAAAAATTTTAATAAATTCTATCGAGTCATTAGTGCCAGATCAAGATTGGAAAAAACACAAGGGAGCTGATGATAAACTTGCAAGAGTTAACGCAAATAAACTGATTAATAATATTAATTCACAGTTGTTAAATGAAAATTAATTATATAGAAATAGAGAATTTTAGATGTTTTCTTGAACCAACAAAATTTATGTTTGGTAATGGTTTGAATATCATTAATGCAGAAAATGGTTCCGGTAAATCTGAACTTCTGAATGCTATTTATTGGGTGATTTACGGTAAAATATTTGATAAACCTGAATGGGTTGATGCTGATAATAAAATATTATATCCTCTTTGGTATACAGACGCATCAAACAAAATAGAATTTAATGAAAATATAATCGTGACAAAGGTTTGCGTATCAATAGATGCTCAAGATGTTTATGCTGAAACGAAGAAAACCACTAAATGGTGGTTTACAAAAACACGATATCATGAACGAAACCCTAAAGTAAATGTTATATCAAAAAACCGAGATGAGATAGAAATCAAATATATAGACACCCATACAGGTGAAACTAAGCCAATAACACCCTCAAGTATTCCTTTTGTAATAGAAGAGTTATTTCCATTGTCTATTCGTGATTTTATGTGGTTTCAAGGAGAAGGCTTTATCAATCAAATAAATTTAAACAAAAAAAATACTGGTTTTGATGATATACTAAATCAAGTATCTTATTTCCCGATATACACCAAAATGAAAAATGCTGCTAAAGTAGCATTAAATAAAAAAGAAAATGAGTTAAATAAAGCTATGAGTGCCTCAAAAAATTTATCTTCTGAAAAGTCAGAAAAATTATTTGAGCAATCAAAACTACAAAAAAATGTACCTGAATTAGAGGCTAAATTATCTCTTGTATATGATGAATTGGAAAAAAAGGAAAGTGAGCTTACCGAGGTAAATGAGTATCTAGATAACGTATCAGAGCATGCCGAATTATCTGGTCAAATTAAGATTTTAGATTCAGAAATTAAATCATTAAACGATGTGATGGATGTTACTGAAAAAGCACAAGTTTTTAATCTCATTAGCAGATGGGTAATTTCTGGATCTGGTAAAAAAATAGAGGCTGTTCAGGGAAAAATTGATGTTTTTCAAGAAGAGTTACGAAAATTAGAAGGCACGCAAATACCAAAACATATACCAGGTCCTGAAATGATAAGGGAAATGTTAAGAACAATGAACTGTGATATATGTGATAGAAAAATTGAAGATAAAGAAAGTAAATCATACAAGACACTTGAAGAACGCCTTATACAATTCGAGACGAGCCTAAGGCATAAGTGGTTACAAAAGAATTTTGATCAGCTTAGACAAAAAAAGAGAAATATTTTAAGAGAATATAAAGATATTGAAAGAGAAATTAAAGCTTTAAACTCTAAAATAAGTTCAAAACGAAGAGAACGAAATAATAAAAATGCTGAAGTTAATGTTCTCCAAGAAAAATTAGATAATCTTAATAGTGGTACAATTGCAAACGGTGGAGCAAACTATGAAGATTTAAGAAATAATGAGAAGAAAATTTTAAAAGAAATAAAAGATATTAATTTTGTTTTGAGAAACAGAAAAGACGAATTTGAAAAAAAGAGTAAAAGACTTGAAGAGTTAAATGCCGAAATTGAAAATTTTGAATTTAAGGATGAATCTATTAAAAAAACAAGTAAAGATGTTATCTATTTCCAGGCTTTAACTTCCATTCTTTCAGAACTTGAAGAAGAAGCAAAACAAAGCTTATTACACCAAATAACAATTCATAGTAATAAATTATTTAAAAGCTATTATCATAATCCTCAAGTTAAGATAACTTTACCCGCAGGAGAAATCAAACTAATTAATCCAGATACAGGTGATGAAGATGATTCTGGAAATAATGAATCTCAAAGCACTGCCGCACGATTTTCAATAATCAATGCATTATTAAAAATAAGTTCTGAAAAATTAAACAATCCATTTCCCTTAATTGCAGATGCTCCAACCTCGTCATTTGGCTGGGATAATACATTTCATTTTACTACCAATATTGGTGATAATTTTCAACAGGTTATTATTCTTTCAAAAGATTACATACAACCAATAACTGCAGATCAAAATGTAAAGACTGATTTAATCTCCGCTTGTAAAGAAAAGGGAGGAAGTTGGTACTGGATTGAACAAGTTGACACCAAGGGGGTAAGTGTAGGAAGAAACAATACTCTACCTAAATCAAAATGTAAATCAATAATAAAAGAAAAAATTAATTAACCTATGGAAGATAGATACGCAGATACTGTATTCGAAATGGCTCAGGATAAATTCATTAATTATGATAAAAATGTAAGAGCATTAATTGATACTATTACCAGAAAGCAGGGTGCAATTGATTTAGATAAAGAAAAAGTATTTGGAAAACATATTCATGCTTTTATTTGGGCTTTCTTCACAGGTGTTTTCAATAATAAAAAAATTGAACTCAATAGTTGGGAGTATACTGACACATTCACTCTTGGTGTAATGCATAGAGATCAGTCTGGTATAGCAGCAGATGCAATGCTTCTGATAGCTATTTCTGAAATTAAAACCGATGATTTTGAAAAAACTTTCACAACTAAAAATGGTATAAGAAAAATATTAAATATTTTATCCTCATATGCAGAGGGAGGGGCTAAGCATATTTTAGAAATAAAAGAAACTGATGGGAATACTAATTATTTAGATCATCCTTATCATTTTCATGATGAAATCAAAAATAGAATTAAGTCTGATAAGAAAGATGCTAAATAACCAGACATTTTTTTCTATTTTTAACAATATAACTAATAGTTACAAGTTTTTTTGGTGGCTTTCAATAATTGAAATTTGTAATGAAAATAACTCTGAAATAATTAGTTTTGATGAAATCGTTTTTAAAATAATTAGTAAGCTTTGGTATCCCGTTAATTTTTTCAAAATTTCATTTGGTAAAATTGATAAGTGTTCAAAATATGTTAAACAAATTCAGGAAAAATATAATCTAGCAGACAACATAAATGAAGCAGATTTATATGAATTTTTGATTGATCACAGAGACTCTGAACCTCTTATGAAAATAACAAATGAACTAACCAGGTATGTGCCATATAGATTCATACGACCATGGTTTAATCAGGAAACTAGGGGTTTAAAAGATGGATTAGTTAATTCAAGAATAATAGAGCTGCAAAATGAATCTGCTCCATACTTAATTGATTTATCCTACGATAAAATAAAAATTAATGAGAAATGGTTTGATTGGATAAAAACTAATTACAGCCTACTAAAAACTAGTGCTAATTTTCACTTGCTAAAATATTTGGAAAAAGAAAATCCAAATATTAATAGTTTATCAATTAAACTAGAAAAGCCAAAACATAGAAACTTAAGTACACAAACCAAACATTGGAAAGCCTATATTTTAAATGAGCCTAATGCATTTAGTGTTTTTGAAAATAAACCCTTATCAAAGCTTAACGACCTAAGTATTGATCATTTTCTTCCCTGGAGTTTTGTTACTCATGATTTAATATGGAACCTTCATCCTGTTACCAAAAAAGTAAATAGTTCTAAGAACAATATCTTACCAAGTAAAATATTTCTTAGAAAATTTCATTCTTTACAATTTAGTTTTTGTAAACATTTGCTAAATAATAATTTAAGAAAACCACTTGAAAGCTATTATAATTTGTTTAATTGTTCAAATGATGAATTAAAAAATCTATCTCTAGAGGGTTTCGTTCAAAAAATGGATAACTTTTATTTACCACAATATGACATTGCAAAAAATATGGGTTTTGGAGTTGGATGGAATTTAGGTTAGCTTATTATTATCTATTTTCCCAACCAAAAACTCAAAACCATCTATATTAGAATTAGATTTTAATTCTTCATTAAATAATGTGAGGCCCTCATCAATATGCATTTTTATGTATTTAGATAAATCTTTGTCTGAAATATGCAAATTGTAATGTAAAGCAGTCATTCCAACATAGTAGTCTATGTACTCTCCAAAAAGTACTTTGCTTGAATATTCTTTACCACTAGAGTTTTTAATATCTTTTATATTTAACTTTTCTCCTAAAGATAAGGAATAGGTTAAGGCGACTCTGGCGATCACATTCTCTGCTCCTAAATTTAATTTATTAGTTAAAAGGGTAACAACCTCTTTATTTTCTTTACTAGTTTTAATGTGAGAGAACATGTTGCTTATTAAATTGGTTAAATAATTCTTTAATTGGGTATTTACTCACTGATGAACCTTGTGATTGATTTTCTATTAAATAAACACCGCCTAAATTTGGTTTTAAAAGTTCGTATTCACTCTTTGTCAATTCTTTTTCCAGTAATGGAAACAGTACAACTTGGTCAGAGATACTTGGATAAAACTGCTGGATGACATTGCTTGAATGCTCCTTGTCAAATTTTTGTAATGGACTGTCAATAAAAATTGGAAAGTCAATCCCTGATTGGTCAACTAAAGCTTTTAAAAGAGCAGTTGCATATAATTGTTGTTCTCCTTTAGACAAAGTGTCTTTATCTATAATTTGGTCATATTGGTCAATCAAATCAATATCCATTACTTCGTCTTCTATGCGAACATTTACTTTAGAAACAAAGTTATTTTTATGCATTAATTTATTCAGCCCCATTAAGATTGAAGTTTGAAGGGCATATTTCTTTTCTTCTTTGATACGAGCCGTCAGAACTTTTATTTTTTCTAGAAGAATAGTGGTTACTTCATATTTCTTTTGGTCATTCCCTACAACCTTAAACTTCTTCTCCTCTTCAGAAAGTACTTTCTGTAAAGATGCGGATTGTTGTTTAAGCAAATTAAATTCTTGATTTAATTCTCCTTTTTTTACAGATAATTTTTCTAGTTGCTCTGTGAGTTCAATTTTGTCTTCTCGTAATTGTTTAGCTATCGGGTTATTTTTTCTAACCTCTCCTTGGCTAATTTTTTTTGTAATTCTACCAAGAGCTTGCCTAGTATCCTTCTCTCTTTTTACAATATGTTCAAATTGTGTTTTAAATGAGTTTTTAATATAGTCATACGTAGCTGTAATAGAACGCGTAGTTACCTCATCAAAATCAAGAATAATATTTCCTTTAATGTCTTCAGTTTTGTTTTGACGAGCTCCCATAAGTTTTTGAAGTGCTAATTCGATTTTACTCAACTGCTCTTTTGAAACCCCTATAGTTGAAATCTCTTTATTAAATTCTTTTGAAAAAGAATTTAATTCTTTCTTTAATAGATTTTGATCAACACTTTTTTGTTTAAGTTTTGATTCTTTTTTTACTTGCTGAATTAACTCATCCAGTCTAGGACCAGCAATAACTAAAGGTACAATATCCATCAATTTTTTTAGATCACCTTTTGTGCTTTCAAGTTCTTTTTTTAATAGATCACGCTCACCTTTTAGAACTTTCAGTTCATCTAAGGTCATTGCATTACCTTCTCTAATTAGTTGTTCTTGTAAATGATCTATTCTTAAACGTAAGTTGGAAAGTTCTTCTTCAACACCAAGTTGTTTATCTTCATTTATTTCTATTAGTTTTTTTAGATCTTGATCCTTTTGAATAAGTTGGTCTAATTTGTTTTGATCTAGTTTTGTAGCGCCACTTCTTCTTAGTTTTGATAGTATGATTTGAAGACTATTCTTTAGGTCTTCATATTTTTTTATTCCTAATACTTCAGAATATGCTTTGCTTAATGAGCGAAGTTCACTTACAGACTTAGCCTCAGCTAGGGTTACAACTTTTTCTGCATCAAAAAAGAAAAACTTGGCAATTTCTCTCGGTAAAACAAAATCATTGATAAAGACGTCATAACCAACTTCTTTTGTTAACTCATTTTCTTGGCCGTCTATTAAGATTCTTAACGATTCTTTTTTATTTAAATAATTGTAGGTTCTCCTTATAATTAATTCTTTACATGGAATAGAAGGAATCATAATATCCTTCATTTTAAGCTCAACATAACAGATAGCTTGCTCTGTTTCTTTTAGATCAAACTCTCGTTTAAGGTCCTTATTTAATAATGCTGTCAAATAATTATCATAGCCCCCTAAATGTCGAATATCTACTTTGTATTTGTCTTCAACTTGAGCCATTTGTTTTCCATACAATACCCAAATTAAAGAAGTTAAAAATGTAGTTTTTCCAAAACCATTTTTTCCTGCGACTAGATGTATGTTTTTATCTGTCTTATTATCAAATTTTATATGATTTTCACCCCTGTAAATTCGAAAGTTGTTTATGGTAATATCTGATATCCTCATCCTTCTTTTGGGGTTACAAATTCTTCAATACGTTTCTCTAAATCGTTATTTAAGCCATACTTAGATATCATTAATGTTTTTGACTCTTGCAGTGAAATAAGATTATCAATTAAGCTAAAGTACCCTGGGTCTTCCTCACAAACTTCTTTTAATAGACGTCGCTCTGTATGGTCTAGAGCTTTCATGTTATTGGTGTTTAGTGCTCTGCCATAAACCTCTTGATAAATATTAGAGACATGATAATCAAAATTCATATCTCTATTCCAAATCACCTGTATAGCTATTAGTTCTTGGTTGGTGATTAGAATCAAGTCAGGTCTTGTCTTTTGCACTTCTAATTGTATGGTTAGTAATTGCTTTAAAATTCTGGCACAATATCCAGTAGACATTCTTCCAAAGTCTTCTCCTTCATCATTCAATGCTACTTGTCCATTACGGCGGTATTTACTTCTATTTTCTGTTAGGTTTCTATCATGTACTAATTGGCTTCTAAATTTTAAAAGAGGAGCCATCCAGTCTTGTCCATTGTGGACAAGAGCAGCCATTGATTTATCTTCCTTTACTACAGTGCAAGTCCAGCATCCAAAACGGCTTTGCCCACAAGTTTTGTGTTCTTTATTAGTTACTACAGTAGGGCATTCATAGTCATCCGCACTGGCATCAGCATAAATCTTAAATAAAATCGAATTATCGAAACCCCAAGGTGATGGTATTGCATTAATTACATACCATATTTCCTCAACAACCATGTCTTTTATAGGAGGGTAAACGTAAGTGTTTATACTAGTAGGGTGCTTACTTAATCTACTTCCCTTATTTTCGTGTTTCCTCATGGAACGCTCACGAGACTTGCTCTCGTCATATCTTGTTCCAATTAAAACTATAGCTTCTCCTTTCTCATCTATTTGCTCATGTAAAAAGCTAGCAGTTGGTCTAATTTTTAAGCGATCTGTACACCACCTAAATGTATTATTTGGGACTGGATACCCTTTACCAATTAAATTAAACCAAAAGGTTTCTTCTAATTTTGGTGTAGTTTTTTTTACAAATATTGGTAATCCTTGTTCCCTTGCTGATATCTCAATTTTTGCAAGAACATCTTCCACATATGTTGAAATAATAGGGTTTTCTACCATGGTATCATTACATACAACATGGACAGGTCTTTTCAGTTGATAGGGTTGTGGAAATTCGTTTCTAATTCTTTCTAAAGCAATCCAAACTAAAGTTAGCATTACGGTAGAGTCTTTACCACCACTAAAACCAATAATCCAGGGTCTTTCAGATGTATCAGCATATGTGTATTGGTCTATTATTTCACCAATTATTCCTTCAATTTTTTTACTTTTTATTTTAATCATAGATACTCAAATATAGCTTTATTCTAAAAATATTTTACTAATATTTCCTCAGTTTGAATTAGAATTTATTAACAACCCATCATAATTGACTAATTAAATTTCCTTCCAAAGATTACCACTGCCAGAATTGTAGTTATACCAACAGATATTGGGGTTATTAAAGATTTCTTATTGTTTTCTTTTGGTCTTCCTGATCCAATTAATGACTCTGCAATTTTTAGGTGACTTTTATATTTCTCAACTTCTACCAATGCCTGTTTTAAGGCGTAATTAGATTCATCTCGGTCGTGAATGGCTTTGTTAGAACGTTGTTGCATATTGGAAGCGTATTCATCTGTAGTGTCCCGTTGAGCTTTTAACTTCTGAATTTCTTTATTTTTTAACTCTAAAGCTCTTTCTAATTTCACTTCTTTTGGTG
>OJFP01000892.1_pt1 | contig 17832 bp, 18 predicted proteins | sample 1594141 | NCBI WGS metagenome assembly OJFP01 (sample SAMN05416843, study PRJEB24817) | seawater metagenome | isolation source: Sea water | place: Canada:Atlantic | collected 2013-07 | reverse complement strand
TACCTAGGCTGTAGCGATAAGTGTTACATTATGACGGAATGTCCCCAGAACCCCAATTTGTCTAACGCGTTCGCGCGTAACACCCATTTCGTTAGCAACTTGCTCTAACGTAGAGGCATGATATCCACGCACACCAAAGCGGCGAGAAATAACTTCTCTTTGCTTATCGCTAAGCAATTCAAGCCACTCCACTAAATTCTCACGAACTTCTTCCGACTGCAGAATATCCGTAGGTTCTTTGGCGTCCTGATCAACCACTGTATCTAGGATTTGCTGGTCAGAATCTTTAGAAACACTAACATCTAACGAAGAGGTGTTTTCAGCGTGCATGCGGAACATTTTCTCAATAACTTCAACAGGTTTACCTGTTGCTTCCGCTACATCTTCAGCACTGGCTTCACGGTCGAGTTGTTGACTCAATTCCCGTGCTTTTTTGAGGTAAATATTCATCTCTTTGATAATATGAATCGGCAAACGAATCGTTCTCGTTTGATTCATAATAGCTCTTTCAATAGTTTGTCTTATCCACCACGTTGCATACGTTGAAAAGCGAAAGCCCTTTTCTGGATCAAACTTTTCTACAGCACGAATCAACCCTAAGTTCCCCTCTTCGATCAGATCAAGCATAGGAAGACCACGATTCATATAACGTCTAGAAATTTTAACCACGAGGCGTAAGTTACTTTCAATCATACGTTGCCGTGCTGGTTGATCACCTTTTTGAACAAGTCGACCTAAATCGATCTCTTCTTTTGCTGTTAGCAAAATAGAACTACTCAACTCATTTAAATATAATTGAGTAGAATCATTAGTAGTGGACTTACTTGCTCCATCATCAAGCTTACTACTAGCTGAAACCGATTTGTTGTCCGCTGTTTTTATTTTAGTATTCCCTTGCATTTTATTTCCCCAATTTAGGCAAGTACTTCGTTACTGAAACGGCTTTACCATGCCGCCTCATTTCAAAGAAAAGGACACTGCGTTTTGTATTATCTACACCTATTTCAGCAATCGCTTGTCCTTTTTTAACAAAAAAACCTTCTTTTACCAACAAACGCTTATTGTATCCATACGCGGTTAAGTATTCATCATTATGCATCACTATCAATAAATTACCGTAACCCTTTAGTCCATTTCCAGCATAAACAACTTTGCCATCTGCACTACTTCTAATAAGTTCATTAGAACGCCCAACTAACACAACACCCGTTTTTACGAGTCCTTTTTCGAGCTTCTTAACCCTTATCGGCCACTGCCAACTTAACTTTAACCCTTTTTGATAATTATTTGAAGTACTCTTCGTTATCTTTTGTTTTATAAGTACTTTATTCTTTTTTGGCGAGGTTGATTTGTTTTTCTTAATAGCTTGTTTAGGAGCAACTAATGTTAGTTTTTGTCCTTTATAGATCGTATAAGGCCAAGAAATGCTATTCCACTTAGCTAATAATTTATAATCTTTTCCATTCTGCCAAGCAATTGAATAAAGAGTGTCACCGGTATGAACAACGTGCACCTTAGAAGAGGCTTTCTTAGACGGGAGATGATTATTGTAGACTGGTGCGTGTATACGCGAGCTTGAGCATGAAGCTAGAATAAAGCTTAACAATATGATTGTTATCGCTGTATAAATATTCCTCATGGGGTGCACGTTAGAACGTTTAGTAGAACTTATAGAATATCAACCCTACGACAATAATAAAGCTGATACTCCAACCTATTGTTTCTATATAGTCGTTTAATTTATGGCGCAAACGGTCTCCTCCGAGCGACACTAAAAAAGCGACTAAAAAGAACCGCGCACCACGCCCTATAATAGACGCTAAAACAAACGGAACGAACATCATACTTAACAAACCCGCTGCTATCGTAAACAGTTTATAAGGAATGGGGGAAAAACCAGCGATTAAAATAGCCCAAAAACCCCACTCAGCAAACCAAGCCTTAACGTGGTCAAGCTTTTCGGTATAGTTCAGCATCTCAACAATAGGTTCAATTAACTCGAAAGAAAACATACCTATTAAATAACCGAACACACCACCAACAACTGAACCTACAGTTGTTAACATAGCAAAATAGAAACTTTTCGTCGGCCTCGCTAAACACATGGGCGCCAACATTACATCCGGTGGAATTGGGAAAAAAGAAGATTCAGCAAAACTTAATGCCAAAAGGTATTTATTTGCTTTTGGGTGTATTGCCCAAGATAACACTCTGTTATATAAACGTTTAAACAACTCGACCTCCTACGCACGACCTTTAAGAAAGGGCACAAAACTAACCGGTTCAATTGTTTCTACCTCGTAAGCCGACTCAGTTCGAGTGACTCGCTGTAAAACTTGACGACCCTCCTCGCCAATAGGGATAACTAATCTAGCACCGATAGTTAACTGCTCTAATAATTTAACAGGAATTTCAGTCGGCGCTGCAGCGGCTAAAATACCCTGATAAGGGCCACAAGCTTTCCAACCCCAGCCGCCATCGGAGTGTTTGAAGCTTATATTCCTGAAGCCAACATCGGTTAATACCTTTTTAGCTTGCTCTTGAAGTGGTCTAATCCGCTCAACTGAAAACACTCTTGGAATTAAACTCGCCAAAATTGACGACTGATAACCGGAACCCGTTCCCACTTCTAAAACATTTTCTGGAAGACCATCTTCAATTAATAACTCTGTCATACGTGCAACCATATACGGTTGCGAAATTGTTTGACCATGACCGATTGGCAATGACGTGTTTTCGTAAGCACGGCTGGATAAAGCCTCTGCCATAAACAAGTGGCGAGGAACTTTTCTCATAACAGCAAGAACACGTTCATCCTTAATGCCTAATTCTTTCAACTGAAGAATAAGTCGGTCACGCGTTCGCTGTGATGTCATGCCAATCCCTAACAGGTCTTTCATAAAGTAACGTCCTCTAACCAGCCAGCCAGGTCGTCTAAACGTTGATAATTTGTCAAATCAATTTTAAGTGGCGTAATGGAAACATACCCGTGTTCAACTGCATGAAAATCGGTCCCTTCACCGGCATCTTGTTGAGCACCTGGCGGCCCTACCCAATATATTTTTTTATTCCTTGGGTCGCGGGCTTCAATAACAGGCTCCGAACGATGCCGTTGCCCTAACCTTGTCGCCTTAAGCCCTTTTATCTGCTGTATTGGTAAATCGGGCACGTTAACGTTCAAAATTGTATCGGATGGGAGTGAGTTAGATATTAATTGCTTAAGTAACTGAACAGCAATGATCGCGGCCGTTTCAAAATAACGAGGTTGACTCGCGTTTATCGAGATAGCTATAGATGGTAAGCCTAAAAATCGACCCTCAGTTGCCGCGGCAACAGTACCCGAATAGAGCACATCATCACCCATATTTTCACCGTTATTAATACCCGAAAATACAATATTTGGATCCTCTTCTAATAACCCCGTAATCGCCAAATGAACACAGTCGGTTGGTGTACCGTCAACACTGAAAAAGCCATTCTCCATCTTTTTCACCCTAAGAGGCGTATCGAGTGTTAAAGAATTACTAGCAGCACTTCTGTTTCTGTCTGGAGCCACAACCGTTACGCGAGCAACCTCTGACAATTTCTCTGCCAAAGTCGATAACCCTGGTGCGAGGTATCCATCGTCATTACTAAGTAAAATATGCATTAAAATTATCTAGATAAGGCTGTTGGGATGATTAAAAAGGCTTAAGTTTGCTAAACTCTTATTATGCCTGAAGATAAAAACAAAGACCTCAGTTCAGATGAAGATTCTCTATTATTTCGAGAGTCTATGCGGGATGTTAAGGTCCTAGCGAAAAACGAACGATATAGTTTTGAAGAAAAACCAAAGCCAAAACCTATCAAAAAAAACCTGGCTGTAAAACTAAACGCAGGTCACCCGTTTATTCAAGAAACCAATATTATTCAAAGCAATGATGTACTCTTCTATACACGTAATGGGGTTCAACACAAAACTACCAAACAATTAAAACGCGGCCGCCTCATTATTGATGAGAAAGTCGATTTACATGGCCTCACTAAACAAGAGGCACATGAGCTTTTACTTGAGTTTTTAGTTGAGCAAGTAAGTCTTAGGCATCGTTGTATTCTTATTGTGCATGGGAAAGGCACAGGATCATTAAATAATAGGCCGGTGCTGAAAAACTTAGTCTACAACCTACTTAAGAATGAACCTTCAGTTCTTGCATTTGCATCAGCACAACAACGAGACGGTGGAACCGGTGCTGTATATGTCTTACTAAAAAACATATAAGTACAGCAATAAAGCACCTAAAACTAAGCGATAAATGACAAATGGTAACATGCCCACTTTCTCAAGCATTTTCAAAAACAGCGCAATACAGGCAAATGCGCTGATAGCAGAAATTACCACACCAGCCACAATGGCAAACCAGTCTACCTCAATAGTGCTGCCCATTAACTCTACTGACTTTAATCCACCTGCTAAAAAAATTAATGGGATGGATAGTAGAAAAGAAAACCTTGCCGCCGCTTCACGAGTTAAACCTAAGAATAACCCCGCTGTCATCGTTATACCTGAACGTGAGGTGCCTGGAATAAGCGCCAACACCTGATATAGCCCAATAATAATGGCTGTTTTAATCGTTATTTCATGCTCATTTTTGTATCGTTTCCCTATCGCGTCTGAATACCACAAAAGCAAACCAAACAAAATTGTTGCTAATGCAATAACCGCTGGAGACCTTAAATAGGTTTCTATTAAACCACCTGCTAACAAACCAACCATACCAACAGGAATTGTGCCAATTATTATCATCCATGCCAAGCGGGAATCTTGGGTATGATCTTGTTTTAAAACTGAAGCAAGCCACCCTGATATTAATTGCCTTATATCGTGTCGGAAATAGCTGACAACAGCCACTAACGTGCCCACGTGTACCGCAACATCAAAAGCAAGCCCTTGATCCTCCCAACCTAATAGAAGTGGTAACAAAATTAAATGAGCAGAGCTTGAAATAGGTAGAAATTCGGTCAACCCTTGCAACAGACCTAAACCTAAAATTTGCTGAAAATCCATTAACTTGCCTTATGTAACGTCATGTTTGTATTAATCAACTCACGTATAACCGCCGTTGCATAGCTACCCGAACCTAATCTAAATGATAGGCGCAACTTATCATCCGATAAAATATCAACTTGAAAATCCTCAGGCACTACTCTTAATGGGCGCCGTGCCGCTTCTACCTTCTCTTTTATTAAACCATCATAAAAAACGCTATTCTCAAGACTAATATTATTTTCTAGCTCGCTCACTTTGCCTGATACCGCATTATTATTTATCCCCACTAATGGCCCTGTTGGATGAATATCGTGTTCCAACAGTCGCTCAGTTATTTCAGCACTCAGAACATCTTCACTAAAATATTGGCGCGTGCCATCAAGAATGAACGCGTCACCCGCCATTGCTTTGTCCCAATTTTCATCCGTCACGCGTTTGGCCAACACCCGATTAAACAAAAAAGCACGAGCTGACGATAAAAACAAACCTTTCATCTTTTTATTTTTTATCGTTTCATTTTTTAAGAACAAGGCATGAACACGATCGAGGTTTTGGCATAAATAACCGAAACGTTGTTCCATAAAATAATTTGGCACGCCAAACTGTTTTATAGCCTCCACTCGTTTAAGCATTAACTCTTTATTAAAATTTAACTGTGAAACAACAATATCAAAAGCATTAAACTTTATAACGCCTCGTTTTAATTTTTTTAAATGACGAGTTACCCGCCCAACCTTAATCGAGTCGTTCTCTAATTGGTGCCAATCAGGACCTTCTTTACCCGGCAACTGCACACTGAACCATTGTTTTGTCACTGCATGTCTATCTTTCATGCCGGCATACGAAATAGACCGCCTTGGCACCCCGGCATGTATTGAGAGCATTTTTACGATATCGTCCGTATTTAAACCTCTTTTCTCGATGTATAAAAAAACATGCTCACCAGAACCCGACGGTTCAAACGTTAACTGCTCATCAACCTGAAAGTAATCCGTTTGCTCTCTTAGCGCACCAATACCAACAAAACCTCCGTGTGCGTAGGGTAAATTCTCGACGTGTTTTTCAAAGCCCATAATGAATTAAGCTGCTGGCACTAATAACACGACAGCATGTGTTTCGATACCCTCTTTCCTACCAGCAAACCCCATACCTTCCGTCGTTGTAGCCTTAATATTGATTTGAGAGGGCCCGGCCTGTAAATCATCCGAGATGCACAGGACCATACCCGTCAAATAAGGCGCTAACTTAGGTTCTTGAGCAATAATCGTTAAATCAACATTACCCACCTTTAGGCTCGCTTTTTTAACCCGTGCAAACACATCGCGTAATAAGATACGGCTATCAATATTGGCATACTGATCACTGGTGTCTGGAAAATGTTGGCCAATATCACCCTGGGCAATTGCGCCTAACAACGCATCACATAAAGCGTGAAGAACAACATCACCGTCTGAATGGGCCAACAACCCAAACGAGTGAGGGATTTCTACACCACCTAATATGAGCTGTTTCCCCTCTACAAATCGATGTGCATCGTAACCGTGACCTATACGCATGCTTCTTTTTCCTGTTGTTGAATATAAAATCGAGCTAGGTTTAAATCAGGTTGCGAGGTGATTTTTATATTATCGGAGTGTCCTTCAATGATTTGAACAGGCCGATTAATTTTCTCAATCGCACTGGCTTCATCTGTTACAACTTGCTGCTGCTTTTTTGCTAATAGCAACGCTGTCTCTAATTCTTCAAGCTTAAATAACTGCGGCGTCAACGCACGCCAGTGGCTTGACCTATCAATTGTCTTGACTGCTAACTGATGATCAACTTTTTTTACCGTATCATGGATTGGAGACGCCAAAATACCACCTATTTGCTGGCCTAAAGCTGCTCGAATTAATAGAGCAATATCACTACATCTAACGCATGGTCGTGCGGCATCATGTACTAGTACCCAATCATTTAAAGCTGCTCGATGTTTGATTGAGCGAATGCCGTTTAACACAGAATCGGCGCGCTCTTTACCACCATTGGTAACAGTAATGCGCTCATCAGCAGAATAAACGCTTTCTTGCCAATAAGTATCGCCTGGTTGAATACATACAACAATGTCGTTTAAATCATCACACGACAGCAGTCGCTCAAGCGTCGCATCAAGAATAGTCGTTGAGCTGAGTTTTAAATATTGTTTCGGAATTGCCGCCTGCATCCTTGAGCCGATACCCGCAGCGGGGACAATACACCAAATTTTTTCAATGTTACTGCGCATTCTTGGGCTCAATATATTGAAAAAATGTTTCATCCTTACCAATAAAGCCTAGCTCACTACGTGCTTTATTCTCGATGACGTCCAAGCCGCTTTTTAGATTCGTAACTTCTGCCTGTAACGCATTATTACGTTGAGTGAGCGCGTTATTTTCTTCTTTAAGCGTCGTTATACGTTGTTCTAATAACCATGAGTGTTGAACCCTTCCTTCAGCTATCCAGAGTTTATACTGTAGATAGCCGAAAAGAATAACAAGAATGGCAAGCAGAACTTTCAAACTAAGTTAGGTATTTAAACGCCTTTTTACCTGCGTACACAGCATTCGTACCCAAGTCTTCCTCAATACGTAACAAACGATTATATTTAGCAACTCGGTCAGATCGGCACAGCGACCCCGTTTTAATTTGCCCAGAACACGTTGCAACGGCAAGATCAGCAATTGTGGTATCTTCCGTTTCACCTGAGCGATGTGAAACAACTGATGTATACCCTGATTCATGAGCCATTTTTATCGCTGCTAATGTCTCAGTCAGTGTACCGATTTGATTCACTTTAATCAGTATTGAGTTGGCAATATTTTTATCAATTCCTTGTTTGAATATTTCTGGATTTGTTACAAATAAATCATCACCAACCAACTGAACTTTGTGACCGAGTTTTTCAGTCATATAACCCCAACCATTCCAGTCATTCTCGTCCAAACCATCTTCAATAGAAATAATCGGGTACTGATCAACCCAGTCTGCTAAGAAGTCAGTCATCTGATGCGAGTCAAAACGTTTGTTTTCAGACGCTAAAAAGTACTCGCCGTTTTTATAAAACTCAGAGCTAGCAACATCTAAACCCAACGCTATATCATCACCAACCTTAAGGCCCACGTGTTCAATCGCTTGCAAAATGACTTCAATCGCTTCTACGTTTGATGACAAATCGGGGGCAAAACCACCTTCATCACCAACCGATGTGCTCAAATTTTTCCCAAGCAATACAGATTTCAGGGCATGAAATACTTCAGTACCATAACGCATTGCTTCACTAAAATTTGGCGCACCAACCGGAAGAATCATAAACTCTTGTAAATCAACACTGTTATCAGCATGTGACCCACCGTTTATAATATTCATCATCGGTACTGGTAATAAAAAATCTGTATCGCCTAAGTAGCGGTACAGCGGTAAACCACCTTCATTGGCTGCTGCATGTGCCGCAGCTAAAGATATACCCAGAGTAGCATTAGCACCCAATCGAGCTTTGTTATGTGTGCCATCCAATTCAATCATCGTGTTGTCGATTAATTGTTGATCACTGGCATCCATCCCTACTAAGGCATCTTTTAATTCGCCATTAACATGGCCGACGGCCTTTAAAACGCCTTTTCCACCGTAACGACTTTTATCACCATCACGTAATTCAATGGCTTCTCGTTCACCTGTTGAGGCACCTGATGGAACCATTGCACTACCAACAACACCTGATGCCAATGTAACATCAGCTTGTAATGTAGGATTACCACGTGAATCAAGGATTTCACGTGCTTTTATATTAACTATCTTTGCCATAACGTCCTCAAAAAATATATTGTCTTAAAATTCGTTTTCAATAAACCCAGCTTGTTTTACTGCATCGTCTATTGTTTTCATAATGATTAGTAACTCTTTCATCTTAGCCAATGGTACAGAATTTGGACCATCACTAAGTGCCTTTTCAGGGTCAGGGTGTGTTTCCATAAAAACGCCTGAAACACCGGCAGCCATAGCCGCACGTGCTAATGTAGGTACAAATTCACGCTGACCGCCAGACGAACTTCCTTGCCCACCAGGTAATTGAACCGAGTGCGTTGCATCGAAGACAACAGGCGCATTTGTTTCACGCATAACAGCTAGTGAGCGCATATCAGAAACTAAATTGTTGTAACCAAAAGAAGCTCCTCTTTCACATACCATGATATTTTGATTGCCCGTAGAACGTGCTTTATCAACAACGTGCTTCATATCCCAAGGTGCTAAAAACTGACCTTTTTTGATATTAACCGGCAACCCAGTTTCAGCAACGCGCGTGATGTAGTTTGTTTGACGGCACAAAAAAGCAGGGGTTTGCAATACATCGACAACCGAGGCAACCTCATCCATTGGGGTGTCTTCATGTACATCGGTGATCACGGGTATGCCCAACTGGCTTTTTACAGCTTGCAACACCCTTAGCCCTTCTTCAATACCAGGGCCTCTAAACCCATCAATAGAAGATCTGTTCGCCTTATCGAAGGATGATTTATAAACAAACGGAATACCCAACTCATCAGTTATCTCTTTTAACGTACCCGCTGTATCAAGTGTCATTTGCTCACTTTCAACAACACAGGTGCCTGCTATCAAAAAAAATGGTTGATCTATCCCTACCTCAAATCCGCAAAGTCTCATGTTTATTTGGCCTTTTCAGTTGATGTAGAGTAGTCAATAGCCGCTGAGATAAACCCACTAAATAGCGGATGCCCCGCTCTCGGCTTTGATGTGAATTCTGGATGAAACTGACAGGCTAGGAACCACCTATGTTCTGGTATTTCAACGATTTCGACTAAGCGACCATCCATTGATTTACCGGAAATTTTCAAACCTTCGGCTTCGAATTGTTCTAAAAATGTATTATTAAACTCAAAACGGTGGCGATGACGCTCGGTAATAACATCCTTTCCATAAACTCGATGCGCTAATGAGCCGGGAACTAATTGACATTTTTGGCTGCCTAAACGCATCGTGCCGCCAAGGTCAGACGTTTCATCACGTTTCTCAACTTTACCCGTTTCCGTTAACCATTCGGTTATTAAACCAATAACAGGGTAGGGAGAATCTGGCATAAATTCGGTACTATTTGCGCCCTCGAGGCCCATTTTATTCCGTGCGTACTCAATTACCGCAGACTGCATGCCTAGGCAAATCCCTAGGTAAGGCACATCATTTTCACGTGCATAACGAATTGTTGCTATTTTACCGTCAACACCCCTTTCGCCAAACCCACCTGGAACAAGAATAGCATCAACCTGACTCAGCGCAGCGGTACCATTTTCTTCAATCTCTTCAGAATCCACCTTAACAATTTCAACCAGTGTTTTCGTATGAATACCCGCGTGAATCAACGATTCTGTCAACGACTTATAGGCATCCGCATGATCAACATACTTACCAACCAGCGCTATTTTTACCGTTTCAGTAGGTTCGAATAGTCCATCGACGACTTTTTGCCAATCTGACAAGTCGGCTGGAACAGTATCTAAATGTAATTTTTTAGCGACAATTTGATCTAAACCTTGATCGTGCAGCATCATTGGAATCCGATAAATACTATCTGCATCTAACGCGGTGATAACAGCTTTTTCGTCCACGTTGGTAAACAGTGCGATCTTCTTGCGTTCTGATAATGGGATTGGCCGTTCAGAGCGACAAATCAACACATCGGGTTGGATACCAATTGTCCGCAACTCTTTTACCGAATGCTGGGTTGGTTTTGTTTTTATTTCTTTTGCTGATGCAATATATGGAACCAACGTTAAATGTATAAATAAACATTGATCATCACCTAACTCCACCCGCATCTGACGAATAGCTTCCAAAAAGGGTAATGATTCAATATCACCAACTGTCCCGCCAACTTCTATCAGCGCAACATCAACGCCCTCAGCGCTTTGAATAATATTCTTTTTTATTTCATCAGTAATATGAGGAATAACTTGAACTGTCCCACCTAAGTAGTCGCCACGTCTCTCTTTTTTAATAACTGATTCATAGATTTGCCCCGTCGTAAAGTTATTAGCCTTAGACATAACACTGTTAGTAAAACGTTCGTAATGGCCTAAATCCAAATCCGTTTCGGCGCCATCATCGGTCACGTATACTTCACCATGCTGGAAGGGGCTCATTGTTCCAGGGTCAACATTGATGTAAGGGTCAAGCTTAGTCATGGTTATATTCAAGCCGCGGGCTTCAAGAATAGTCGCAAGTGAAGACGCACAAATCCCCTTCCCTAAGGAAGAAACCACACCGCCGGTTATAAAAATAAACTTAGCCATAAGAACCTATGAAGTCAAAAATAAAAGAAAGTTATTATACGCGAATCAGATAGCAAGAAAGCACCCGCCAATATAATTAATTAAAACTTAAACTTATTTAATTCTTAATTTTGGGTGATACCAATTTATCTGATAACCGGGTTGAGCCTCATTGGCTAGAAACTCTTCAGTTACCCAAAGATCCGCCACTGCTGCCAACTCATTGTCTAAATAGATTAAGGGAAGCAAGTTCCTAGCCCACGGAAGAATTTTTTCTTCATTGAATAATTTTTTTAATTTTTTATGCCCCCCTCGCCCAGTTAATTTAACTCGCTCACCACCCTGCCTTGGTTTAACCGAAACTACAGCTGCATCCCATAAATCTCGTTTGATGCCTTTCCCAAATACTTCCTTTATACTGAGTTGCCCCATCAGGTCAGGTAATTTAAGTTTTTCACCTTGCCAATTAGTTGACTGAAATTCAATTTGCCTTGATTGTTGCCTATAGAATAAACTGCCATCAAAAAGTCTAATTTCGTGCGCAGCCCAAGCGACCAGTGGTAACTGATCCGCTCCAACATTTAGCATTTTCACTATTTGCTCAAGAATTTTTTCTGACGGTGATTGGACACCATGTGTTTTGAGCCACTCACGTATGATGAGTCGTTGCATGTCTGCTTTCTGACTTAGAATTAATTTCACCTCGAGCTCTTTGTTCTTGTTTGCCATTAGAACAGAAGAGGCAATATCAGCTAATATCAATGATGCCTCTGCACAATGAGAGGCCGACCTTGCTGTCGTTTTAGAAAAAGCTGGCCACCTGTTTTGTAGTAAAGGTATAACTTGTTGGCGTAAGAAGTTCCTATCATAAGCTTCATTTAGGTTGCTCGAATCTTCGACCCAATGCAGGCCTTCGTTTGCCGCGTAATTTAAAATTTGCTGTTTACCGAACTTGAGTAAAGGCCTTGAAATAAAACCTAAACCAAATGGGTGTAATGATGGCATGCTTGCCAAACCATCAATGCCAGCACCGCGTAATAGCTGAAGCATAAACGTTTCAGCTTGGTCGTCTTGATGTTGTGCTGTTATCAACACACTGGTCTCATCAATAAAACCTGACAGAGCCGCATACCTAGCTCGCCGTGCAGCCTGCTCTGGACCTTCTCCACGATTATTTTTTGCGTTGACTTGCCTAGATATGAAAGGAATATTTAGATTAGATGCGACTTGTTCACAGTGCGTTGACCATCGAGAAGAGTGATCATGTAAACCATGGTCAATATAAACGGCTAAAAATGAAATATGCTTTAAGTTTTTTTGGACTCGCGAACAAGTGTGAAGTAAAACATGTGAATCTACTCCGCCGCTATAAGCAATGACAACCTTCTTAATACCTGCAATTGACGCAATATGTTGCTCAACACAGTTAATAAGATCTTTCAACGTGATACCTTATTTAAAAAGAACCATTAAAACGGCAGGCTTAAGAAAAAATTACGATTCGGTAAATTTTCCGTAACTCATTAATCGCGCATAACGATCTGATAAAAGGTCGTCTATTGATTTAGTACAAAGCTCATTAACTTCTTTAAGTAACACTTTTTTAATATTGCTTTTCATCGCCTCTAAATCTCTATGTGCGCCGCCTAAAGGTTCATCTATAACACCGTCAATTAAACCATTAGCCAGTAACTTGGTCGAGGTAATCGCCATCGCCTCTGCCGCTTGAGAAGCTTTATCTGCACTTTTCCATAAAATGGATGCACATCCTTCAGGTGAAATAACCGAATACGTACTGTATTCCAATAAAAATAATTTATCACAAACACCTATTGCTAATGCACCGCCTGAACCACCTTCACCAATAACAATACTGATAACGGGCGTTTTTAATTTAGACATCTCAAAAAGGTTTCTGGCAATAGCCTCGCTTTGTCCACGTTCTTCTGCACCAACACCTGGGTAAGCACCCGGCGTATCTATAAATGTAATAATCGGCAAATTAAAGCGCTCTGCCATATGCATTAAACGAAGTGCTTTTCTATAACCCTCTGGTCTTGGCATACCAAAATTACGCTTTATTTTTTCTTTAGTATCACGTCCTTTTTGATGACCAATAACCATCACTGGTAACCCATCAAGCCTAGCCATTCCACCAACTATTGCCGCATCATCGGCGTAATGCCTATCACCATGTAATTCGACAAAACCATCAACAACGCCATCAATATAGTCTAGAGAATAAGGTCGTTTCGGGTGACGTGACAATTTAGAGATCTGCCAGTCACTTAATTTTGCAAATGTTGATTCAGTCAGAACGAGGCTTTTTTGCTCTAGCCTCTCAATCTCTTTTTGAATATCAATTTCATTGTCGCTACCAACTCGGCGCAGCTCTTCTAACTTGGCCTCAAGGTCAACAATCGGTTGTTCAAAATCTAAATAATCTAAGTTCATAAATGTATTTTATCGTGAGTTAGCTAAATCAGCTAGCAGTATTCAATAACGAATAAAGCGATGCTGTTCTGGTAAAACATTCCTTAAGCCCTCAAGAAGCGCATCTTTTGGGGAAACACGCCACTCATCAGATAGATTTAATGCAGAAGATGCGCCATCCAGCGTCAACTTTATTCTTACTGGACACTCCCCACCACGGTAAACACTAAGTAGTTCATGTAGTTGATTTACTTGGTTTTCTTGCTTCAATGATTTTCCGTCCAACTCAATAAAAAGGTCTTTTAAAAACCGTGCACGAGCCTGTTCAATGGTCATCACCGACTCAATGCTTATTCTATTTTGTCCTGCAAAATCATCAAAAGAAATTGACCCTTCAATCACTACAATCTGATCGGTTAGTAATATTTCGTTATAATTTTCAAAAACCTCACTATAAGCAACTGCCTCCATCCGTGCACTACCGTCATCTATAATAATGGTCGCTATTTTAGAACCACTTTTAGTAGGACGCGTTCTTACCTCAAGCACCAACCCGGCCACTGTCACAGGTTTTCCTTTGGCTCGTCTATATTGACTTCCAGCAGGTGAGCTAAGCTCCATATCATGCAATGTTGATAACTTACCAGAGACAACACTCATCATTTCGTCACGAACTGAGTCAAATGGGTGACCTGTTAAATATAGCCCCAATATAGATTTTTCTTGTTTTAAGCGCTCATGCTCAGTCCATTGTTCAATATTTATCGGGTCTGACTGTTGGCTCGTTTCTACTAAACTTAACCCAAATAAATCATTTTGCCCTACCGCAGCACTTTTACCGTGTTGCTCTGCCACCTGCAGTACGTTTGACAATTCGTGCATTAGCTTGGCTCGGTTGTCATCAAAACAATCAGCTGCACCTGATCTAATCAACGCTTCTTGCACACGACGATTCGCTTTTCTTAAGTCAATTCGCCTAGCAAGGTCTTCATGGCTTAAATAGGCTCCATCACTTTTTCTTTGCTCAATAATAGATTCAATAGCTGCCTCACCAACCCCTTTGATAGCCCCTAAACCATAAATGATTTGACCTTCTTCATTCGTCGTAAAGCGATACTCTGAGCTATTGACATCAGGAGGAAGGATATCTAGCCCCATATCTCGACATTCATCAATAAACAGTACAACCTTATCGGTATTATCCATATCCGATGACAGCACAGCCGCCATAAATTCAGATGGGTAGTGTGCTTTTAACCATGCTGTTTGATAGGCGATTAAGGCATAGGCAGCTGAATGTGATTTATTAAAGCCATACCCAGCAAATTTTTCCATTAAATCGAAAATATACGTCGCCACGCTTTCATCAACGTTGTTAGCAACGGCACCTGTTGTAAACATTTCCCGTTGTTTCGCCATTTCCTCTGGCTTTTTCTTACCCATCGCTCGACGTAACAAATCAGCTGATCCAAGACTGTAGCCTGCAAGATCTTGAGCAATTTGCATCACCTGTTCTTGATATAAAATAACGCCGTTGGTCGGCTCTAAAATAGGTATTAATGTTGGGTGTGGGTACTCTGCTTTTTTTCGACCATGCTTTACATTAATGTAATCATCCACCATGCCGGACTGCAAAGGACCAGGTCTAAACAAAGCCACTAACGCAATAATGTCTTCAAATGAATCTGGCCGTAGGCGACGAATCAGATCTTTCATCCCTCTTGATTCAAGTTGAAAAACTGCCGTTGTGGCATAATTTTTCAACAATTCATAGGTCATTTCATCATCTCTAGGAAGGAGGTCAATATTAATCTTCTCTTCACCCTTCACTTCTTTTCGTTGATTAATGTTTTGTAATGCCCAATCGATGATGGTAAGCGTCCTTAGGCCTAAGAAGTCAAACTTAACCAAGCCAACTGCTTCAATATCATCCTTGTCAAATTGGGTAACTAAATTTGCGCCACCTTCTTCACAATACAACGGAGAAAAGTCCGTCAATTTACTGGGTGATATCACCACACCACCGGCATGTTTACCCGCATTTCTTGCTATACCTTCGAGCATGAGAGCCAAATCTATCAACTCTTTCACTTCATCTTCATCTTGGTAAGCACTTAACAGATCTGGGCTTTCATCAAGCGCCTTCGTTAACGTCATTCCAATTTCAAAGGGAATCGCTTTCGCTAAGCGATCAACAAAACCATACGGGTGACCTAATACTCGGCCAACGTCTCGTATAACCGCTTTCGCTGCCATACTCCCGTAAGTAATAATTTGCGATACTTTATCTCGGCCATATTTTTCGCCCACATAATCAATAACTCGATCCCTTCCATCCATACAAAAATCGACATCAAAGTCAGGCATAGAGACCCTTTCAGGGTTAAGAAAACGCTCGAATAAAAGGTCAAACTCTAAGGGGTCTAAATCTGTAATTCTTAAAGCATAAGCAACTATAGAGCCTGCACCAGAACCACGCCCTGGACCAACAGGTACTTTATTATCTTTTGCCCATTGAATAAAATCCGCAACAATTAAGAAGTAACCGGGAAAACCCATTTGGCAGATAACATCAAGTTCGCGCTTTAAGCGTGCTTGATATTCCGCCCTCTTATTCTCGTCAAATGTAATCCTATGTGATGTTTCTACAATTCTTGTGTCTAAGCCTTTTTGAGATAAATCGGCAAAATATTCATCAATGGTCATTCCTTCGGGAACCGGAAAATTCGGCAGAAAGTTTTCACCTAAACTTAACTCTACATTGCAGCGTTTAGCAATTTCAACCGTGTTTTCAATCGCTTCAGGTACATCAGAAAATAACTCAAGCATTTCCTGTTGAGTTTTTAAATACTGTTGTTCAGTGTGTACTTTTACCCGCCTTGAATCTGAAAGAACGCGCCCTTGATTAATACATACACGTGCCTCATGGGCATTAAATTCCTCTTGGTTTAGGAAGCAAGGTGTATTGGTAGCCACTATGGGAACTTGATGACGCGTTGCTAATCCGAGTAGTTGGTTATTTAAAGCGTCTTCACCTTCACGCCCCACGCGTTGAAGCTCAATATAAAACCGATCACCGAATACCTGCATCCACGACGCAGCTATTTGATCAGCTGTTTCTAGGTCATTAGATTCAAGAGAAGTAAAAAAAACACCCTCTAAGCCACCTGATAAAACTATTAAACCATTATTATTATCAAATATTTTTTGACTCGTTAAAAAAGGGACGCCCTTATCTTGGCCGTGCAAATATGCATCTGAAATCAATTCACATAAGGCTAAATAACCTTGCTTATTTTGCACCAACAAGGTCACTGTATAGGGCATTTTTTGACTAATAGAATCCCTAATTTGAATATCTGCACCAATAATAGGTTTAACACCCGCACTGATAGCAGCGCGATAAAACTTAACCGCGGCAAATAAATTAGATTGATCGGTCACCCCTATCGCGGGCATTGAAAGTTCTGCCGCTCTTTTCACTAAAGGTTTTACACGAATAATACCATCAACCAGTGAGTACTCAGTATGGTTGCGTAGGTGAATAAATTTAACGTGCTCACTCATGCTAACAATTGCCTCACTGGAGAGAATGATTGACGATAAATAGGCACAACTCCGAGACTTGCTAGTCTTTTTTTATGATCAGGTGTTGGGTACCCCGCATGTTTAGCCAAATCATAACCAGGGTATAGAACATCAAGAATAGCCATATGCTCATCACGGTATACTTTTGCAATAATAGAGGCGGCAGAAATTTCAGCAATTATATTATCCCCACCCTTGATACACTCACCGTCGATATCAATATCTGGATAAAATATGCCGTCTACTTGGGCAAAATCTGCTTTTACAGTTAGTCCATCAAATGCACGTTTCATCGCTAACAAACTGGCTTGTAAAATATTTATATTATCTATTTCTTGCACATCTGAACAACCAATTGACCAATCTAAAGCTTTTGCAAAAATTTTGCTAGACAGCTCCATTCTTCTTTTTTTGGTTAATTTCTTAGAATCCATTAAACCTGTCTCTTATACACATCTCCGAGCCCACGAGACCTCTCTACATCTC
>OJFP01000888.1_pt1 | contig 17881 bp, 9 predicted proteins | sample 1594141 | NCBI WGS metagenome assembly OJFP01 (sample SAMN05416843, study PRJEB24817) | seawater metagenome | isolation source: Sea water | place: Canada:Atlantic | collected 2013-07 | reverse complement strand
CGAGATGTAGAGAGGTCTCGTGGGCTCGGAGATGTGTATAAGAGACAGAAATATGTTGATCCCTTTATCGGATCTGGTGGTCATGGGCATGTTTTCGTAGGGGCTAATGTGCCATTTGGCGGGGTTCAAGTGGGCCCAACAAATTTTAATAAAGGCTGGGATTGGTCATCGTCCTACCATCACTCAGACAGTATTGTTAAAGGGTTTTGCCATTTAAATGTAAGTGGTACTGGAATGTCAGATTTAGGAGAACTTACAGTCATGCCGGCGACCGGAGAATTAAAAATTAATGCAGGAACTCAGGACAGACATATGAAAGGGTATGCTTCTTTATATTCGAAAGACAAAGAAAGTGCAAGCCCTGGATACTACCAAGTCATGTTAGATCGCTATGATATTAAGGTTGAATTAACGGCTACCGAACGCTCTGGATTGCATAAATACACCTTTCCCGAATCTTCAAAATCAAGGATCATAATAGATTTAGGTGAAGGAAGTGCTGACCGACCAACCGACACTTATTTGAGACAAATTAACGATACTTTATTTGAAGGGTATCGGTTTTCATCAGGTTGGGCATCTGACCAAAGAGAGTTTTTCTCATTAGTGGTCTCTAAACCAGTTAAAGATTTTATTATTTATAATAATGGTAGAAGAGCAAAAGCCTCTGAAAAAAAAGGGAAATTTTTAAAAGGCTTTTTAGAGTTTTCTACTAAAAAAGATGAAGTGATTTATTTGAAAATGGGTGTTTCTCCTGTAAGTTCAAGTAATGGATTAGATAATTTAATGATAGAAATTCCAGGGTGGGATTTCAATAGAGTGTTGAAAGATGCAGAAGACAAATGGAATAAAGAACTTTCAAAAATTCATATTAAAACAAGAGACAAAGCTAAAAAGAGAGTCTTTTATACAGCAATGTATCACAATATGATTGCCCCTAATCTATTCCAAGATCTTAATGGCGAATACCGAGGGACTGACAAAAAGGTATATAAAGACACAACGTTTACCAACTATACTTTATTTTCTCTTTGGGATACCTACAGAGCTGCACACCCTTTGTATACGATAACGCAGCCAGAGAGAGTGAGTGACATGGTAAATTCGATGGTTAAAATATTTGAGCAACAAGGTAAATTACCCGTATGGCACTTGAGAGGGAATGAAACTAATACGATGCCGGGTTACAGTGCTATCCCTGTTGTTGTTGATGCCTGCTTAAAAGGATTTGAAGGGATTGACTTAGAAAAAGTATATGCAGCTGTTAAAGAAAGTGCTACTGGAGACCACGAGCCTGGTGTAAAAGACTTAATGAAATATGGATATATTCCTTCAGATTACATGGCGGAATCAATTGCGAGTACCATGGAGTATGCCATAGCAGATTGGGGAATTGCGCAGCTCGCAGCTAAATTAAATAAGCCAAAAGACTATGAGTATTTTTTAAATCGCTCGAAGTCCTATAAAAATTATTTCGATCCTGAAACAAAATTCATGAGAGGTAAGATGGCTGATGGCAGCTGGCGAACTCCTTTTGATCCTAAGTCTGCTCAGCACAGAGTCAACGATTATTGTGAAGGAAATGCTTGGCAATATCTTTGGCTAACTCCGCAAGACCCAGAAGGTCTGATTGAATTACTTGGAGGAGATAAAGGGTTCACCTCAAAGCTAGACCAATTGTTTAGTATTTCTTCTGATTTGGAAGAAGGGTCTTCAATGGATATTACTGGACTGATTGGGCAATATGCACACGGAAACGAGCCTAGTCACCACACCACTTACATGTATGCCTATGCAGGGCAGCAATATAAAATACCTGAAAATGTGAGATATATAACTACTAATTTGTATACAGACAAACCAGATGGTTTAAGTGGGAATGAAGACTGTGGGCAAATGTCTGCATGGTATATATTTTCTTCTATGGGCTTCTATCCTGTAAACCCTTCAAACGGCGCTTACGTTTTTGGAAGTCCCTTGTTTGACGAGGTAGATTTAAATTTAGGCAATGGTAAAAGCATGAAAATTATCGCAGAAAATAATTCTGACACCAATATCTATATTCAAGAAGTGACACTTAATGGAGCTGATCATAAATACTCTTACATAACGCATAAAGAGTTAGTTAATGGAGGCGAGCTTAAGTTTGTAATGGGGCCAACTCCAAATTTAGAATTCGGAACAGAAGAAAAGTACAGGCCAAAATCTATCGTTTACTAGTTGTAAATATCGAGGCATTGACGTCCTTAGCTGTTTAATTCATTTGATTTAACTGCTTAGTTAAGAAGGAACTACTGCCTAGAATTCACGCTTACCAAACTCACTTTTGATAAACTTAGAGCGATTTTTAACTTTGTTAAATGTATAAGAAATATTTAAAATAACCATATCAACTTCATATACATAATTAGTGAAGGTATAAAACTCATTCGCTCTAGAAGTCGCTATACTTTGCTCGTTGGATTTCAACAATCCCATGTCTATATTCTGCCACTGTAAAGTAGCCACCAATTGGTTATTTAAAAAGGATTTTTTGAATGTTAGATTGGGGGTGTAAAACCGAGAATCTTTTCCTTGAGCAGTATTTCTTTCAGAAATATAATTAAACGTGAATTGAATAGAAGCGTTTTGCTTTAGGGCGTAGGTAGAATTCATATTAAAAGAATATACTGTATTTTGATTGTTAACCCTGTAGTTTCGATTCACCCCATCGCGGTGTCTAAACACAAACTGTCCATCAATATCATAGTTAAAAATATTGGCTCCTATAAAATTACTCCAATTGGAGTTTAGTTTAAATTGAGCGCCTAACTCAATTCCTTTCGCATTACTTTTTCCTACATTTGAATATACACGATTTAAAATACTGTCAATCACAACCCCGTTAGATTGATAAGCTAACGTATTTACTCTATTAATCACATTATCAACATGTCTATAATAAATAGTGGCGTAAACGGAATTTTTAGAATCAAATTCTTTGGTAATCCCCAACTCAACCAAGTCAATGAATTCTGGTAACAACCGGTTATCTCCTTGTTCAAAAACCTCAGAATGTTCGCGTTCAGCAAAACTATTCATTTTAAGGGTTGTCGTGCGGTTCACTCGCTTGCTATACGCTGCTTTTATTTTTGTATCCTCATTTACTGTGTATTGTAACGAGGCTGAAGGAAATAACTTCACATATTCATACGTATAGTCATTGGGACTTGCCTCACTTAAAAGAGATTCTGAATAGGATCTATCCATGGACTCCAGACGGATACCTGCCATATAATCCCATTTATTGTTAGTCCCAGCAAACTGGGAGTACCCCGAATGAGTGATTCGTTTGAGTTGTATGTTACTTGAGAATTCTGGTACAAGCTCACCGTCCCGTTGATACACGAAATCTCCTTTATGATTCAGGGATCTAAACTGATATCCAGCTTCTAGCTGTCCAAATGGAAAAGGCTTGAATGCATAGTCTAAATTATAACGAAATCCATGCAGGGGATTGTCGTTGGTATTGTATTCCTGTTGATAAATCGTATTATAGTCGGGAGTATCAACATTGTCATTATACGTTGGCCCTCCTAGAAACGTGTATTCGTATAAGACTGAATTGGTGATTTTAGAACCATTTGAGAAGTCGTGATCATAGTCAAAACTACTTAAAACAAAATCACCACGACGTATTCTTAGGTTGTGGTTATAATAAGAAAATGAGCTAGAACTTTGATCAGATCCAATTGGACTTACCGATTGGTTATTATAGTAAGTAATATCAGCTAGACGTTCTTTGGTATGTTTTCCCGCAAAAAACCCCAACGAATAGCGATCAGATTTATTAGGCGTGTATTCAAAATTTAAACGGCCATTATAATTTACATCATCAAAGCTTCGCTCGCCATCAGACGGAAGAAATGTTTGTCGGTCTTGGAGCATATTAATGATATACAACTCCCCTTCTCTTCTTCCTGTTTTGTCATTTCGATTGTAACTCGCAGATGCAGAAATGTTCCATAAATCAGTTCGGCTATTAACAGTGGCATCTATTCCGTAACGCTGTGCTGCTCGCTGAGTCCCATAAGGCTCAATAGATGGAAGGCCTCCCCGAACATTAACCTGAGAAAAAACGCCGTTGGTAACTCCTTTTTTGGTAATGATATTAAATATCCCCCCTTTACCATCCGGATCGTATTTGGCTGAAGGTGCGGTAATAACTTCAATTTTATCCAAAGAATTTGCTGGTAATTGTCCTAAAATGGCACTGACTTGTCCTTGAGTTGGCTTCCCATTTATTAATACAGTAAAGCCCTTACTTCCTCTAATACTAATTTCACCAAGTCCATTCACGCTAGCGGAAGGAAGATTTTTAATCACGTCAGTGGCGGTACCGCCTAGGCTAGACTGAAAGTTTCTGGAGTCAAAAACTTGACGGTCAATTTTATGAATGACCGTAGACCGTTCAGATCGTAATTCAATTTCACCAAGCTGATTTCCCAGCTCAAGAGAAACCAATCCGACATTAATGGATTTTTGACTCTTAGAAAGTTCTAGGTTTTCAACGGTTTTTGTTGAATAACCTATAAATGACATTTCTAAATAATAACGTCCATTAGGAATGTTTTTTATCTCAAAAAACCCATCTTGGTTCGTGATGACTCCAGTCTGAAGACTCTTATCTTGTTCACGAAAAAGAGCTGCAGTTGCATATTCCAAAGGGAGGCTCTCATCTAATTCAATAATAGTACCTGATATTTGAGCGCAAACTAATTGTACAGAAATAAGGAAAAGGAAATTTAAAAACTTAGTATTCATGGGATTTAATATCTGTCTACAAATATAATAATTACCTGAGTTTTTTACAGAGAAGTAATTGTATTATTAAATATTGAATGTTTTTGGTGAACGGATTCTTAAACTCTAATCATCTTTCTTGTTAGTTGGAATTTAAGCTCAAAAAGGAAAAGCTTCTCATAATAAGAAGCTTTTCCTTTGTAAAATATATTTATCGTCTTATTTTGAAATCATTAGTAGATCCAGCCTCCTATCGAAGATCGGTATTCAACGGGGTATGCTTTTAAAGTTTCTTTTAACTCATCTGTAGCATTACCAGCTACAATAAACGAATCAACTTCAAAAGTGGACATAAAAGGGGTGAAATTTGGACCTCCTTCAAAATTTTGTGCATGTAAAATCATGTCTGCTGATGAATAATATTTTTCAAGTAGAAAAACTTTGCGAGCATCTGTAGAAATAAAATAAGTATAATCGTAAGTATTGGGTTCGTTGGCTCTGACAAAGTTATTAAGTTTTTGTACCAAAGCAGCGACATCAGCTTTAGAGTATCCGTTGTTAACTTTTAGTTCCAGAAGCACTACAATTTTCTCTGATGCATTAGCAGCCGCAAGTTTGGCGTTCATTTCGTTTTCGATCTCTGTCGTATCAAAAAACTGCACCTCTTTAATAATTTTATTTCCTTTCCACTGGTATGAGATATGAAATGGAAAGTTAACTTCCTGACCTGTATATTTTCCTGTGGCAGAAAATGTATTCCAAATATTAGTCCAAACAATCCCATTCGCATAGGTGTTTGTTTCAATTTCCGCACCTTCTGCATCACCATTCATGTCTGTAAAACGAATGTCATCAAACAAGTCCATCATATTTTCGACCCCAGCAATAAAAGATGTTTTATCAGAACTAGCTCCTTGAGAATTAACCAATTCCATTTTGTCCGAGAACACGTCCTTTAGATACTCTATTTGTTCATCTCCTACGCTCTTAAAAACAGTTGCTATGATTGCAGACTTTTCATCTTCAGTGGTTACGGTTCCATACGGATTTTGACAGGATAGAACTGCAAAAACAAGTAGTAAAGCTATTTTTTTCATTTTAATATAGTTTAAAAAATTAAAAGCTAAAAATAATAAAAAACACTTTCATTGTGAAATTAATTATCTAGAATGTTTCATTTTATTTGCTACATATATACTATTTACAGTACCTTTAAACTCTATGTTAGACACTAAACGCACATGTGCAATCGCTTACTCTATAGATCTTTTAGGAGACAAGTGGTCTCTTTTGATCTTAAGAGATGTTGTCATACATAAAAAATCTAGGTTCAAAGAGTTTAGAAGCTCTAAAGAAAAAATTGCCACTAACATCCTTACCAATAGATTAAAGTTTTTGGTAGAAGAAGGTTTTCTTGAACTTTTAGACCCCCAAGGATTCAAGAAAAACAAGCAATATATCGGTACAAAAAGAGCCCTTTCAGCACTTCCGATTATCATCGAATTATATTTATTTTCTATTCATTCAATTGATGAATCCAAGCTTAATGAGTCTCAAATGCGTATTAAAAAAGAAATTCTGAAAGACCATAAAAGCTTTCATAATAGGGTTTCAGGAGAGTACCTAAAGTTTGTTATGGAGCTTAAAGAAGTATAAACATTTTTTAGCAATACAAATAATTTATAAAACTTCCGTCTTATACGCTGTCTTTTTTTGAAGTACTAGTTTTGGGCTTCGGTTTTCATAATATAACCCCCAATGTTTTTCAGGTTCATCAGGATCATCAGATCCCTTCCATGGCTCATCAAATGCTTCAAAAATAAAGGTAAGTATCATTTCCTCCTCACACCAACGGCTGAGTTCTTGGTAGTAAATTTTTTGAAAAACAGGATTCGCATGCTCTCTTGGAATGCCTTGCCCATTTGAAGTCGATGCCCAGCCGGCTTCAGTAATAACCACTAATTTATTAGGGTACCTTTCGGCAACTGCCTCGTAATTTGTTTTTGTAAATGCAATGGCTTCGTCAATGGTTTTATACTCCCAAAGAGGATAGGTATGAATAGATATAAAATCAACCGCCTCTACTAAAGGTGCTAATTTATCTAACCAAGGCACATAATTTTCACAAAACGTAACGGGTTGTTTCGTCGCTTCTTTAAGCTGATTTACGTACGCAATAACCTTAGCAACTGGTACCATATGATCTGTCCATTCTACACAGGCCTCATTACCAACTGAAAGACTAAAAATAATAGAAGGATATGTATTAGCAAGTTCAATAAGCTTATTAATTTCTATTTGGTTATTTACTCTATTCGTTTGTAAGGTTTCTTCAGAATGTACCCCTCCACCCCATGGGCAATTATGGTTGTTTTCTTCAGCAATAATATAGGCCCCAAGCATGACTTTAAGGTCTAATTTTTCAATTTTGATAACCTCTAAAACAGTTTTTGAATGGGTGTCGCAACTGTACAGACGAATGTAGGTCCAATGTTGTTGAACTATAAGTAAGTCTTCTTTAACCTGACTATAAGTTGGATATGTCACCCCAGGCACTTGGCCTGATCGGTAGCCTGAATAACAAACTGCTGAGGCTGCTGGAATAGAGAAAACTTCAGAATAATTCATAATGGTCATCTAAATATATTTTTTAAAATTTTAATTTTTCATTTTTATCCCAAAGCCCCCAGAAAGCCCCTACATCTCCCTCGGTTCCCACTTTCCAAGATTCATCAAAAGAAGAGAAATAAAACATTTCAATTTGGTCTTGGTCAGACCAAAGTTGAGCATTGATAAAATACTTAAGGGCATTGTCATATGAAGGATGGGAGACCCCTAAATCACTTCCTTGACTTGGCCATCCAGTTTCAGTAATAATTACTTTTTTACCATTCGCAGCACGCAATGCTTCTTGGTACATCTGCTTCATATAAAGCAAGGAATAGTCCATATGACACGCTTCCCAATAGGGATAACAATTAGCCAGAATAACATCACAGGCTTCTGTGATTTTTGGGCGGTCTGTAAATTCATAATACGCATCTACATAACCAACCTCAACAGTTGGAACGGCTGTTTTAAACTCTTGGATATGATCTAGAAGTTCAGCTTCTGTAAGATCTCCCCTGTACATCACTTCATTCCCAACAGCTGCTACATCTACAAACCCAGCTTTACTAAGCTCAATAAGCGCTTTCATTTCTTTGTTATTAACGACCTTATCATCTCCTAACCAAGCACCAACTAGCGTTTTCAGTCCGTACTCTTTAGCTAATTTAGGAATTAAATCATTTCCCTCAGTACATGAAAAACTACGAATCCAATTCGTATAGGGTGCTATAATTTCAAGACGTTTGCGTATTTGAGCTTCCGTAATTATATCGCCTGGTTTCTGCCCCTCACCATAAGGACTAAAACACAAACCGTGCAGGACATTTTCAAGAACTGTACTAGAAAGAGTTTGCAGTTTTTCAGAGCTATACTTTGAATAATCCAAGCCTACTAACGATTGGTTTTTTTCTTTTCTGTATGACATACTATGCTAGTGATTAGATTTGATTGTATTCTCTGATTTTCTTTTTGCAAGCGCTTCTGAAATTTCATTAGCTTTCTCTTCCGTGATATCATAATCCCACATTACATAAATAGCAATTAACGTCCCAATTATTGGGAAGCCAGTGAAAAATAATCGAAGACCTATTATTGCATTTTCAGGTTGTGACTCTGCGCCAGATGTAAAACCAACTAACGTCAGAATTGTTCCAGTCAAACCGCCTGCGATGGCAAAACCAAACTTGACCATCCACCAGTAAATTGCACCGAAAACACCTTCTCGTCTTTTACCTGTTTGAAGCTCATCTAAATCAATAACATCTGCCGTCATTGACATCATTAACGTAAACAACCCTCCGATTCCAAAAGAAAAGAAAGGCAAGGCGAATAAAAACATATAAGGCTTTCCAGGGATAAACAAAAACCAAAACATGACGTACCCTACAATTGATATACTCTGTGAAATTAAAAAAGCTTTCTTTTTACCTACTTTCTTAGACATATAGGTGACAATTGGGATGACTAAGAAGGTAGTCACTAAGGCACCACAGCTTCCAAACAATGTGGGCCAAATACCTGCATCGCCGGTATTGCCATTAAATAAATAATAGACAATAATAAAAAAGGTGAACCCTGCGACGGTATTAAAAGCATTAAAGATGAAAAAAGTAGAAACACACAGTTTTCTAAACGGTTTGGACCTGGATGCCTCTACAAAACTAGTTCCAATTTCCTTGAAACTCCCTCCAATGTTTTTGAGGGTTAAAGGAGCGTAATCTTTATCTAATGTAGATTCACTTTTAATGAATATGGCAGGAATCATAGCAAAAATCATGCAGACAACTCCAACCCAAATTGCTAACTCTCTTACAGCAACTTCAGCAGACTCAAACCAGCCATTAGTTTGGAAATCAAATATTGAAAACATAACAGAGTTGGGGTCAGCATACATAACAACCCAAAACCAAGGTGCTATGACCCATGCCCATTGTCCGATCCATTGAGCAACGGCCATAATCTGCGTACGCTCATGAAAATCATCACTCATTTCATAGCCCATCGCTACATAAGGAACTCCAAATATGGTAAGACCTAAATAAAACACAAGAGACCACATTAAAAAGTATACGAAATTATAATCCACACCATTATCTAGAAATAACTGCCACATAATGATAAATGAGACCCCCATAATTAGGGCTCCAATCAACACATACTGTCGCCGTCTGCCCCACTTAGATTTTGTGTTATCTGAAATAAACCCCATAATTGGATCTGTAATAGAATCGAAAATCCTTGGCGCTAGCGACACAACACCCCACATCCACCCTGGAAAACCTAAATTTTGAACCAGTACAACAATGAAAATACTTATTACCGCTGGAAACATTTGATTGGCGAGCATGCCAAAGCCAAAGGCTATCTTTTGACCCCAAGAAACTCGACTGCGCACTAAATTAGTTTGTGAATTCATAATTATAGTTTTAGTTTGTGAAAATTATAGTTTGTAAGGCTTGGGGGCTTACGCTCAAAGCATGGGTTTCTCCAGATAAATTTAAATTAAAATACTTTTCAGAAAGTCCTTCATTAAAAACCACCACCACTATAGAACCATTAAGGTTTTCAGTTGCAGAGACCATTAAATCATCATCTGTTTTATGGACTTGAATAACACGCGCTCCAGGCCTAATAAATTTGCTAAAATGAGACATAACATAATAGAGCGGGGTAAGGTAAACTTCGTCTTGTTCTGGGTCTACAATTATTGGCGCTACACACCAATTCTTAAACCAATTAGGACCCCCTTGTCGGTCAAGAACCATATTCCAATCGACCCATCCGTCAACCCAGTTGTTTAAGCAACCAATAATATCCCTCGCATAGCGATTAACAGGTGCGTATTTAGGGTGTAAGTACTTTTTTTCAGCCTCACGCCAATCAAAACCCCAATCGGTGGCTTCTTTAGACCAGTACCAAGCATCATCCTTCCAAGCTGGAACCTCTGAGTCCACACATGCTTCAGCTTGAATTAAATATTTATTAGGTGCTTTATGATGTGCGTATTGTAACTCTTCTGGAAAATAATCATAGGTACTTTCATACCAGTGAATAGCCGTTCCATCGTAATATCTTGAGCTTGCCTCATCTTTAAACATTACATCTACCCACTCTTTAAGGTCGCCTCTATTTTGATCAAAACCCAATATGACCAGGTCTTCCTGTCCTTTGGCCTCTAGCGTAGGACCAAGATAGTTTTGAACAAAATGCGTCATCTCTTCAGGGCTAAAAACCATACTCTCCCAGTTATTTCCATTACCCATAGGTTCGTTTTCAACCGTAAAACCCCAGATATTGATGCCTTCAGCTTTGTAAGCATCGGCATATTTAGAGAAAAATAACGCCCATGTATCATAATACTCTGGCTTTAATTTCCCTCCAACCCATGAATTATTGTCTTTCATCCATGGTGCAGCAGTCCAAGGCGATGCGAAAAGTTTGAATCCGTCTTTGGAAGCTGCCTGTGCAGCCTTGATCATTGGAATAAGATCATCTTTGTCATGCTCTATAGAAAAGTGTTCAAGTTCAGTGTCGCCTTCAATCGCCGTATAAGAATAGTTACTCAAAGAAAAATCACACGAATTCATATGGGTTCGCGTCAAAGAATAGGCGGCGCCTTCTTTAGAAAAATAGGCATTGATTATTTGGTCCTTTTTTTCGGGGCTTAGTCGATTTAAAAGATAGGCTGAAGATTCTGTAAAAGCTCCACCAAATCCAGTAATCGTTTGTAGTTTTTCTTCCAAGTTTAAATTAATTTCGGAAACTACACCCCCTATGGAAAAGGAGTTTAATGGGGTTAATTTATGTCCCGCGGCAGATGTTTCATAGACCTCTATCATCATTTCTTTTTTTGAATCACACGAAGCTAAAAACAAGGACATTACTACTAAAAAAAAGGGGGGATTAAATATTGTATTTCGCATCATGAAAAGATTAATTATCTGGGTTATTATAAAATTCTTTCAGTACATAAAACGCCTCTTTTTTATCGCGATTAACGTCTAACAGCCCCCAATATTCTTCATTAGCAGTTCCGTCATAAGGCACCCCGCTACTGGCTGGAGCCCAGCCACCAATATCTTGGACATCTGGGCTTCCCGCTTTCCATAACTCGTCTGTAAAAGAAAATACTAAAACACCAGTACTAATCAATTTATGCTCAAAAACATCACTCAAAATATTATTTAAAGACTGCGCTTGTGCGTGCTGGTTCTCCCCTTTAGAAAACCCATGGTTGGCAACAGTCATATAACTATCACTCCCGGCCTCTGAAAGATACATAGGCTTATCACTTAAGGCTGACCATTGTTTAAATATTTTTTCTGGATTATCCCAACGGTACACATTCAGACCCCATAAATCGATATTGGTCGATGCAGCCAAAGCAGCGCTATCTGGAAGTTCACCATGCGCTGAGGCAACAGGGTGATTTGGATCATTTTGATGAATGGCATCTGCTGCGTTTTGCAAACTGTCATACCAGTTTTTTATATCACCTTCAAACCATTCTGGATGGTAGTTATATTCATTCCCAAGCTCCCATAATAAAATTGCTTTATGATTTTTGTATTTGTTAACATAGTCTAAATAAGAACCTGTGACCATATCATAACGCCCTTCTTGGTTGTAGCCAAAACTTGTAATCACTTTAATCCCTGCAGCAGCAATCTTATCCAAAACAGAAACCTCATCAATAGGCATGTAGACACGGATGGTATTTATACCTGCTTCTTTCATTAAGGCAAGGTCAAGATCGATATTCGTGAAATCTCTTTCTACACGCCCCTTTTCGACGGGGTTGTAACAAACTCCCTTTATAAAGTACGACGTCTCATTAATTCGTAACTGTCTATCTTTGACCGAAACCACCTCAGTATCCTCAAAAGATATAAAACTATAAGAAAGACTAAGAAGTCCAAAGATAAATATATGTTTTAATTTTAATTTCATTATGTTTAGTTTGGTAGTTTAACTGTACTGAACATCTCCTCAAATGCCCCATTAAACGATTTTTTAAGTGGTTTATCATCGCGAGTCATGCCCTTAAAAACACCTGAATCATATTCATCCCAAAGGGCGTATTTAAGAGTTCCCTCGACATCAATAAGTCCAAAATGATTTTCAGACCCCCTAGGACGAGGTGCATCCTTCCAAGGTTCATCAAAAGCTTCAAAATAAAAACAACTCACTCCATTTGCTATGGTCCAGTCAGACATTTTTTGGTAATAAAGAGCTTGCTTGTATTCATCAGCGGCTTGAGTCCCCGAAGTGCCATAAAGATTCTCTGATGCTGTAGCCCATCCCGTTTCCCCTATGTGAATCGGAGTTTGAACTCCTAAGCTTTCTACATAACTTTCAACGGCTTGGTACTGAAATACGGCATAATCAACCGCACTCTGTACTGCCAATTCAATTCGTACTTTGGCATCTAAATGTTCGATATTCTTTTGACTCTCTAGCCAAAAACTGGAATTATAGTGTGTGTCATGAAATGGATACGTATGTAGTGAAATATAATCGACTGCCTTAATCAAAGCGGTTAAATCTTCGTTGTGATAAGCAGCGTCTCCACCGCCCCATGATGCAAAATTATCTGAACTTGTAATCCATAAATCTGAAGGTAACTTATGTTCCGTTTTTAATTTTTGTAAATGATTTACCCACTTTAAAATTACAGACGGCAATACAAAATAATCGGCTTGCCAATGAACCATCGCTTCATTACCTACTGCAATAATTTTAACGATATCTGGATACTGATTGCTATATATTATGGCACGCTCAATTTCAGCAGTATTAACGGCAATATCTTCCGCCCCATGATTTGGTGACTGACGAGCATTTTCACATTCTATCCAAAGACCAAGCATCACATACATTTCAAAACTAGCGTCCTCCATTTTTAAAGCTCGTATAGCTTTTAAAATATTCTGAGCCTGATCTAGTTGTAAATTATAGGTGCGGATTACTTTGATCCCTATAGCCGATAAAATCTTGAGGTCTTCTTTAATCTGAGATAAAGAAGGCTGATCATCTCTTGTTAAGGTCCGATATCCTCCATAGGACATGGCTCTATACTCAGAGTGCCCTAGAAATTCAGCGGCTGACTTATTCTTATTTACAGGTAATTCATTCATTTTTTTATCTTTACAAGACCCTAGGCAAAAGCATAAATTAAAAATTAGTGCGATTAACAGTAAATGTCTTGTGTACTTCATATTAGAGCTTAATTACAGATACCACTAATTTATCTATTTGCCCGCCTCTATTAAACAGCATTTGGCTCGTTTCAACATCTAGGGACTTCCCTTTAAAGGATGAAACTCTTCCGTCACTTAGAAAAACTTTAATAGCTGAATTAGATGCTTTCTGGTAAATTACCGGCACTTGACAATATGTAAAAGCCAGTGAGTCTACTTCTAAATCTACATGACACTTTTCTTTGGCTAGGTTGATGTAATTAAACACATCTTTCGTTGTTAAAAACTCTTCTGTTCGTAGGATTTCTGGGTTAAATTCAACAGTGCCATTACGCACTTTGACTCCTAACTCCCCAAATCTACTCAGAACATCTTCTTTCACTTGACCGGTCATTCCTGGTTGCTGCGCGCCTTTACCGCCAGGCGTATGTGAATACGCATCTGTAGGAAACGCCCCATAAAGCTCTGGTGATTTATGAACCCCTATTCCTGCATTAACTTCAAAATAATGATCGTATAATCGACCTATAAGCTCTTTATCTTCTGATTCAGACAGTGCTTTTTGAGTGACTTCATAGACCGCCAATAATAACTTGGATACCATATGCCAGTAAATAGACCCAAGACCTTCATACCCAAAGAAGGTGCCCGATCTTCCTGTAAATGATTTGTGATCAAATACAGATTCAAAAATATCAAGCACCTTTTTAGAATCCGCCTCCACAAGGGTTGCATACGATTCTGAAAGGCCACTCAAGGCTGACTGTACGGAGTCAGCATTATTAAAACCGCCATTAAAGTGGTAAGCACCATTTCCATCTTGGTTAATTAATTGTGTATTGCCATCTGCAAGAAGTTGGGTCAGTAATTTCGATGACTTAACATCTGCTGCTGCAATGGTGTTTTTGTGTACAAACTTAGGAAGCTCTTTGTTTGGATATAAGATATAGCTGTACTGATCTTCTCTAAATAACGGACTGTTTTTTAGACCGTCTAAAACGTCTAAACTTTCTTGACTCGATAAATAACCAGAGCTCAATACCGCTACTTGCCCCTCTAACATTTCAGGTAAATAGGAAATAGAAACGGCCTTATGGTCGGTTACGGTCATCAGATTATACGCATGAAATAAATTATCAGTACGTTTATTAGCACGTATTGAGTGCTCTAAATAATCCAAGGCTGTGATAGAAAACTCTAACAAGGAAGCTTTAGAAACGGCTGTTTTATAGCCTGAGAACTTTTGATCGTAAATCTGTGTTCTATAGTCGCTCGCTGCTTGTCCTAAACCGTCTAAGACTAGCTTTCGGCTTTCATCGGTAAAACTACCTTCAAGCAGCTGCTTGTGCGCTTCCAAGGTTTGAGATACTTTATTAAAAAACTCTAGCAGCTCATTGGATATTTCAAACTGACTTGTGGTGTCCTGATCCAATACTTTGTTGAAGAACTTTAAAAAGCGTCTCAAATAATACAAGGTGACCATGGATACTCCATTTCCCACAAGGGCGTTGTTTGCATCGTTCCACTCAGGACGTTGGGTATTCATCCAAATACCGCCTTCTGGAATGAAGTTAGACATTTTTGCTAGTACAGTAGCTAGTATTTTTTCTACAAAATTAACTTTGTAAATAAAGGCGGTTGTATCTCTTAGCAACGCTCCATCAACCCCGATTTCATCCCTTTTGAACTGTATATTTTCTTCCTTTTCAAAATCAAAATCTATAGTGTTTTTTGGATCTTCCAAAATAGATTCGTATGACTTAATCTTATAAGGAACATTGGCATAGACAAATAAATCTTGAGAAAAATAGGTTGCTAATTTGCTTGGGTAATAGGCTTCCATAAATTCAAGAAACTTAAGCAAATAAATAATTTGGTGATCTCCCCAATAGCCAATGTATGACCACGGGTTATCTGGCTCAATTGTTTCCCAATCAAATCCATACTTTGTAACACGGTACGGGTTATAACCGTCAAAAGTAGTTGCGTTTAAAAACTTATGAATCATTCCTTCCATAAACTCTGGATAGGAATGCGCTAAAGCCTCCCAGTTTTGGAAAATATCACGCCAGTTACCTTGATAATCTAATATTTTGGAGCCATCATTTTCGTTTCTAGTATTTATAGAAAACTTATTCCACGGACGGCTTGGGTCGCCATGGCGACGACTAAACTTTAAAGGTAAATATTCGCAACAAAGACGTTTGAAGTTTTTATCCTCATCGTCTTGATATAAAGCCTTTAAGTCTTCCAGTTTGAAAAGTGTTGGTAAGGCATTTAACAACGCTTCTTTGTGTCGGAATACTTTTTTATTTAACTTTTCAATGTAAGGAACAAAATCTGCTTTTTCAATTTGATAATTATCGTCAAAAATCCCACCTCGCATGATATTAAACATGGTGTTTGAGAAGTGGCGAACATTGCGAAGACCATCGGCTGTTTTTTGGAGTCCATCTGACGCAGCTACTAGTTCGGTAAGTTGTTCAGAACCCAACTCAACATCATTTAGGATGGTTGATTTTAAATCTGGATTCGTTAGTATCTGTGATTTAATAGTAATCACATCTGAGATGGTTTGATTTACATCAGCGACCAATAGCCACTCTTTTGATCCATTTGACTCTAAAGCTACTTCGGACTGTAGAAAATAAGCCCCTTTTTCGGCTTTGATATCCGTTTCTTGCGAGACTTCCTGCCCCCTTCTAAATGCATCTAGTTGCAAAGAAGATAAAAGAATGGTGGGGTTTTCAAGTCCAATAGACCAGGCAATATTTGATTTTAAAGCCTCACTTGGCTCCGCTTTGTCAACGATAATAGCACTCAATGCAAAAATAGCAAGGGAAGAACCTTCGACAAGTTCGGTTCTTTTATACGCATCAACAAGGTTACTAGTGCCATTTTGAAGCGCTTCTTCAACGCCGTAAGGCAATACATTTTGAATCCCATCAATAAATTGAACTTTAACCGCTGAGTTCGCTGTATTGTATAACGAAGACTTTCGAACAAATCCGTAACGATCCGTGGAGTTCCACTCATAAGTGAAGCGTATTTCAAGATCGTGGTTAATTTCTTCAAAGATCACTTTGTTACCAAAGGCATTCTTGTAGAGGTTTTGTGATATTTTGTATAACGATGCTTGACGCAAGGAAAAAGGCTCCCACAAAAACGTTTGTCCGTTTTTCTCAACTAGAAAAATAGACTTACTCCCAGTGGTTTCAAAAGAATCAGATATTTTATCATCTGTATAATAAGGAAATAAGGCTGCATCACTGTCTTTTCGACCTGCAGACAATGCACCCGTGCTAGAAATAAACATCCAATGGTTTGAATGGCTAACGATACTCATGAAAAATGGACGCATACCATTAACATTAGAAATTTTATAAAAACTCTCTCCGTCAATTTTCATCTGTTCTCCTTTAACATTCAAATCTGAGAGCTGAGCTAAGTGAGGACCAATATTTATGGTTTTATTTTGAGTCATTTTTTTATTACTTTTTGATTTTAATTTTGGTTGGTTATTCTAAATACGATCTAATGCCCACTAAAATAAGATATTTTTAATATTCAGTATAATTATTCATGCTACAATGAACATACAAAACACCACAACTTAGACTACGAAGGCCTACGGAGTAAAGAAAATATTTATAAGGGGAAAAAAGGGATTTAGTAAGACTTGTTGTAGTGATGTATAGTTGTTTAAGCTCAAATCGCTCGATACAAATCACAAAGATCGTATTTTTCATGTTTGATTTTTGAACAAGCAAACCCTACCGAAGCTAAATTTTGAATAATAGATAGTAGCTCGATGATGACATTGTCAAATATCTATAACTAGACTATAGAAGCAGAAGTAGTGCTAAAATTAGGAGCTTTATAACCACTCTCTGCAAATATGTTTAATGAATAAATATGAAACTTAATTACGGAAATAAAATCTATAAAACACAATCTTATTAATTAGTGTATCTTGTTGGAAACCAATAAAAATATGAAATTTAAAGACCCAGAACTTAAGAAAGGTACTTTTTTAAGTATCACTCTTTTAATACTTTCAGGAGAATTAATTTTTTTATTACCCTATGTATTAGCGAGAGTCTTTAGACCTACATTTTTAGAAGTATTCAACTTAACTAATCTTGAATTAGGCAGCTTGTTCTCTATTTACGGAACAGTGGCTATACTCTCTTACCTCTATGGGGGCGTAATTTCAGACAAATTTCAACCTAAGAAATTGCTGTCTCTTATACACATCTCCGAGCCCACGAGACCTCTCTACATCTCGT
>OJFP01000879.1_pt1 | contig 17986 bp, 15 predicted proteins | sample 1594141 | NCBI WGS metagenome assembly OJFP01 (sample SAMN05416843, study PRJEB24817) | seawater metagenome | isolation source: Sea water | place: Canada:Atlantic | collected 2013-07 | reverse complement strand
CGAGATGTAGAGAGGTCTCGTGGGCTCGGAGATGTGTATAAGAGACAGTTTTCAACAGATGGAGAGTCAATGTGGTCAGCCGCGATAAATACTGTCGCAACCGCAGCAAGCGTAAGACCACCTATTGCTGCTATTAATTTTGATTTTTTCATAATTAGAATTTAAAAATTTTATTCGTTCACCTAAACTTACGGGGAATTAGAGGCTACAGTTTTGTAACAATCGTTAATGTTGTGTTAAACACATATAAAGAAATATTAAACAGCTAAATATGATAATAGATTAACATATTGTTTTGATAATATTTTAACTTTACCTGCATAATCTTAAATTATGAACCCTTCTGCGAAAGGCTGGATTAAGAAGCACTTACCTCATTTTATAACAGCCACTCTTCCCTATTTAGGCGAAGAGAAAGATGTTTATACGCAGTTTAGAGAATCTGGTTTCATTTATGGTACTTCTGTAAAAACTTTAAATACCGAAGAAACTAAACGACTTAAGTTAACAGAGGAAGAACTTACAAAGGTTAATTTATTTGATGCCTTATGTTATATATACTTTCAATCTATTGAAAATGCATCTGAAGAAGATTGCGTTCTATCTATAATTGAATTTTACAGAAGCTTAAATAGTAAAACGTATACATTTTTGAAACTACCTAGTGTTTCTAAACTTTCTAACTATGAAACCTTAGAAAACTTACTTCAGCAACGTATACAAACCAATGAATCTTTTATAAAAAAGAACTTTAGCCATTTAGTAACCAATGCACTTTTGTTTATTGATGTCTTAGCTTTCGATCATTTTTTAATGTACAGTAATGATACCTTAAAATACGCAAAGCATATTGAGGCTACTGTTGTTAAATCTATATGCTTGTCCTTAAAGCAAAAGGAAAATAAAGAAGAGTATGATGAACTATTACTAAAGCTCTTTAAAAGCTCTGTTCGTTACAATACCATTGTACATGATAATGCTGCAGACTTGTCTGATCTTTCTATTGATTCTCTTTCTGAAGTTTTAGAACGTTATTACCTTTTAGATATGTCTTGCCTTGCGGTTTGGGATGACAATAGACTAGACCAAACAGAATTTCAATTTATTTATGATCTAGGAGAAGCTTTGAGCATAAGAAAGGACTTTGTTGAGCAGGCTTTAACTCACGTTCATTTTTTTATAGAAACGCATAAAAATAAGATTGCATTTTTTCAATACAGTAATCCTGTAAAACACTTTTACAAACAAACTAACCGTACTGTAAAAGTATTAGTAATAAGAAACAGAAAACGACTCTTAAAAGAATTATCTGAAAGTAAAGAGTTGGTTATCCTCTTGGGACAGTCTACAGTGCGAGATTTAAATGATGTGGAAAAACAAAAGGTTAAGGAGCAGCTATTAGATATTTGTAAATCTATACCATCTCTGGCTATTTTTTTAGTTCCTGGCGGAAGCATCTTGCTACCTATCCTCATTAAGTTTATTCCTAAACTATTGCCTAGTGCATTTAATGAAAACCTAAATTAAAGTTATCTGTTACGCCAGAAGAATGGTGTAAGTATAATAAGTACTGTAAACAGCTCTAGTCTTCCTATTAGCATAAGAAAACTACACCACCATTTTCCAAAATTAGGCAAACCATTAAAGTTGTTTACAGGTCCTAAATCACCAAATGCAGGTCCTATATTACCAATTGATGTTGCTGCACCACCAATAGCTGTTTCAAAATCTAACCCTAAAGCAGCTAATCCTATTGCACCAATAATAAATGCCAACATATAAAGGATAAAGAAACCAAGGATATTAAAAACAATTTCTTTAGGAATAGCTTTTTGTCTATATCGTACTGGTAAGATTGCATTTGGATGTAAAGTGCGCTTAAATTCTGTTATACCATTTCTAATAAGAATAAGGTGTCTCACCACTTTCACACCACCAGAAGTTGATCCTGCAGAACCACCCAAAAAGAACATTCCGAAAAAGAAAATGGTTAAGAATGGTGTCCATAACGTATAGTCTGCGGTTACAAAACCCGTAGTGGTTATAATTGCCAACACCTGAAATAATGAATGTCTAAAACTGCTTTCTGCTTCACCCCAAACCATTGGATGAGCTATTGAGGATATGCTTACATCTGCAAATAAATAAACCAAAACAGAAGCTATTAAGGTAAAGCCAGTTATAAATACAAAATACCAACGTAGTTCATCATCTTGTAAAAGTCTACTAAATTTGCCTTTTAATGCAAAGTAGCTCATGACAAAGTTCATCCCTGCCAAAAACATAAATACAATTACTATATATTGTATAATTGGCGTGTCGTTCCAATAAGCTAAACTGGCATTTTTAGTAGAAAAACCTCCAGTGGATAATGTACTTAAGGAATGGTTCACAGCATCAAACCAACCCATTCCTGCAACTTTTAAAAGAATAGTTTCAGAAAAAGTGAAGCCAACATAAATTAACCAAAGACGTTTTGCTGTGTCTGTAATCCTAGGTTTAAGTTTATCTGCACTTGGTCCTGGCGCTTCTGCAGCAAACAACTGCATACCGCCTATTCCTAATAATGGTAAAATGGCAATTGCTAGTACAATTATACCCATACCTCCTATCCAATGTGTAAGGCTACGCCAAAACAAAACACCTTTAGGTACTATTTCTATATCGCTTAATACTGTAGAGCCTGTTGTGGTATAACCAGACATGGTCTCAAAAAATGCATTTGTAAAACCTGGAATAGCTTCAGAAAGCAAATAGGGTATCATACCACTAAGAGCCATAAAAATCCAACCAAAAGTAACTATGATATACCCTTCACGTTTATCTATACGTTTACTATGGTTTCTTGTAGTGAACATTAATAATGTCCCTATGATTAGAGTAAGTAATGAAGAAGAGAATAACTCTAGAGTAACACCATCATTATAATACCAACTTACAATTACAGAAAGCAACATAAAACCACCATTGCAAAGCAATAGTAGTCCCATTATATATAAGATGATTTTAAAGTTTAACCTTGGCATTATAAAAAGAGTTTTTCAACCTTTACTATGGCTCTAGGTAAACAGCAAACTACTATACGGTCTCCACTTTTTATAAGAAAATCTCCTAAAGCTATAATACCCTTTCCATCTCTTATAACACCACTTATAATAGCAGCTCTAGGAAATGCGACATCTTTAATTAATGTATTACAAACCTCTGATGTAGATTTTACAATAAACTCTAAAAGCTCTGCATTCATATTGTTGAGCTTTGTCATAGCAACAACATCTCCTCTACGTATGTATCTAAAAATATTATTTGCAGCTAATAGCTTTTTGTTTATCAATGTATCAATCCCGATAGAATGGCTCAATTGAAAATAATCCATATTCTCAACTAGCGCTATAGTTTTCTTAACACTCTTACTTTTGGCAACAAGGCAAGACATGATGTTTGTTTCGCTATTACCTGTTACGGCAATAAAAGCATCCATATCCTGAATGTTTTCCTCTTCTAAAAGCTCGACATTACGACCATCTCCATTTATTACTAAAGCTTTCGGCAAATCGTCTGCAAGGTCAAAAGCCCTATCACTATTGTTTTCTACAAGCTTAACGTTAAATTTAGTAGAACATAATTGTTTTGCTGTTTGCTCTCCAATTTTACTACCGCCAAGAATCATGACATTCTTAATCTCCTGCTTAATTTTACCAGTTAATTTGTAAAGCTCTTCAACGCCACCTTTTATGGTAGTAAAATATACTTGATCGCCTTCTTTAAACTGAGTGTCTCCACGAGGAATTAAGGTATACTGAGTTCCAAATCTCTGTATGGCAATAGGTTGAAAGTGTAATTCTGGAAATATCTTAGCGGCTTCCTTAACTGTTTTACCAACAAAAGATGCTGTTCTAGATAATGTTACTCCTATAAGTGTAAGTGCGCCTCCTTCAAATTCATAAGTGTCACTAAATGCACTTTGATTAAGCAGTAACCCAATTTCTTTAGTAGCTAAGGCTTCTGGAGAAATTAGCTCATCTATTCCAAATTTGGTAAACCCTATTTCTTCTTTAAAATCTATAAACTCTGTGTTGGAGATTCTTGCAATGGTTTTCTTAGCACCTAATTGCTTTGCTAACACACAAATTGTAATGTTTGTATTTTCACTTTCGGTTACACCTATAACAAGGTCTACACCTTTTATTTGAGATTCTCTTAATATACGTATAGATGTAGCATCACCTTTAATTGTCCTAATATCTAAATGCGTATCGGCGTAATTAAGACTTTTCCTATCATTATCTATCAGGGTAATATCCTGAGACTCGTAAGAAAGTAGTTTTGCAAGGTGGAAGCCTACTTCGCCAGCTCCGGCAATAATAATCTTCATAGTTTATAAAAAAGTGATACAAAGATACTTCAAATTTAAATTCTTAAAGAATTATAAGGGTTATTTAGACACCAAACACGTTAAGCCAAATTTCGGAAGGTTTTTAACCTATAGACTTTCAGAAGTTTAAACTGCTTTAAAATTGTTTTTTGTAATTGTATAGTGTAGCTATTAATTTTACTTATCTACAATTCCACAGGTATCAATTTAGAAAGTTATCTTTGCAAAAAAAATTAAATGTCTAAGAAAGTTACTCCCTATAAAGATTCTCAACTTAATAAGAAGCAGCAGGTTGAACAAATGTTTGACAATATCTCTTCAGATTATGATGGGCTTAATCGTGTTATTTCATTTGGTATTGATGTAAAATGGCGTAAAAAGGTGATAGACATAGTGGCTTCTACCAACCCTAAAAGCGTTTTAGATATTGCCACTGGTACTGGAGACCTTGCTATACAAATGGAACGCACCGGTGCTTCTGAAATAATTGGTGTGGATATTAGTGAAGGTATGCTTTCTATAGGTCATAAAAAGGTGGCTCAAGCAAATCTTACAGATAAGGTTATCTTGCAAAAAGCAGATAGTGAAGCCTTACCTTTTGAAGATAATAAATTTGATGCTATAACGGTATCTTTTGGTGTTAGAAACTTTGAAGATTTAGAAAAAGGACTGTCTGAAATATTACGAGTACTAAAACCTTCTGGAACTTTTGTGGTATTAGAAACCTCTGTTCCTACAAGATTCCCATTTAAACAAGGTTATAATTTATATAGCAAGTTTATCTTACCTACCATTGGAAAAATGTTTAGTAAAGACAGAGTAGCTTATAAATATTTAAGTGAAAGTGCCTCTAAATTTCCACATGGTGAAGCTTTCAACAATATTTTGAGAAAAGTAGGGTTTATAAATGTGAAGAATTTACCACAAACTCTAGGTTCTGCAACAATTTATACTGCTTCAAAAACATCTTAATGGGAAGACTTCTTATCATCTTAATAGCTTTAGTATCATTTCATAATGCCCAAGCCCAATGGCCTTTTGGCAAAGAGAAAATTAGAAACCTTGACAATTTTGATAAATCAAGATTATCTTGGGGATACACCTTAGGATTTAATAGTTATGACTTTGATTTTGATTACAAAAACCAAACAGAAGATATCATAGTAGAAAAAAGCGTTGGTTTTAATGTTGGGCTTTTAGGAAACTTAAGACTTAATGATTATTTAGATTTAAGGCTTGAGCCAATGGTTGCGTTTAGTAGCCGAAACTTAATATTTCCGTTTGCAGGTGAAGATGATCAAGATAGATTGCGAGAAGTAAAATCTACCTATGTTCATATTCCGCTACTATTAAAAGTTTCAACGAAACGCTTAAATAACTGGAAACCATTCATTGTTGGTGGCCTTTCAACAGCAATAAATCTTTCTAGTAACCAAGATAATCCAGATGATAATAGTGTTGGCCAGTTTAGAATGACCAATAACAGTTATTATTATGAAGTAGGTTTTGGGATAGACCTGTACCTTTACTATTTCAAATTTACACCTTCAATACGAGGTGTTTTTGCTCTTAATGATGAATTGGTAAGAGATGCGGACCCTAACAGTATTTATACAAGCAATATTGAAAAAATGTCTTCTAGAGGCGTATTTATAAACTTTACCTTTCAATAAGACGTCTAGAAAATTCACTCAATGTAATTGCAGTAGCAGTTGCCACATTTAAACTTTCTGTAGGTGCACCACTACCAAATTGAGGTATGGCAATACGATGATTACAAAGTTCCTCTATTCCCTTAGTAACACCATTAGCTTCGTTCCCCATAACAATAACAAAATCTTCTGGCAATGGCTTGTTGTAAACAGATTCTCCATTCATGAAAGTTCCAAAAATTGGCAAATCTAATGTACTTAAGTGCTTATGTAAGTCTGTATAAATAACCTCTACTCTAGTTAATGATCCCATAGTGGCTTGCACAACTTTAGGGTTGTAACAATCTACAGTATCCTTAGAGCAAATAAGACTTGGGATATTAAACCAGTCACATAACCTAATAATGGTTCCCAAATTTCCAGGATCCCTAACACCATCTAAAGCAAGAAGTCTATTTTGTTTAAAGTTAGTTTTTGGTGCAGGAATCTTAAACACTGCCAAAGCAACTTGAGCTGTAGACAAATGAGATATTGCCTGCAATTCTTTTAAAGAAATAAGCTGAGTTTCTTTAGAATGACTTAAAAAAACATCTTCTGTTGAGAATAAAGAATAGAGCTCTAAACTTGAGTTTAAAAATTCATTTATACTCTTAACACCTTCAACAACAAAAAGCCCATGTTTTAAACGGAATTTTTTTTGGTTTAGACTGCGTATTAACTTAGATTGGCTTTTGCTAACCATGTAAAAATGGTACTTTTGAACGTTTAATATTAGATTATACTATAGGCTTGACCGTACAGCACGTAAAAATAACACTTATTCTTTTAATCCTTGTGGTGTTAAGCTCTTGTAATGCTGTAAAACGCTTAGAAGCAGATGAGCATTTACTTACTGAAAATACTATTTATCAAAACGATGAAAAAGTTTCAGATCCTCGCATAAGAAACCAATTGTATCAAAACCCTAACGTTAAACTACTTGGCGTTCCTTTACGCTTGCACATTTATAATATGGCAAGACCAAATATAGATTCTATTCTTACTTCTAGAATTTATGACAACCCTAAGAAACTAAAATTTCTGAAAAAATTCTGGTCAGAAAAGCAAATTATCAAGCGCATAGATGCTGGAATTAACTTTAACGAATGGATTAAACGTACAGGACAAGCACCAACAATTATAAATGAAGAAAAAACCAACAAATCTAAAAACAGATTAGAAGCTTGGTACTGGAATAATGGCTGGTTTAATGTTGATTCTAAATATGAAATAAATTTAGAAGACAACAAACGTGGTACTGTTGATTATTTTATTACTACAGGCAAACCCTATATAGTAGATAGCATTTCAAGAAAAATAGAGTCACCAGTTGTAGATTCTTTATATCAAGCCCATAAAGATAAAAGTCTTATTAAGTCTGGAGTACAATATGCTACTAAAGATTTTGGGAATGAACGCGACCGTCTTACAACACTGTTTAGAAATAGTGGCCTTTATCATTTTGAGCAAGAATTTTTAAATTTTGATGCAGATACCGTAAACACTAACCATAAGGTTAATGTAAATGTGCTTATTGGTGACAGACCTGTAAAACTGGGAGATACTGCTATAAAGGTTCCCTTTAAAATTCACAAGATTAGTGAGGTTAATATTATCACAGACTACACGTATCAAAATAGAAATAAACCCATTACAGATACCACTAGCTATGACGGTTATAATCTCATGGCTTTCGATGAAATAAAGTACAGGCCCAAATCTTTAACAGATAATATTTTCATAAAAAAGGGCGATGTTTTTAAAGACATAGACAGAACCTTAACATACAATCGAATTTCACAATTAAGGATTTTTAAATATCCTAATATTAAATATGTGGAAGATCCTCGAGACAGCACAAATACTAATTTAATAGCCAATGTATTTTTAACGCCTAGAGAAAAATACAATGTCGCCTTTAATTTTGATGTCTCTCAAAGTAATATACAAGATTTCGGAATTGGTTTTGGAGGCTCTTTACTAATTAGAAACATTTTTAGAGGTGCAGAAACTTTTGAAATATCAACTAGAGGTAGTATAGGTTCTTCCAGTGATGCTGCAGATAGCGAAGATCGTTTTTTTAATATATCAGAAGTTGGAGCAGATATGAAATTGTCTTTCCCAAAAATACTGTTCCCTATAAACACAGAAAAGTATATTCCTAATTACATGTCACCTTTCACCACATTAAGTGTAGGTGTAAGCACGCAACAAAATATAGGCTTAGACAAACAAAATGTCACAGGTGCTTTTTCATACCGTTGGCAACCTAAAAAAACATTAACACATCAACTAGATTTACTTAACGTTCAGTATGTTAGAAACTTAAATACAGGAAATTATTTTAATGTTTACAGAAACTCTTTTAATATTCTAAATGACATTGCTCAAAACAATAATGATGTAAACCCAGCATACTTTAACACTAACGAAGACGGCACATCTACATTAATAATTCCCGAAGGCGCCAATAGCTTTATTAATGATGCTTTATCAAACAATATAGATAACTTAACTACAGATGAGCTACAAGACATAAATAATATAAATGAACGCCAAGACAGGTTAACAGAAGACAACCTGATTTTTGCCTCTAATTTCTCCTATGTTTATGATAATAGAGACAACCTTTATGATAATGATTTTTCAAGATTTAGAGGTAAAATAGAATTTGCAGGAAATACACTGTCTACAATTGCCAGTAGTATAGGTCTCGAAGAAAACAATACTGGTGGTTATAATATCTTTGGTGTACGATTTTCTCAATACGCAAAATTAGAACTAGATTACATCAAGCATTGGGATTGGGGCAACAAGAATATTTTTGCAATACGCACTTTTGGTGGTATAGCCATTCCTTATGGCAACTCAGAAAGCATTCCTTTTTCTAGGTCATTTTTTGCAGGAGGCACAAATGATAACAGAGGTTGGCAAGCATATGATCTTGGACCAGGAAGTACAGGTGGCCGTAATGAGTTTAATGAAGCTAATATGAAGTTACATTTTAGCGGTGAATATCGATTTAATCTTTTTGGACAATTAAACAGTGCTTTATTTGTAGATGTAGGAAATATCTGGAATGTACTAGATAATGTAGATGATGAAGATGCAAGATTCACCTCACTTTCAGACCTTAGTGAGTTAGCTGTAGGTTCTGGTTTTGGTTTAAGATACGACGTGAATTTTTTCGTAATACGATTTGATATCGGCTTTAAAACATACAATCCAGCATTAACTGAAGGAGACAGATGGTTTAAACAATATAACTTTGCAAATGCCGTATATAATGTTGGTATAAACTATCCTTTTTAAGCAGGCATTTTTTACTACTTTTGTAACCTAACAAACTAAAAATTATGAGTCACACAATAAAACCTGGAGTTGCTACAGGCAAAGAAGTTCAAGATATTTTTAACCACGCTAAAAAACACGGCTATGCTTTACCTGCCGTAAATGTGGTTGGATCAAGTACTGTTAATGCTGTAATGGAAACAGCGGCAGAGTTAAACTCACCTGTAATTATTCAGTTTTCAAATGGTGGCGGTCAATTTAATGCTGGAAAAGGATTATCTAATGAAAATGAAAAAGCTGCAATAGCAGGATGTGTAGCAGGTGCTAAACACGTACACGAGCTTGCAGAAGCTTATGGCGCAACTGTTATTTTACATACAGATCACTGTGCTAAAAAGCTATTACCTTGGATAGATGGTTTGTTAGATGCTAGTGAAAAGTTTTATAACGAAACTGGTAAATCTCTATACAGCTCTCATATGATAGACTTAAGTGAAGAGCCTCTTGAAGAAAATATTGAAATCTGTAAAGAATACCTTGCTCGCATGAGTAAGATGGGTATGACATTAGAGATTGAGCTAGGTATTACTGGCGGTGAAGAAGATGGTGTAGACAATACAGATGTAGACGACTCTAAACTATACACACAACCAGAAGAAGTTGCCTACGCTTATGAAGAGTTAAGCAAAGTAAGCGACCAATTTACAATTGCAGCAGCTTTTGGAAATGTACACGGAGTTTATAAGCCAGGAAATGTAAAGCTTACTCCAAAGATTCTTAAAAATTCTCAAGAATATATTTCTAATAAATACAATGTAGAACATAACCACATAGATTTTGTATTTCACGGTGGTAGTGGCTCTACAGTCGAAGAAATTAGAGAAGCTATAGGTTACGGCGTGATAAAAATGAATATTGATACAGATTTACAATATGCATTTACCGAAGGATGTAGAGATTATATTTTAGACAAAAAAGATTACATCTCGGCACAAATAGGAAATCCTGACGGTGATGATATTCCAAATAAAAAATATTACGACCCAAGAAAATGGGTACGTGAAGGCGAATTAACTTTTAAAGCTAGACTAAAGAAAGCTTTTGAAGATTTAAATAATGTGAATACTTTATAAAGATTGAAATTGAATTTAATTTCAACTTAAAAAACCCAAAAATATGGCTTGGTTTAAAAGAACCCAAAAAGGGATACAGACAAAGACAGAAGACAAGAAAGATGTCCCTAAAGGACTTTGGTACAAAAGTCCTACTGGTAAGATTGTAGATGCAGAAGAGTTAGAAGAAAATTTTTATGTAAGTCCAGAAGATGGCTATCACGTAAGAATTGGTAGTAATGAGTATTTTCAAATACTATTTGATGACAATAAATACAAAGAGTTAGACGCTAACCTAACTTCTAAAGATCCACTTAAATTTCAAGACAAAAAGAAATATGTAGATCGTCTTAAAGAAGCTGAAAAGAAAACAGGTTTAAAAGACGCAGTAAGAACTGCAGTTGGAAAATCTCAAAGTAAAGATATAGTTATTGCCTGCATGGACTTCAGGTTTATTGGAGGATCTATGGGTAGTGTTGTAGGTGAAAAAATTGCACGTGCTGCAGACTACTCACTTAAACACAACATTCCATTTTTAATGATATCTAAATCTGGTGGTGCACGTATGATGGAAGCTGCTTTGTCTTTAATGCAATTGGCTAAAACATCTGCAAAGATTGCTCAATTGGCAGATGCAAATATTCCTTACATATCATTATGTACAGACCCTACTACTGGTGGTACTACAGCATCTTTTGCAATGTTAGGAGATATAAATATTAGTGAACCTGGAGCCTTAATAGGTTTTGCTGGTCCACGTGTAGTAAGAGATACTACAGGTAAAGAATTACCAGATGGTTTCCAAACTGCAGAGTTTGTACAAGAACACGGTTTCTTAGATTTTATAACTCCAAGAAGCGAGTTAAAGAAAAAAGTAAACTTATACCTTGATTTAATTTTAAATCAGCCGGTAAGAAACTAAAAAAAAGCCTCCAATAATTGGAGGCTTTTTTTTATCCTTTTTTTTAAAAGCTCTTAATTTCCAATATAGATTTCATAATCTATACCGTTAAAGGTTAAAACAGCTATCGAGTCACAAGTGCCATCACCATAGTCTAAACTAGCTGTACCTATATTCTGAGTAATTTCCACAACACCACTTACCACTACTGGGCAGCTTAGCTCTCTACGTAACACTGTAGTGACATTTCCAGATCTTGAAAATCCATTACTTAATTCCGTATCCCAGTTTCCTGAAACCTCATATACGTTATCTGTCCACGTTCCAGAACCTACACCTTCAACCCATACTACAGTACGATTTGCAACTCTTGTACCTGTAACATCTGTATTAGGAAAAGATGCAGAAATAGATTCTGTAGCTACAGATTGTGGTAAACCATTGTTGTTAGATAGGGTTCTTACTGCTGTACCACCACCAGAAATTTCAATTAAGTTTACAGCATAGTCTTCATAAGTATATGTAAGATTTCGTGTATTTTCATCTACTGTCTCATAATCTATAATAATAGCACCTTGTACATAATTGCCATCATTTAAGGTACAACCTTCACCAAAGTCAACAGTTATTGTACCGCTACCGTCACCATTTCCATTTAAAGTAATTGTTGCACAAGTAGGAAAAAATGTTGTGCTAGAGACTAGTTCACTTGGAGCTGTTTGTTCATCGAAAGCATTTTCTACTACGCTAAAGCTTAAATCTGAACTTGTACTCATTTGAGCAGAACGTTGTTCATTTTCGACAGAGAAATTAGAAGGTGTTTCATTTTCTGATTCGTTATCATCATCAGAGCACGATACTATTCCTAAAATAATACAGCAAATAGCTAAAAATTTTAATTTCATAAGTTTAGTTTTTGAGTTTTTATTAGTTTATGAATAACGAGAAATTAATTGTAATCGTATGTTTAAATAATTTTTTAAACTGAAAATTAATTATCTAAATAAAAAGTATATCTTTGCGGCTTGGTAGAACGTCTGCCATGTACATGATATTCATTGAAACAATTTTGGAATGTATTTAACTCAAGAAGAAAAAGGAAACCTTTTCGCAGAACACGGTAAAGATAAAAATGATACTGGCTCAGCAGAAGGACAAATCGCATTATTTACTCACCGTATCTCACACATGTCAGATCACCTAAAAAACAATCGTAAAGATTACGCTACAGAGCGTTCTCTAGTACGTTTGGTAGGTCGTCGTCGTTCTTTATTAGATTACCTAATGAAGAAAGATATTGTACGATACAGAGAGATTGTAAAGAAATTAAATTTACGTAAGTAAGTTATATATAAGGGAACGTCTAGGCGTTCCCTTTTTTATTACAATGTTTGGTTGGGCATTTAAAACTACAACTATACAAGAAAGCTAAACTCTAGTTTTTCATTGGTCAATTTTCGGCGAAAGCCACACTACTACTACACACAACCCTGTATCGTCCAGGAAAGACGAAGACCAATTTTAACAATGAGAGCAGTATTTGCTCTCAACAAACACAATTTATGATACCTCAAGTATTTAAAGAAACCATCGATTTAGGTGATGGTAGAGAAATTACTATTGAGACTGGTAAACTTGCTAAGCAAGCACACGGTTCGGTAGTGGTACAATCTGGCAAATGTATGCTTCTTTGTACCGTAGTGTCTAACTACAAACAAAGTGATGTGGACTTTCTTCCACTAACGGTAGATTACCGTGAAAAATTTGCAGCTGCAGGACGCTATCCTGGTGGTTTCTTCAAAAGAGAAGCAAGACCAAGTGATGGTGAAGTATTAACAATGCGTCTAGTAGACCGTGTTTTACGTCCTCTTTTCCCAAAAGATTATCACGCAGAAACTCAAGTGATGATTCAGTTAATGTCTCATGACGACGATGTTATGCCAGACGCAATGGCTGGTTTAGCAGCATCTGCAGCAATTCAACTTTCAGATTTCCCTTTTGAGTGTGCTATCTCAGAAGCACGCGTAGGTCGTGTAAACGGTGAATTTGTAATTAACCCAACAAGAGCACAGTTAGCAGAATCTGACATCGATATGATGATTGGTGCATCTGCAGACTCTGTAATGATGGTTGAAGGTGAAATGGATGAGATTTCTGAAGAAGAAATGACAGAAGCCATTAAGTTTGCACACGAAGCTATTAAAGTACAATGTGAGGCTCAAATAAAATTAGCTGAAGCATTTGGTAAGAAAGAGACTCGTGAATACGCTGCAGAACGTGAAGATGAAGATCTTGCTAAGAAAGTGCACGATATGGCATACGATAAAGTTTATGCTATTGCACAAGCTGGTTCTGCTAAGCACGAACGTAGCCAAGCATTTTCTGATATTAAGGATGAAATTATTGCTACCTTCTCTGAAGAAGAACAAGAAGATTTTGGCAGCTTAATCTCTAAGTATTACTATAAAGCAGAAAAAGCTGCTATTAGAGATTTAACGCTTAATGAAGGTTTACGTCTTGATGGTCGTAAAACTACAGATATAAGACCTATTTGGTGTGAGGTAGATTATTTACCATCTGTACACGGATCTTCAATATTTACCAGAGGAGAGACTCAAGCTTTAGCTACAGTAACCTTAGGTACATCACGAGATGCAAATATGATTGATATGCCTTCTTATGAAGGTGAAGAGCGTTTTTACTTACACTATAACTTCCCTCCTTTTTCAACTGGTGAAGCACGACCTATTCGTGGAACATCACGTAGAGAAGTTGGTCATGGTAACTTAGCACAACGTGCCTTAAAAGGTATGGTTCCTGAAGATTGTCCTTACACCGTACGTGTTGTTTCTGAAGTATTAGAATCTAATGGTTCTTCTTCTATGGCTACAGTATGTGCTGGTACAATGGCAATGATGGATGCTGGTGTACAAATGAAAAAACCAGTTTCTGGTATTGCAATGGGATTAATCTCTGATGCAGAAAGTGGAAAGTATGCTGTACTATCTGATATCTTAGGTGATGAAGATCACTTAGGTGATATGGACTTTAAAGTAACTGGTACTGCAGATGGTATTACAGCTTGCCAAATGGATATTAAAGTAAAAGGTTTATCATATGAGATTTTAGTAAATGCGCTAAAACAAGCTCGTGATGGTCGTTTACATATCTTAGAGAAGTTAACAGATACTATTTCTCAACCAAATGAAGATGTAAAATCTTATGCTCCTAAAATGGTTTCAGTAAGAATCCCTAATGAGTATATTGGTGCAATGATTGGACCTGGTGGAAAAGTAATTCAAGAACTTCAAAAAGAAACAGGTACAACTATCGTTATTAACGAAGATCCTGTTACAGAAGAAGGTATTATTGAAATACTTGGTACTGGACAAGAAGGTATTGATGCTGTACTAGCTAAGATAGACTCTGTAACGTTTAAACCACAAGTTGGTAGCGTTTACGAAGTTAAAGTTATTAAAATGCTAGACTTTGGTGCTGTTGTAGAATACACAGAAGCTCCAGGAAATGAAGTGTTACTACACGTAAGTGAACTTGCTTGGGAACGCACAGAAAATGTTTCTGATGTTGTGAAACTAGGTGATATTATTGATGTTAAGTATTTTGGAATAGATAAGCGTACACGTAAAGAGAAAGTATCTCGTAAAGCACTTTTAGAAAAGCCAGAAGGTTATAAAGAAAGAGCTCCTAGAGAAGACAAACCTCGTGGCGATAGAAACCGTGATAGAAATCGTGGTGGTGATCGCGATAGAAACAAAAGCAGAGATTAATTCCTGTTTTGTATAAACTAAAAAGCCTTCCAAAACTGGAAGGCTTTTTTTTTGCTTTATATTCTGAACACTATTCAACTAAAAACTCGTATTGATTAATTGAATTAGATTCATTTATAGTGGTTTCAATATAAACCTGTGTATTATTATTACTATCTAAATAAATTTCATTCTTATTGGTGTCGTAAAAACTTGCAAAGTAATACTCACCAGTTGCATTTAAAACTACACCAAACCTACTACTATATACACTTCCATTAAATATAGGATTTACTGTAATAAACTCATTACTTAGGTTTACTAATCCTTCTTCAACTATAATTTCACTTTCACTTAGTGAGATAACCGCTGGATTTAAAAATCCTGTACGCTCGTATAGTGTGAGGGTATGATAAGAAAGCTCAGTTTGTTCTGTTAACGTGTTTAAGTTATAAGAATCTCCCATCACATCTGTTAGCTCCACAGGAATTTCTGTATTTATCCAAATGGTATCACCCGACGTAAAAGAGGTTTCATTTTCATCTATAAAAATCAGATTATCTATTTCAAACTGATAATAATCGTAATCAAAATCATCTTCTACAGAACAACATAAAGAAGCACATAAAAAAATTGAGGAAAACCAAAGTGGCGAAAACTTCATAACTTAGTATTTATAAGTTAGATGCCCAACACACAATAAGGTTGCGTGTATTACCTTATCTTTTCAACAAATGCCTCCCAATCTTTAAATTTCTCCTCACCCATCACTTTTTCCATTTTTACTTGGCCACCTTTCTTTTTGTTGGCTCCACTCCATTCATAAAAAACATCTGGAGATACTGTAGTAACTTTTACGCCTTTTAAAGATTTGCCCCTTGCAACTTTATAATTCTTATTAGCGTTTTGCAATGATTCATCTAAGGCTTCAGCAAGTTTCGCATTATTTATTATAGCATTAGTTCCTAAATACCAACTATGGTAAAATTCGCCATTAAATCGTTTTGCAGATATGGTGTATTCTGGTATTTCTATATCAAAAGTTTCTTCAAGGTCTCTAACAGCAGCATTCATTTTATTAACAGAAAGCTGTGATCCCACAACATTTAAAAAGAACTTTGTACGTCCAGTTATTTTAATCTCTGCTCTCTCAACATCTGTAAAAGCAATGGTATCTCCTATTAAATATCTCCAAGCTCCAGAAACTGTACTCATAATTAAAATGTAATCTTCATCTGTTTTAACTTGGGATAAATTGAGAACTTCTGCGTCTTGAGAAATACTACCATCCTCAAGGATATACTCTGGTTTAAATGGCACAAATTCAAAATAAATACCATTATCTGTTATGAGTTTCATGGCTGTTGTTTCTGGTCTATTTTGAAAAGCGATAAAACCTTCTGAAGCCAAATAAGTATCTATTACTGTAATGGGATGCGCTAATAATGCGTTAAAACTTTTTTCATAGGGTTGAAAAGCTACACCGCCAGAAGTATACACTTGTAAGTTTGGCCAGATATCATGAATATTATCTAGATTATGATGTTCGATAACTTTTTTCAACATTAATTCAAGCCAAGATGGAATACCACTTAAGGCACCTATATCCCAGTTTTTAGCATTTTCTGCTATATGCTGTACGCGCTCATCCCAATCGTCTATTTTTGCAATATCTTCTCCTGGTTTATAATATCCTTTAAACCAGAACGGAATTCTACTTGCGCTAATTCCACTAATTTCACCTTCTAAATGATCGTCTTTTTCCACAAGGTTTGTAGAGCTTCCCAGCATCATAAACTCTGTTTCAAAAAAATCTGAAGGAAGATCAAAGTTACTTAATGCACCAACTTGCTTAATTCCTGCTAACCTAATAGCTTCAATCATATCATCTGTTACAGGTATACGTTTGCTGGTTTTTCCTGTAGTTCCAGAGCTTAACGCAAAGTAAGATGGCTTTCCAGGCCAAGACACATCAGTTTGACCTTCGTGTAATCGCGACCACCATTGGTCATTCATTTGGTGGTAATCAAAAAAAGGCACTTTTTCTGCAAATGTTTTCTGAATATTATCACTCTGTAAAATATTATTAAAAAAATAATATTTACCAAAAAGCGTATCCTTTGCTTTTTTAAGTAGCTCTTCTAAAACTTTCTCTTGCTCCTGTATTGGTTGAGACTCTGAAGTAAATTTTTCTCTAAACTCAATAGCACTCTTAATTAAACTACCAAATATTGCCATGATTATAAAATTTGCTCTGCGTGGGCTTTAGTTTTTACTTTCTGTATTACTTCTGAGATCACACCTTCTTCATCTATAACAAATGTTGTGCGGTGTATACCTTCATACTCTTTACCCATAAACTTCTTTGGTCCCCAAACACCAAATGCATTTATTACAGATTTATCTTCATCTGCTAATAAAGGAAACGGTAATTCGTGTTTAGTTTTAAAATTACTTTGTCTTTTTTGTGAATCTGCACTAACGCCTAATATTGCATAATTTTGAGATTGAAATGTTGTCCAATTATCTCTTAAGTTACAGGCTTCTGCAGTACAACCTGGTGTGCTTGCTTTAGGGTAAAAGAATACCACTAATTTTTTGCCTTTATAATCTTGTAATGTATGTGTGTTGCCGTCTTGATCTACAGCTTTAAAATCTGGAGCTTTATCTCCTGCGCTTAAGGTTGTCATAGTAATATATTTTGTTGCTGTAATATGCTTTAAAACTTCAACAAATACAAATTTGAGATGTTATAAAACCCATAAATTTAATCGTCAAGGTTAAGTAAGTCTTATAGTTTATATGCTGTCTCTTATACACATCTGACGCTGCCGACGAAGAGGATAGTG
>OJFP01000874.1_pt1 | contig 18074 bp, 19 predicted proteins | sample 1594141 | NCBI WGS metagenome assembly OJFP01 (sample SAMN05416843, study PRJEB24817) | seawater metagenome | isolation source: Sea water | place: Canada:Atlantic | collected 2013-07 | reverse complement strand
GCTCGGAGATGTGTATAAGAGACAGGGTTTAAGGTCAAGCATTTTATAAAGAAACCAGATCGGACCTGCCACGCGGCTCTGATTTTCCAGAAAGTGATGGCATCGAAATAAAAAACTGCTAGCATCTGGTGAACTAGGTGACGAAGGTTTTGTCACAGCGGTGAAGATCGACAGGTTGGTGCCCGATATCAAGATGACCAGAACCAAACGCCAAATTTTCTCGTTGTTGCTATCACTCATAATGGTGGTAAGCACTCCGGCGTTGGCCGTCTTTGAAATGGCCGACGGTCAGATGGATGCGTCCATGATGAACTGCGGTTCCATGATGGCCGATGTGACCGGAACCAACGGATCTGCTTCTGATGACGTGGCCAGTTGTTTCACAGGTTCAGATATGGCCTGTGCGGCCGCCAGCGGGCTGAACAGCTGTGGCGTCAGTATCGGTCTTTTGCCAACAGGCCTTAGCGGCCTGATCGATACCGGCTCCCAGCCGGTATTCAGTGCCCGTGAGGGCAGCTACCAATCCCCTTACCTGGCCTTTATCACCCCCCCTCCAGAACCCCGCTCCTGAGTCTTAACCCGAATTTTTGCCCATTGCGGCAATGTCATTAATGTTAATTCTTACAAGTAAGCCTCGTGTTCACCGCTATTCGTCACGAGTCTTTAACTGGAGCAAATCAAATGCGCAATTCAAATATCAAGCTTTCGATTACAGCCGCCATTTTCGCCGGCAGTGTCGCGTTCTTCTCTGTTTTCGCCCACGCCGAAGGTAAAGTTGACAGCATAATGAACTCTGATTCCGGCGACAGCGGAATGATGTCCTCGAAAGATATGAAGGGAATGGATGGCATGAAGGGAATGAAGGGAATGAAGGGCATGGAAGGCATGGAAGGCATGGAAGGCATGGAAGGCATGATGTCCAACATGTCTGAAGAAGAACGCAAAGCCATGAAAAACATGAAAAAGGCCTGTATGAAGATGATGCAGAGCCATGGCGGCGATCACATGGACCGTGGCGAGAAGGATAAGGACGCTTAAGCCAACCAACACCCATTGCCCGGGGCAGCCAAGGCGACCCCGGGCCTTGCGCTGCCTGCTACCGAATCAAACCGAGGATTTACCATGAAGATGAAAAAATCCGCCCTGTATACGGGTGTCGCCGCCATCGTTCTCGTTGCCGGCGCAACCACGCTGGCAATGCAGGCCAATGAGTCTGCCGAGCCGTCAGCCGCAGTCGCGTCCACTGCAGAGGCTGGCACAGACATCACCATCTACAAGAGCCCCAATTGCAGTTGCTGTCAGTCCTGGGCTGAGCATCTTGCGACCAATGGCTTTGACACCAACATTGTTGAAACCGACAACCTTAGTGAGGTCAAACAAAAGTATGGGGTGCCCCGTGAAATGGCGTCCTGCCACACCGCGTTGATCGGTGATGTGGTGATCGAAGGGCATGTACCGGCGGATGATATTGTCGCCTACCTTGAAAAACCACAGTTCAATACCGTAGGACTTTCTGTGCCCGGGATGGTCCAGGGCAGTCCCGGCATGGAAACTGGCCGCAAGCAGGACTACAAGGTCATAGCCTTCAGTGCCAACGGACAGCAGAGTGTGTTCCGCGAATATACGGATTACTGAGGTCAGCGCCATGAATGCGTTCATTTATCGCCTGAAGTCCGCGCTCTCGTGTTTTGTCCTGGTCGCTCTGGCTGCTGTCATACCGGCACTGGCTCAAGCCCAGCCTGAGCTTGATGGCCAGCCAGTGAAGGCATTGACGAGTAGCTCATCAGGTGCTCTTCTCGTACTGCGGGATAGCGGCCTGTTCGCCATTGATGGCCACACTGCCACCGAGATTCCCCTGCCGCCATCTGATTCGGGTGCTCAGCCCACGTCTCTGGCAAAGGGAGCGGACGGCACCACCTACCTCGCCGGTCCGGGCCTGGGCGTATGGCGTTACAACAGCGGCAATGAAAGCTGGCAATCCCTCAACAACACATTGCCAGATCTCGAAGTTACTGCCATTGCGGCTCACGCCACCCAGCCGGAAACTGTTTACGCCTACCTTGGCGAGAAGGGTATGTTCCGGTCCAGGGACGGCGGCGCCGAATGGGCCAAAGTCGATGCGGGTCCGCAAGAGCCGGTGCAGGCATTCCTGCACTCGGACATGCCCGGCAGCATGGAGAGTGGCTGGCTTTTCGCCGGCACGACGCGCGGCGTTGCCCGCTCCATGGACTGTTTCTGCTTCTGGGGCGATGCGGGAGATCTGCGAGGTACCGTGTCTGCCATCAGCTATGATCCCGCCGCTCCGGAAAACGTCTATGCAGTCGTCGAGGGACAACTCCATCACAGTACTGATGGCGGCGAAACCTGGGCAAGCGTCAAGACACCCGGAACCGTGACGGCGCTGACTTTCTCACCAGCTCATGGTTTCGTAACAGCCGTTGAGGGCGGCAACCTGCTTGCCCTTGGCGACGACGGCGAATGGACGCCGGTGTATGAATAAGTGGATCGGCTTGCTGATTCTGTTCGTTGTGCCGACCGTTGCGATTGCTTCCGGCCAACCGGCGAGTACCGACCCTGCGCCCGCGAATGTGGCGCAGGGTCAACAAATTTATCAACAATACTGCGCCGCCTGCCATGGGCAGCAGGCTGAGGGTGCTGCCAACTGGAACAAACCGGATGAGAAAGGTGAAATGCCGCCACCGCCTCACGATGAAACCGGCCATACCTGGCGCCACAGCGACGCCATGCTGTTCAAGATGATCGCGAAGGGCTGGCGGCACCCCTTCAACAAAACCGATCGGCTGACCATGCCAGCGTTCGAAGACGCTCTCACTGAACAGGAAATTCAGTCAGTCATTGAATACCTGAAAACGCTCTGGACCGATGAACAAAGAACGTACCAGGCGACAGAGAGCCAATAGCAGGAAAACTGGCCTCCATGCGTTAACAAGAGGCTCCTTCGTTCTGCACCATTTTGAACTTGCTTCAGGATAGACAGAGTGTTTTCCAGGCGTCATACGTGCTCAGGAAAACCTGCCCCGTGAGTTCCTCACAGAAATGAGTCCGCCGCAGACCGTCCATCACAGGGCCTTTCACCTCACACATGTGCAGGCGTATATCCATAGCCTTGAGCCGGCCATTTATTGCCTCCAGGCTCTCAAGTGCTGAAGCGTCAATGGCATTTACCGCCTGACAAGCCAGAACCAGATTCTTCATCTTCGGTTGTTGAGAAGTCAGCGCCATGACGGTCTCTTCCAGATAGCGTGCGTTGGCGAAATAAAGACTTTCATCAACTCGCAGGACAACGGATTTCTCATCCGTTTCAACCGTGTGGCGCTCTACGTTTCTGAAATGCTCGGTACCCGGCACCCGGCCAACAATTGCACTGTGCGGACGACTGGTGCGATACAGATAAATCCCTATCGATAGACCCACACCGACCAGGATTCCGGCTTCGACGCCCTGAATCAGCGTAAGCACAATGGTTGCCAGCATCGCGGCGAAGTCCGCTTTTGAGTAATGAAAGGTGCGGCCAATGGCTTTTACGTCAATCAGAGTGCTCACTGCGATCATGATTGTGGCGGCCAGTGTCGCCTTTGGAAGAAAGGCGAGTATGCCGGTGAGTGAGAGCGTGGCAAGTGCAATCCCGACTGCGGTAAACATACCCGCAAGTGGCGTCCGGGCTCCGGCTTCAAAATTCACAACAGAGCGCGAAAAACCACCTGAGACCGGAGAGCCCCCGCTTACGCCTGAACCTATGTTCGCCAACCCCATCGCTATTAATTCAGAATTGGGGTCAATCCTCTGGCGCCTTTTAGCTGCAAGGGTCTGGGCAACGGACACTGATTCTACAAATCCAACCAGGCTGATCAGAACGGCTGCGGGGGCCAGAGTTGCCCATATGCTGGGGTCCATTGAAGGTAAACGGATCTCCGGAAGTCCGCTCGGAACTTGCCCCACCAGATTGACTCCTGCACCCCCCAAATGAAAATGCCAGGCCGCCGCTGTTGTTACAATAACCGCTGACACGGGGGCGGCCTTCGCAAGGATATCTGCTCCTCGGGGCGCCAGACCGAGCCCGATGAGTGCATTTTTCAGATATTGGCGACACAGAAACAGGTACAGGAGAGTGCCGGCTCCAATAGCAAACGTGATCAGATTGGAGGAGCCAAACTCGCTGATCAGGTTTGCCCCCATTTCGATCAGATTGTGACCACCCCCCTGTATACCGAGAATATGGCCAAGCTGACTACCCGCAATAAGAATTCCGGACGCAGTGACAAACCCGGAGATCACGGGGTGACTCAGAAAATTTGCGATAAAACCAAGTCGCAAGACGCCCATGGCGAACAGAATCAGCCCGGACAGCGTAGCCAGTATAAGAGCGGCACCAACGTATTCGGGCGATCCTGTAACAGCAACGCCTCCTAACGCAGAGGCTGTCATCAGTGACGCCACTGCGACAGGACCAACAGCCAGCGTCGCACTGGTGCCGAATAAAGCGTAGACCACCAGCGGGATCATACTTGCATACAACCCAACTTCGGGCGGAAGCCCTGCCAACAGGGCGTAGGCCAGGGCCTGAGGAACAAGCATGAGTGTGACGATAACCGCCGCAAGGCCATCGCTTAGCAATGTATCTCCACGATAACCTTTCAGCCAGTCAACAATTGGCAAATATGCCGCAATTCGCTTCACCGTCAACCTTCCACGGCCGTCAGAGTTTTCGCTCTAGTGGTCTCTCCAACCATTTGCGCCCTTCCAGACCTTTGTTTAAAACCGGTTGATCGGAATTTTCAGGTACACCTGCCCGTTATCCTCGGAGGGGGGCAGTTGCCCCGCCCTCATGTTGACCTGAACGGCCGGTAGTATCAGTCGGGGCATTCCGAGCTTGGCGTCACGCTCTGAGCGAAAAGCAACAAACTGGTCTTCACTGATACCTTTACCCACATGGATGTTGCTGGAACGCTGTTCGGCGATGGTCGTCTCATGAATAAACTCATCGCGCCCCGCCGCTTTGTAGTCATGGCAAAGGAAAACGCGGGTTTCTCCGGGAAGCGCCAGGACTTTCTGAATGGAGTGGTAAAGGGTATGGGCGTCGCCCCCTGGAAAATCGCAACGGGCGGTCCCGGCATCCGGCGCAAAGAGTGTGTCGCCGACGAAGGCTGCATCTCCGATGACGTACGTCAGGCAAGCCGGAGTATGTCCCGGCGTGTGAAGAACGCTCGCCTCAAGATTTCCGATCATGAACGTGTCGCCCTCCTTGAACAGACGGTCGAACTGGCTGCCATCCCGAGCGAAATCTGTTCCGGCATTGAAAGCTTTGCCAAACACCTCCTGAACGACAGCGATCTTTTCACCAATGCCTGTTTTTCCGCCGAGACGCTCATGGAGGTAGGGTGCAGCAGAGAGGTGGTCAGCGTGCACGTGGGTTTCCAAAACCCATTCCACACTCAGGTCATTGCTTTGAACGTACTCAATAATCTTGTCAGCGGAACGGACATCGGTCCGGCCCGCGGCATAGTCGAAATCCAGCACAGAATCGATGATCGCGCAGACCGAGCTATCAGGATCCTGAACGATGTAGCTGAATGTGTTTGTAGGCTCGTCAAAGAAATGCGTGACTAGCGGATGTTGCATGGCGTCACCCTCGTCGCAAAGAGAATTGATCAGATTTCAACGTATCAGGTTTTATGTTATAACGATAGCGTTAACAGCTATATTAAATAACTGAGATTATAGGTTGCAACAATCTCGTGGTATGCCTCCGTTACGTGGAGACGACACACTGTCCGCTGGGCAAATTGTGGCATTTGAAGAGGTATAGAAATGGACTGGAGCTCTTTTATTCAAGGTGCCTTCGGAGGTCTTTTAATAGGCTTGTCCGCAGTGATGCTTATGGTCACATTGGGACGTATTGCAGGCATCAGTGGGATGGTATCTGGTCTGATCTTTGATCGGTTTACTGCGGAGTCTGCCTGGCGACTGGCATTTGTGCTGGGCCTTATCAGCGGGCCTCTGTTGTTGGTTGTCCTGAACGGCTCGCTTGGAAATGTGGCGGGCAATCCGGAAGCCGTGGTCGGCGCGCCCATCGGTGGCGTGCCGCTGATGGTCGTGGCTGGTTTGCTGGTGGGCTTGGGGTCTGGTATCGGCAACGGTTGCACCAGTGGGCATGGTGTTTGTGGTATCGCCAGGCTATCCCCCAGATCCATGCTGGCAACGCTGGTTTTCCTCCTGACGGGTGTTGTAACCGTCTACGTCGTCAGACTCATGACAGGACACTCTTTATGAAACTGATTTTTGGTTACCTGGCTGGTTTGTTGTTTGGCCTGGGTCTGGCTATCGGCGGTATGACTGACCCCCATCGTGTTCAGGGGTTTCTCGACGTCTTTGGTAACTGGGACCCAACGCTCATATTTGTTATGGGCGGAGCGGTGATAACAACGTTTATCGGCTACCGATTGGTGTTCCGTCGTCAGGGCCCTCTTTTCGCAGAAACGTTTATCGTGCCCGCACGTCGTGATATTGATACCCGTTTATTGATTGGTGCCGCTGTGTTTGGGATAGGCTGGGGTCTATCAGGTTATTGTCCGGGCCCAGCCTTTGCGTCAATAAGCGGTATAACCTGGCCTCTCGTGGCGTTATTGCTGTCGATGGTCGTCGGTTGGTGGTTGGCTCGCCGGGTCTGAGGTAGCACAGCATAATTTGCCTGCTGGGGTAAGATGGCGATTTTTTGACCACGTCAGCATTCGGCGGCTTTCTCGCATGGATGCCGAACACAACACTAGGCACATCATACGATGTCGCGAACAATCATAAACTGGGCACCCAGTCCGATGATGAATGTGGCTGCAACCGTCGCAAACACCACGAATCCCAGCCATGCATCAAGCTCAACGGATGCAGAATCCCCTCCCCTGTACATCGGCACAACAATGCGCAGATACACTGCCAGCGACAGTGCACTATTGATGATCGCCACCACCGCCAGCCATGTGAACTGGACGTCAATGGCTGCCGCAAACAGAAGGAACTTGCCGACGAAACCTGCCAGTGGCGGAATGCCCACCAATGACAGCAGGAAGACTACCATTGCGATGGCAATCAAAGGCCGCGACCGGCCCAGCCCGCTAAAATCGTTCAGAGTGCGCCCGGCTATGGCGGCAACCGCGAAAGCGCCCAGGTTCATAGCCGCATAGGCGACGGCGAACAGAATGATCGATGGTAAGGCCAGCTCACTGGAGCCCACCGCGAGGATGCCCAGCAGGAAATAGCCGGACTGGGCAATCGACGAATAGGCCAGCAGCCGGATGACGTTATCCTGCACCAGTGCCGCAAGATAGCCATAGGTCATGCTCAGCACGGCCAGCCCCGCCATGACCGCAGCCCAGCCGGTTTCCGGTGGCAGGTGACGAACCACCTGAGTGAGCGCAAACAGGGCGCCAATCTTGGGCACGACGGATAGGTAGGCGGCAATGGACAGTGGCGCGCCCTCGTAGGCGTCGGGTGCCCAGAAGTGGAACGGAACCAGTGATGCCTTGTAGCCCAGACCCACAACCACAGTCACGAACCCGAGAATCACGGCCAGCGGCATGGTATCCATGGCCGGCAGATCGGCGATCAGCGTAGAGCCGGAGGCACCGAACCAGTAGCTCAGGCCGAAAATCATGATGGCAGTGGTGACTGAAGCGAACACAAAGAATTTCATGGCCGCTTCGGTCGCCGGATCAGTATCCGGATAGGCAACCAGGGCAAAGGTGGCCAGGCCGGTCAGCAACGTACCCAGCACCAGAAACATGGAGTCCCCTGCCCCCGCCAGTACCAGAGCGCCCAGAGTGGAAAAGATCAGCAGGCTGTAGACCGTACCCTCGCGGGCGCTGCCCCGGACATCCACCCGCGCCAACAGCATCGAGAGCACCGTAGCTGGTAGCAGGATAAGCTTGGCCCAGATGCTTAACGTATCGATGCGGAAACTGCCGCCAAATACCGTTGTGTCTGTGCCGAGCAGGCGCAGGGTCAGCCCGGTGCCAACGACCAGGCCGATGACGGCAATGATCAGCGAAATCCGGGGCTGTCGCAGCATTTCCGCAATCAGGGCACCAACAGCCGTCAGCAGAACGGCAATTTCTGGAATGATTAATGCGAGATCTCGACCCATTACAGCACCAGTGCCGAAGTAGTCCGGTGAATGACGTCCAACACCCAGGACGGCGCCACGCCGGTAGCGACGGTCAGCGCCAGCAAGGGCGCAACCGCGAGAATTTCCCTTGGGCTCAAGTCCGGCATTCTATTCCAGCGATCCCGGGGTTCACCCAGAAAGATTTCGCGCAGGGCCTTGAGAAAGGTCCCGGCGATAATGGCAATCCCCAGAATCACCACAACCGCGACAGGAGTGGTGCCCAGAGTCGCGAGGAATATCTGGAACTCCGCCGGGAAGTGCGCGAGGCCTGGAAGCCCCAGAGACGCAAAAGCCGCCAGCACAAAGAACCAGCCAAGCAGTGGAACCGTTTTGAGCAGGCCGCCAAACTCGTTCATTTCCCGGGTATGGGCGCGCTCCTGAATCATGCCTACCAGCAGGAACAGGGCCCCCGTGACCAGGCCGTGGCTGAACATCTGCAGCACGGCTCCATCCAGCGCGACGGCACGCACCGACGGGTCCAGAGTCAGTGCGGCAACGGCGACGCCGACAATGACGTAGCCCATGTGGTTGATTGAGGTATAGGCCACCAGGCGCTTGAGATCAGTTTGTGCCAGGGCGGCAAAGGCACCGTAGATTGCGCTGACGACACCGAAAAACAAAACAACGATGCCGGCATCGCGGAGGGCGTCAGGGGTCATTTGCAGGGCGAACCGCACCAGCCCGTATGTGCCGAACTTCAGCATGATACCCGCCAGGATGACGCTACCAACGGTCGGTGCCTGAACGTGGGCCGCAGGCAACCAGGTATGCAACGGTATCGCAGGAATCTTGACCGCGAAGGTAATCAGCATGGCGATCAACGCCCACATGGCCGCCGCCCCCTCCAGAGGAGGATTGGCAATCCACGCCCGCATATCGAAGGTGGGGTCGGGACTGCCGAGGTAAAGCCCCAGAATTGCGAGCAACAGTGGCAGGCTGCCCAGCAGGGTGTAGATAAAGAACATCAGGGCGGCCCGCTGCCGGTCTTCATGTCCCCATCCGGCAATCATGAAATACATCGACACCAGGGAAACTTCGAAGAAGACGTAGAACAGAATGCCGTCCAGGGCGGTAAAGGTACCGATTGCCGCGGTTTCCAGAAGCAGGATCAGAGCTACGTAGGCACGCGGACGGTCGCGAAGCGACGACGCATAGATCAGAGAAACCAGGAAAAGCACGGCACTCAGCAGCACCAGCGGCAGGCTGATGCCATCAACCCCGACCCGGTAGGCGGCGCCAATGGCCGGCATCCATACCAGCTCTTCGACCTGGGAAAAGCCGTCACCACTCACGCCCTGAAGCCACATGGCCAGAGCGCCGACCAGGGTCAGGGCGGCACTGACGATCGCTATGCTGTGCACCGTCCGCGCCGTCGGCTTCGGCAAACACAGAATCAGCACAGCGCCGACGAGTGGCAAAAACAGGGTCAGGGATACAAGTGGTAACATGAGTACAGGGTTCCTTTAGACACTCAGTGAAGCTGAAAACAGGATGGCCAGGAGCACAGCGGTGGCTACGGCGCTGATCGCCAGGCTGTGATGGATCAGGCCGCTTTGCAGGGTTCTCGCCCGCGCGCCGAGGTCCCGCACACCGGCCACGAGGGCAAAGATCAGGCCGTCGATACCACGCTCATCCCCGCTGCGAACCCAGCGACCCACCGCCAGATTGGCGCGGCCGACGCCAAGTACGGCCAGATACAAACGTTGTTCCAGTCGCTCGCCCCCACGGGCAATGCTGAGAGCTGTATGACCAATGGCAAGCGCGGCCGCGTACAGATGATCCTCCAGACGGTCACAGCCCCGGGCAACAGCCATTGCGGGCCGGCCTATCCAGGCGGTAAGCCCGCCCGCGACCTCCAAACCCGATTCTGCCCATTGATGGGCAGGTCCAAGCAGGCGCTGGACCGGCACCAGCCAGCCCAAGGCCAGCCCGACCAATGCGGCGACGAGCCCCAGCACTATGGCGACGGTACCTGCGGTTTCCGGAGCGGGCAGATCAAGTATTGTTTCCAGGGGACCAAAGGCCAGACCCAGGCCAGCGGCGGGGATCGCCAGACCCCAGATGCCAGCGCGCATCCAGCCAGTACCTTCTACCGGCCGGCTGTCGCCCGAGCCCTGCCAGAGCACCCGTAAAGCCCGGCCCATATAGGCGCCGGTAAGCAGAGTGCCCGCCAGAGCCAGGGGGCCGAGCCAGGCGGCGCCTTGCCCCGACAGCGCGGCAGCAATTACCGCATCCTTGGAAAAGAACCCGCTCAGCGGTGGAATGCCCGCCAGTGCCAGCGCTGCCAGCGCAAAGCCGGCAAAGGCCCAGGGCCTGGCGCGGCCAACGCCTTTCAACTGATCAAAAGCGGTACCCTCGCGGGCATGTTGAAAGTCACCGGCAGCAAGAAACAGGGTGCTTTTAATGGCAGCATGGGCGAGAAGGTGCAACAGCGCGGCTGTCGGAACCCCGGCGCCCACTGCAATCAGCATCAGGCCGTACTGACTGGCCGTGGAAGCCGCCAGCAGGCGTTTGAGATCACGTTCGGCAAGCGCAATCACCCCGGCCGCCACCGTGGTGATACCACCCACAAGCCCTATAGCGAAAAGCGCTTCAGGACTCAGCAGCGTCGCAGACCGGATCAGCAGAATGGCGCCCGCCGCCACCAGCGTGGCCGAGTGCAGCAGCGCCGAGACCGGTGTCGGGCCGGCCATGGCGCGCATCAGCCAGTCCTGCAGGGGAACCTGGGCCGACTTACCCATGGCCGCCAGCAATAACAGCAGGCCGGCGGCGGTCGAGGCACTACCGCCAACTTCCAGAGAGGCGGCGATCTCACTGGTACCTGACGACCCGATGAGTATGAATATCGCCACATAAAGCCCGAGATCGGCGCTGCGGGTATAGAGAAAAGCACGGCTGGCTGCGTTTGCGGCTTCCGGCCGCTGGAACCAGAAGCCGATCAGCAGGTAACTGCAGAGGCCGATGAGTTCCCAGGCCGCCAACAACAGAACCCAGTCGCCAGCCAGCACCAACGCCTGCATCGCCGCCAGGAACAGCGACATTACGGCATAAAAGCGCGCCTGGCCGGACTCCCGCTTCATATAGCCGATGGCATAAACCAGAACGAAGGTTCCGACCGTGGCCACTGCCACACTCAGCAGTGCCGTCATCGGACCCGAAACCAGGCGCAAGGGCATGTCCGGCAGCCCGGGTAGAAGCAGGGTTTCGGCCTGGCCGTCAAGGGCTCCGGCCAGCAGCCGGACACCGCCTGCCAGGCTGAGCGTCGCGCCAGCCAGGGCCAGCGCAGCGCTGCCACGGCGCAGTATCAACACCGCCAGGGCGGCTATCAGCGGTGGCAATATCGGCAGAAGCACTGCACTCATCCTTTCAGGTCCTCCGCTTCTTCCATCTCGACTGAGCCCTTGGCCCGGAAGCGCGCAATAGCAACGCCAAAGCCGACCGCCATCTCCAGTGCCATAACCGTCATCACCACCAGCACAAACATCTGGCCGGAATAGGCTTCCGGATGCAGAAAGCGCCAGAAAGCCACCAGATTCACCATGGCGCCTGCCAGCATCAGCTCCACGCCCATCATGATCATCACCAGATTGGTCTGTGACAGTGCACCGTAGACTCCGATACCAAACAGGATGGCGCCGGTCACAAGCGCCAATATCAGAATCATGGTCATTCCGATGCCTCCTTGTCGTCTTTACTTGACAGGTTCTGCACCGGTATTGCCACTGCCGTGGCGGCAATCATTGCGGTCAGGATGGTGATACCGGCGGTCTCAAAGATCATCATCGAGCGCCCGAGCAGTTCCATGCCCAGCGCCCGTGTCTGCGCTTCCGCGTCCACCACCTGCTCCGCTGCGGGGCCCCAGTCGGACAGCAGCGCAACGGCGATGGCGACAACGGCGGCACTCACCCCGGCACCTATCGAGAAGCGCTTCTGGTGGCTCATATCCATACCGCCAAGCCCGCCGGGATCCATCATGAACATCACCATGAAGATGGCCATGATGCTCATCTCGGTGGCCATCATCATGATCTGCAGCACGCCCAGGAATTCGGTTTGCATCGCCAGGAACAGGCAGCCGACGGCGGTCATCGAAAACAGCAGTGCCAGTGCGGAACGCATCATGGACGAGGTGCGAAACACCACCACGCCGAAGCCAATGGCAGCCAGCCCGAAAACGGCAACGAAAAAAGCCTGTGCATACATCAGGGAACCACCAGAATCAGTAAGCCGACAATAATGATATTGAGCAGTGCGAGGGGAATACCCAGGACCCAGCACCACCGCATCAGATCCGCCTCGCGGATGCGTGGCAGATAGTGGCCGACGAGCAGCATCGACACGGCCACGGCCAGGGTCTTGATCAGGCTCCAGGCCCAGGGCGGCAGCAGCGGCCCATGCCAGCCGCCGAGATAGAACACCGTGGTCGCGGAGGCCAGCGTAACCACCAGCGTCAGCCGGGCAAGGCGAAGCACCGCCAGGCGTACCCCGGTATACTCAGCGTCGACACCGCCGCCAAGCTCCCCCTCTGCAGAAGGCAGGTCGAAAGGGGCGCGGAATGCCAGTGCCATGGCCGCAATATAAAACAGCACGAAGCCCAGGGGCTGGTAGACGATGTTCCATAGACCCGCTTGGGAGCCAACGATCGCAGTGTTTACCAGGGATTCGGCACGCATGGCCACGGCCGTGATCGGCATGACAATCAGCATGGAATAGGCAATAAGCTGGCCCAGAAAGCGCCAGCCACCGATCATCCCGTAGGCTCCATCCGGCCCCCAACCCGCCATGATCACCGCGACGAGCACGTAGGCCAGGGCCGCGTTCACAAACAGTGCGCCAGTGCCAAGGTCCGCAATGATCAGGTCCGGCGCCAGCGGCAGGACTGCCATACCGAGCACGGCGACAACCAAAAGAAGCACGGGCGCGGCCTCGAAGAAGACCCGGTCTGGTGAGCGCGGTACTATGGACTCACGACCGAGGTGAGCCAGGCCGCGAAACAGAGGCGCGGCCGGACTCAGACGCCCAGTCGCCATCCAGCCCTCAATCACAGCCAGCAGCCAGGCGCTGCCAAGCAGCGCGAGCAAAACAATAGCGACGGTCACGAAGTCACCTCCCAGGGCGAAAGATCCAGTGACCCGACTGCCAGCAGCGCATCGCCCAGTTCCTGGCCCTCGACAAGCTTAGGGACCAGGCCGATATGCTGACTACAGGCGGTGTCCAGCTCGTATGACTTCACATGGCCGCGCTCCAGTTTCAGACTTAACCGGGCCTCGCCGCGCGGAGTGTCAACGGTGGCCTCACCGGTTCCTGACACATCGCCAACGTCGCGCAGAACCGGCAGCTCCGGTTCCCCGCCCGACTTTATAAGGTCAAGGCTGGCCGAAATTTCGGCCAGGCGTTGCCACAGGCGCGCCCAGGCATCACCGCCTTCATCCGCAGCACGCGCTACGGGCCCGCGCAGACCAAAAGAGTCCGTTGGCAGTAGGCCGACACCCTTAAGCCGAGATTTGAGCAAAGGCGTTCGCCCGAGGCGGATAGTTAATTTGTGCAGCGCTGGCTCCAGTGCAGCAAGACTGTCCCTGTTAGCCTCTCTGACTTGCAGTTGCAGAGTTGCTGCCCGTTGCGTCAGCCAGGCAAAGCCGAGCTGGCGCCCTAACTGAGCCAGCCAGCCAAGGTGACTGGCGATGCGCTCACGCTCAAGGGCGCCGGTGCGAGCACCGGCGTTTGCCGAATCGTCCTCCAGCCCTGCCGCTTGCTCTATTGCCAGACAGACTAAAAGACGGTAGCTCACCGGTGCCAGTGGAATTGCGGCTGACAGATACCCAATGAAGGTCTCGGCATCCATCTCTTCACTTTCTTCAATATTCTCACCTTCGCTGGTCACCCCCACCAGGGAGGTCGCCTGCCCCTCCGTTACGCCGTCACCATCAAGGGTCAGCGTCAACTTCAGTCCGCCGGGCAAGCCGGGGAAGACCGGACCGAACGGCACCTCAAGCCAGTCCATCTGCAGGCCATCGGCGCTGCGTGGCAGATCCTTGGTGACTTCAATCATCGACATGAATCCCGAGGCGCCATGATCGTGGCCACCGTGATCGTGCCCTCCATGCTCATGCCCACTGTGATCATGCCCGGAATGTTCATGTTCTGAATGGTGTTTGTGATCATGATGACTCTGATCCTCATGATCATGGCAATGCTCGTGCTCGTGCTCGTGCTCGTGACCATGATGCTGGTGTTCGTGATCATGCTGATGTTCGTCATGATGGTGTTCATGATCATGATCGGGCGCCGACTCACCCGCTTCGCGTGCTACCAGATCCATGCCACATTTGGGGCAACTGCCCGGCTCGTCTTCGACAACTTCCGGGTGCATAGGGCAGACGTACTCGATTTTGACGTGCAGGACGGAGGCATCAAAATCCTCCGCTGAAGTAGCGAAGGCACCTTCCGCCAGTGCCCGCTTCAGCCGCCCAACCGCGTCGGCCAGTGCCTCTTGGGAAAGACCGGCCGATACATCAGCGCCTGGTAAAGACGATGGAGTCGTTCCACCGAGCACGATAATAGTGCGCGGGCGGGGCATCTGCGCATAAAGCACCGCTGCAACCTCGCCCATTTTTTCTGAAAGCCCGCCGACGATCAGAAGCACATTCGCATCACGGGGTGAGGCGCCGACACGCATGCCGGTGGCACTCACATTCAAGCCATGCGCCAGAGCGACATCCTGTCCCGGGACGATGAGACAACTCAGGTCACGCGCAAATGCACGGGAAACCCACTTCTGAAGAGCGGCAAACCGTGTCTGCCTCTGACGCGAACCTGTGGTGTTAATGGGATGATCAGAAGTCATTGACGCCTCAATGCCCCCTGACTCCAGCCATAAAGCAGGCCCAGAAAGAGGATGGCAAGAAATACGCCCATATCATACAAAGCAACCAGCCCTACTTCTTTGTACACGACGGCCCATGGGTACATGAACGCCATTTCCATATCGAAGGCCAGGAACAACAATGCGTAACCGTAGTAACGCGCGTGATAGCGCCCCCACACCGGATCCCGCGACAGCACACCGGAGCTTGCCGGCACATCCTTGCCCGGCTCCCCGCGCGCAGAGCCCATCACGCGCACAAACCCGTAAAGGCCCAGGATGGTAGCCACGATGCCGACCACCAGGGCAAGTAAAAGACTATACAGTTCCAAAAAACTCATTATCCAATCCTCGGATCGAGCAACCAAATAGCCCCTCACTCTCTTGCCAGGATGCCCGATGAAAATAATTCCCGGGTACCCTACTCCAGTCCGTGATGCTTCCCTTCGTATAATTTAACATTCCTGATCTCGCCTCCCTCATTGACCAATTCGAAATTATTGCCAGACAAAGGCTTTATCTTGTTACAGGAATAGTTGCGACCGTAGACAGATGTGCAAAATTTACCGTCTTTCACCTCCCATCTTCCAATATAATGGGTAAGGTTTCCCTGTTGTTCACGATACTTGGTCATTCCATAGATCGACCCATCGGGATCATAGTACTCATGAAAGGTTCGAGTGCGAAAATTGTCTTGGGCATCCCGAAATACCATTTGCACCGTGTTTCCGACGACGACATTGGCAACATCTTCGCCCGAGAGAATCTCATCAGCCTGTAAATATGGCGCTTGTAAAAACAACAAAAACACGAATAGTCTAAAGCTATTTGCTTTCATCCTGATCCCTCCCGCTTTCGTTCAACAATTGGTGTCACATCAACGCTGGCGTCTAGTCCTATCACAGGGTTACAAAAAGCTCAACGATCCAGTTATCGCCGATTAGTGGTGATCACGGACATGCGATTCTTCATGTTCCGAGCGCAGAAACTTCTTCAGAAAAATATGCTCTGCTGCGACGATAACAATCATCGTAATTACCGCCACGCCAATAACAAACGGATCACTATTCAGTTTGACCCAGACGAAACCCACGAGTACGAGCAAATCCAGGACGATAGCAATCGCTGGCACCCACGCCTTTGCCTTCACATCGTCGCGCAAATGACAAAGAACTCCCCAGTGAATGGCAATATCCATTACCAAATAGAACACAATGCCCAGAGCGGCAATCCGTGAGAGGTCAAAAAACGCCGTCAGAACGAGCCCGAGAACCACCGTGTAAACCAACGTGTGCTTCTGGATACTGCCAGGCATACCGAAATGACGGTGAGGAACCAGCTTCATTTCAGTCAGCATGGCCAACATACGCGAGACGGCGAAAATGCTGGCCAGAATGCCACCGGCGGTGGCCGTCATAGCAATCGCCACCGTGAACCAGACCGCATACTCGCCCAACGCCGGACGCGCTGCGGCCGCAAGCGAATAGTTCTGCGTTTCAATGATTTCACCCAGCGACAGATTGCTGGCAACCGCAAAACCCACCAGGGTATAAATCACTACGCAGGCCGCGATGGAAATAATGATCGCCCGCCCCACATTCCGTTTGGGGTCGATTACCTCGGAGCCACTGTTGGTAATCGTGGTAAAACCCTTGAAGGCCAGTATTCCCAGCGCCGTCGCACCCAGAAAATTACCCGTTGCTCCGGCTTCGCCCGTGCCTGAAAAGTCTACTGCGAGGTTATCAGTAATCCAGATACCCACAATTCCGAAAATCAGTATGCCTCCAATCTTTAACACGCCTATGAAAGACGCTACGCTCTGAATCATCCGGTTGCCGAGTAGATTGATCAGAAACGCTGCCATAATGAGGGCTACGCCAAGAATCGGCACCATTCGGCCGCTTTCATCGCCACCGAACAGTTGCATGGTGTAAGATCCAAAGGTTCGGGCCAGGAAGCTCTGGGCAATTACCATCGAGAAGTACATCAGCAACGCGTTGAAAGCCGTCGGCAACCGATCACCGTATGCTTTGTGCAAGTACATACCGATACCGCCGGCGGAGGGGTATGCATTTGAAATCTTGATGTAGGAATAGGCGCTGAAACTGACGATTATCGCCGCGGCCAGAAACGCCAATGGAAACAGAGTGCCCGTCATCTGTGCCATCTGCCCGGTCAAAGCGAAGATACCGGCACCAATCATCACCCCGGTACCCAGCATAACGGTTCCCGTGAGTGTGAGACTCCCCTCCTGATAGCGAGTGGTTCGGTCCTGCTCCCTGCTCATTCGCTCTCCTGATACTCTTATTCAAAAACCTGACATGCCACCGAAATCTGACGGAGCATTTCGAACATTTGACCTACATCAAATCCTGAAAAAAAAGCCAGGGGAAGACCCTGGCCCAAGACACCACGGTCAGAACACGATACGAGCACCAATCACGGCAAACCAGTCTTCTCTACCACCGCCGTCTGCCTGCGCAAAGTCCGCCGTATCACCATACTTACGCTCATGCACCACGCCCAAGTATGGCGAGAATGCCCGGTCAACCAGATCATAACGCACCCTGAGGCCGGTTTCCGTGGAAACCAGCCCTTTACCAACGCCAATTTCACGATCCTCACTGAATGCGACCGTCGCATCCAGTGTCGCCCCGAGGATCCAATAATTGGTGAGTAATAATTCATACTCCGCATCCAGCTCAGCGGACGTCTCACCTTCATTGCTCACATACAGATTTGCATCGATCTCAAACCATTGGGGTGCCAGCCCGGCGACACCGAGAACGGCATACGTACGGTCCGGCCCTTCGGGCGTATCGAAACGCACACCCGCTTTGGCGTCGAAAAACCTGGAGATGGGGATCTGGCCGACCAACTGGTTTTCCAGTGTTTCGTAGGCCTGCTCCTCGATCTCGTACTCCCCGGTTGTGAGCAAGCGGACTTTAAACTCGTCGGTGCCATAAAAAGCATCCGCGTTCCAGACGCCCAGTTCCTCGTCATCGTCGCTGTAGCGGTATTCAAACTCCTCGA
>OJFP01000857.1_pt1 | contig 18513 bp, 18 predicted proteins | sample 1594141 | NCBI WGS metagenome assembly OJFP01 (sample SAMN05416843, study PRJEB24817) | seawater metagenome | isolation source: Sea water | place: Canada:Atlantic | collected 2013-07 | reverse complement strand
GATGTAGAGAGGTCTCGTGGGCTCGGAGATGTGTATAAGAGACAGGATAAATAGCTCTAAACCCACGTAAAAAAGCAGCAGACTTTCCCGAGTACCTAAGTTCGTAAAATTCGAGATCTGTTGTTATACCACTTCGGCGCCACAATCGTGCATAAAAGAAAACGGTGAGCATACCTGTTAATAGGAAACTCCACCATATCCAGTTACCGTAAACACCATCTTGCCTAATAACTCCAGCTACAAAGTTTGGTGTGTCTGCAGCAAAGGTTGTAGCTACCATAGATACCCCTAATAGCCACCAAGGCATATTACGCCCAGACAGAAAGAAACTTTTGGCATCTTTTCCACTTTGCCTAGCAACGGCAATACCAATGGTTAAACTAATTATAAAGAAGCCGATGATTAACGCCCAGTCAATTGCAGATAGAATCATAAAAATATATACTTTTCAAAAGCTAAAGTAGTTATTTTTTTAAGCTGAGGCACAACAGGAAGAATTAAAGACTCATATACATTAAAATTTAAGAACTTTGTAAAATGAATAGTAATCTTGAAGCAAATTTTGTAGTGGCAGTTAAAGCTTCTGTTTTGGCAGGTAAGGAAATTATGAAAGTGTATCAGCAGGAGTTTGAAGTTTCTAAAAAGGCTGATAATTCCCCAATTACAGAGGCTGATAATAAAGCTAATGATTGTATTAATAAACTTTTAAAGCAAACTGAAATACCAATCATTTCAGAAGAAAATGAAGATATTTCATTTGAGATTAGAAAACATTGGACAAAGTGCTGGATTGTTGACCCTTTAGACGGTACAAAAGAATTTGTAAATAGAAATGGAGAATTTACGGTAAACATTGCGTTAGTAAATGAAGGCGTGCCTACCTTCGGTGTCATATATTGGCCAGTTAAACAACTATTATATGTTGGTGATGTAAGTCAAAATCTTGCATTTAGACTACAGTTAACAAACCATCAATTGTCTAATAGATTATTAAAAGATGTAAAGGAATTGTCACTGAAGAAAGACCATAAATCGTTAAAGGTGTTGGTAAGTAGATCACATGCAAGCAATGAAACAAAAAAATATATAGACAATTTGCAAAAGACAGGGCAACCTATCGAATTAAAATCTATTGGGAGCTCTCTTAAATTTTGTCAAATCGCCGAGGGAAACGCACATCTTTATCCTAGATTTGCACCAACCATGGAATGGGATACTGCTGCAGGACATGCTATTTGCAACGCTGTAAATATCAAAGTAATGCAAGCAAATTCAACAAATGAATTAGAGTACAATAAAGAGAATCTTTACAACCCTAACTTTATTGTAAAAGTTAAACAACAATATGTTGAGTAAAAAACAAATTTTAATTACAGGAGGCGCAGGCTTTATAGGGTCTCACGTTGTTAGGAGGTTTGTTAAAAATTACCCTAACTACCACATTTATAACCTTGATGCCTTAACCTACGCGGGAAACTTAGAAAACATTAAGGATATAGAAGAGGCCTCTAATTATACCTTTGTGAAAGGTGATATCACAGATGAGCCTTTTATTAATTCGCTATTTGAGAAACATCAATTTGATGGGGTTATTCATCTTGCTGCAGAGTCACACGTAGATCGATCTATAACAGATCCATTAGCATTTGTGAAAACTAATGTTATAGGGACAATGACGCTTTTAAATGCTGCTAAAACAATCTGGAAAGATAATTTTGCAGACAAACGTTTTTATCATGTAAGTACAGATGAGGTGTATGGTGCATTAGGAGATACTGGATTATTTACAGAAGATACAGCCTATGATCCTAACTCACCATATTCAGCATCAAAAGCTAGTTCAGACCATTTTGTAAGAGCATATGGAGAGACCTATGGTTTGCCTTATGTCATTTCAAATTGCTCAAATAATTATGGGTCGTATCATTTTCCAGAAAAGTTAATCCCATTATTCATCAATAATATTATTCAGGAAAAGCCTTTGCCTGTCTATGGCGATGGTAATTATACAAGAGATTGGTTGTTTGTTGAAGATCATGCAGTTGCAATTGATTTGGTATTCCATAAAGGTAAGAACCATGAGACGTATAATATTGGAGGGTTTAACGAATGGAAAAATATTGACCTTGTAAGATTACTATGCCAACAGATGGATGAAAAATTAGGGCGTGATAAAGGAACCTCAGAACAGCTTATCACTTTTGTGAAAGATAGACCAGGTCACGACTTAAGATATGCCATTGATGCTTCGAAAATCAACGAAGAATTAAGTTGGGAGCCAAGTGTAACATTTGAGCAAGGCTTAGCCAAAACAATAGATTGGTATTTAGATAATGAAAAATGGCTTAAAAATGTAACCTCAGGCAATTACCAAAACTATTATAAAGAACAATACGGATAATTTTAGTGTATGATAATTAATAAAACGCCACTTAAAGACTGTTACAGTATCGAGCCGAGAGTATTTCATGATGAGCGAGGTTATTTTTATGAGCAATTTAATGAGCAGATATTTCAAGCCGAAACTAAATTGAATGTAAAATTTATTCAGGATAATGTATCTGAATCCAAATTTGGAGTAATTAGAGGGTTGCATTATCAACAAGGGATGCATTCGCAAGCTAAATTAGTGACTGTTTTAGAAGGCGAAGTTTTAGATGTGGCTATAGACTTAAGAAAAAACTCGCCAAGCTTTGGCAAGCAGTTCTCTGTGATTTTATCTTCAGAAAATAAAAAACAATTATTTGTGCCAAAAGGCTTCGCTCATGGCTTTTCTGTATTAAGTAAAACAGCACGTTTTTTTTATAAATGTGATGCATATTATAATAAAGAGAGTGAAACAGGGATTAAATATAATGACGAAACTTTAAATATAGATTGGCAATTAAAGGATGGTGAGATTATAGTTAATGATAAAGATAAACACTTGCCTGGTTTCAAAAGCGCAATTTATTTTTAATGAAGTCTTCCAAAGCAAATACAATTTTAGTAACAGGAGCTAATGGTCAATTAGGAACCTGTATTAAAGCAATAGCTAATAACTATCCCTTATATAACTTTGTATTTGCAGACAGTTCCAGTTTAGATATTACAAACAGAAATCAAGTATTGCAGTACATGTCAAATTCACAATTTGACTATATCATAAATTGCGCAGCTTACACTGCAGTTGATTTGGCCGAAGATCACAAAGAAAAAGCCTTTGAGATTAATGCTAAAGGTGTGGAGAACCTTACTATTGCATGTAAGCGTTTTTCCTGCACACTACTTCATGTGTCGACAGACTTCGTGTTTAATGGAAAAAAAAATGCACCGTACCTAGAGGAAGATAATACGCATCCTTTAAATTATTATGGAGCGTCAAAACTAAATGGCGAACAAATTATTCAACAAGCATTAAGTAAATATGTTATAATTAGGACGTCTTGGTTATTCTCAGAATTTGGAAATAATTTTGTAAAAACAATGGTGAGATTAGGGCAAGAAAAAAAAGAATTAAGCATTGTGGCAGATCAATACGGATCACCGACCTATGCAATAGATTTAGCGCATATTCTGCTTACGTTTATAGCATCATCTTCAACAAGGTATGGGCTGTATCATTTTTCAAACCATGGAGCAACCACGTGGTATAATTTTGCAGCAGAAATTTTTAAGTTGCAAAATCAAGATATACGCTTACATAAAACAACATCTAAGCAATTTGCAAGCAGAGCAATACGTCCTAAATACAGTGTTCTGGAAACTAAAAAGGTTAAAGAAACATTAAATATTGACATTAGGAATTGGCAAAGTGCTTTAAAAGAGATGCTTAGTCGATTGTAAGTTAATTGTAATCTTGAGATTTCATACTAAGATTAAAAGAATAAGTCGTTTAACTATCTTACATTTGCCATCTTAAACGAATAAGAATATAAGGTCAAATTGTGACTTTAAATTATTTAAAATGAAGGGAATTATATTGGCTGGTGGCTCTGGTACACGTTTACATCCATTAACAAAAGTGACATCAAAACAGTTATTACCTGTTTATGATAAGCCGATGATATATTATCCATTGTCTACATTAATGTCTGCAGGAATACAGGAAATTCTTATCATTACGACCCCAAGAGACAAACGTCAGTTTAAAGAACTTTTAGGAAATGGAGAGCAATTAGGATGTCAGTTTTCCTACGAAACCCAAGAAAATCCCAACGGCTTAGCAGAATCTTTTATCATAGCAGAAGATTTTATAGGAGATGATGCTGTAGCACTTATTTTAGGAGATAACATTTTTTATGGCTCTGGTCTTTCACAACTATTACAAAGTAATTTAGAGCCAGACGGCGGTATTATCTATGCATACCACGTACATGATCCAGAACGTTATGGAGTAGTAGATTTTAATGATAATGGAGACGTAGTGTCTATCGAGGAAAAGCCCAAATCTCCTAAAAGTAATTATGCGGTTCCTGGAATATACTTTTATGACAACTCAGTTATTAGCATTGCAAAAAGTATTAAGCCAAGCCAGAGAGGAGAGCTAGAAATTACAGATGTTAATCGAGAATACCTAAAAAGAGGAAAACTAAAAGTAAGTATTCTAGATAAAGGTACTGCGTGGTTAGATACAGGAACATTCGAATCATTAATGCAAGCTTCTCAATTTGTTGAGGTGATAGAAGAAAGACAAGGTTTAAAAGTTGGAGCTATTGAGGCTATTGCCTATGAAATGGGTTATATAAATAAAGAACAACTTAAAAAATTAATAGAGCCCCTATTAAAAAGTGGTTATGGCAATAACCTATTGGTAAATATAAAATAGTATGACAAAAACAAAACACTTAATAGTCTTCGGTACACGTCCTGAAGCTATTAAAATGGCACCTTTAGTAAAAGAATTTCTTAAGAATAACTTACATTTTGAGACTAAAGTGTGTGTGACAGCACAACATAGAGAAATGCTGGATCAGGTTTTAGAGTTTTTTGAAATCACACCAGATTTCGATTTAGACTTAATGAAACCCAATCAAAACTTATATAATCTTACAGCTGAAATTATTGTGCAGCTAAAAGAGGTTCTAGAGGAGTTTAAGCCCGATTATGTGTATGTACACGGAGACACAAGTACAACTATGGCCACAAGTATTGCAGCATTTTATTCTGGTGCAAAAGTCTGTCATGTAGAAGCAGGCTTAAGAACGCATAACAAATGGTCTCCGTTTCCAGAAGAGATTAACAGACAAGTAACGGGCAGAATTGCAGATATTCATTTTGCACCAACTGAAACGTCTAAGGCAAATTTACTGTTAGAAAATATAAATAAGGAGTCTGTAGTAATAACAGGAAACACCGTTATTGATGCCCTAATGGAAAGTGTGGAGAAAGTAACAGAAAAGCCTTCAAAAACAATTCAAGACTTAGAAAAAACCTTAGGAAAGAAAGATATTATTTTAGTGACTGGACATAGACGTGAAAATCATGGCGATGGTTTTGAGAAGATTTGTAAGGCATTAAAAACGATAGCGATTCAAAAGCCAGAGCTACTAATTGTATATCCGGTACATTTAAATCCTAAAGTAAAAGAGCCAGTAAACAGAATATTAGGCGAAATAAGTAATATTATGTTAATAGACCCGTTGGCATATCAAGACTTTATTTGGATGATGAATCGCTCAAAATTAATTATTACAGATAGCGGCGGCGTACAAGAGGAAGCGCCAAGTTTAGGAAAGCCAGTTTTAGTTATGCGGGATACAACAGAACGTCCTGAAGCAGTCGATGCTGGTACCGTGATCTTAGTAGGAACAAATACCGAGCTAATTGTATCAGAAACCTTAGATTTGCTAAATAATACAGAACGTTTTAAGCATATGAGTACACTACATAATCCTTATGGAGATGGCAAGGCTTGTGAGCGTATAGTAAACCATATTCAATCTTTAGAATCATGAAACCAGAAGTCGTAATGATTGGGTTAGGCTATATAGGTCTACCTACAGCAGCACTTATAGCATCTAATAAAGTTAATGTATTTGGGGTAGATATTAACCCAAATGTAGTAGAGACAATCAATAGAGGAGAGATTCATATTGTAGAACCAGAATTAGATAGTGCAGTGGTGAATGCTGTAAAAAATGGGTTTTTAAAAGCAGGTCTTAAAGCACAGGAAGCCAATACTTATTTAATTGTAGTGCCTACTCCATTTAAAGACAAGAATGAGCCAGATATCTCTTTTGTCGAGGCTGCTACAAAAGGTATTTTAACATTGTTAAAGGAGAATGACTTATATATAATAGAATCAACATCGCCAGTAGGGACTACGGAAAAAATGATGGCTTATATATATGCAGAACGTCCGGAACTTGAAGGGAAACTGCACATCGCATATTGTCCTGAACGTGTGTTGCCTGGAAATGTCATGCATGAGTTGGTACATAATGATCGCGTCATTGGAGGTGTAAATAAAGAAAGTACAGAGCGTGCTTTGGCATTTTATAAAAACTATGTAAAAGGTGAACTTCACGCGACAAATGCACGTACCGCAGAAATGTGCAAACTAGTAGAAAATTCATCTAGAGATGTGCAAATCGCTTTTGCTAATGAATTGTCTTTAATATGTCACAAAGCGGGCATAAATGTTTGGGAATTAATTAAACTGGCAAATAAACATCCTAGGGTAAATATTTTACAACCAGGAAGTGGAGTAGGAGGTCACTGTATTGCAGTAGATCCTTATTTTATTGTTGCAGATTTTCCAATGGAATCTCAAATAATTGGTAAAGCTCGAGAAATAAATAACTACAAATCATTTTGGTGTGCAGAGCAAGTAAAAAATGCTAAACTGCAATTTCAATTGGACCATGGTAAAAAGCCTAAAATTGCGTTAATGGGCTTGGCGTTTAAGCCAAATATAGATGACTTAAGAGAGTCTCCAGCTAAATATATAGCTCAAAAAGTATTACAAGATGCCCAAGATGAAGAATACTACATTGTGGAGCCAAACATTCAAGAGCACAAAGTATTTAAATTAACAGAGTATAATACAGCAGCAGAGAATGCAGATATAATTGTGTTTTTAGTAGCCCATAATCAATTTAAAAATTTAGGAAGCTTAAACAATAAGGTAGTTTTAGATTTTTGTGGAGTTCTTGAAAAATAAACTAAAAATGAAATTAACTAACCAACAAAAAGAAAAGCTTAAAGGAGCAAAAATCCTTATAACTGGCGGTGCTGGTTTTATAGGGTCAAATTTATGCGAATTCTTTTTGAAACAAAATGCTATAGTGACCTGTTTAGATAATTTCGCAACAGGTCATAAACACAATATAGAAGCTTTAATGTTTCATGAAAATTTCACCCTAATTGAAGGTGATATTAGAGATTTAGAAACGTGTCAAAACGCTGCAAAAGATCAAGATTATATTCTACACCAAGCAGCATTAGGATCTGTGCCAAGATCTATTAACGATCCAATTACATCTAACGATGTTAATGTTGGTGGATTCTTAAATATGTTGATTGCAGCAAGAGATCAAAACGTGAAACGTTTTACATACGCCGCAAGTTCGTCAACATATGGCGATTCTGTAGCATTACCTAAGATAGAAGAAGAAATAGGGCAACCACTGTCACCATATGCGATTACTAAATATGTAAATGAGTTGTATGCAGCTAACTTTAAGTTAACGTATGATTTAGATACTATAGGATTACGTTATTTCAATGTATTTGGAAGAAAACAAGACCCTAAAGGTGCATATGCTGCAGTCATACCTAAATTTGTAATTCAGTTTATGAATCAAGAAAGTCCAACGATTAATGGTGATGGGTCATTTTCTAGAGATTTTACATATATAGAAAATGTGATTCAAATGAATATGTTAACGATTACAACAGATAATAAAGAGGCACTAAACAAGGTGTATAATACAGCTGTTGGAGATAGAACAACAATTAAAGATGTGGCGACGCAACTTAGGGTGCAACTCTCAAAATTTGATTCTAAAATTAAGGAAATTGATATCTTAAATGGCCCAATTAGAAAGGGTGATGTACCACATTCATTGGCTTCAATAAATAAAGCACAAAAATTACTAGACTATAAACCTACTCATGAATTTAATGAAGGTTTAGAGGAAGCTGTAGACTGGTATTGGAATAATTTAAATAAATAAACATGGCAAAGACAAAAATTGCTATTATAGGTTTAGGATACGTAGGATTACCACTAGCAAGACTATTTGGAACGAAATATCCAGTGATCGGTTTCGATATCAATAAAAATCGAGTAACAAAACTAAATGAAGGTCATGATGATACACTTGAGGTTGAAGATGATGTGTTGCAGGAAGTACTTGTTCAGGATGTAGATGCATTAAATAATAAAGGAAAAGGACTGTTGTGTTCTTCTAATGTTAAGGATATTGAGGATTGTAATGTGTTTATTGTAACGGTACCAACACCTGTAGATAAAAATAACAGACCAATCTTAACACCATTATATAAGGCAAGTGAGACCATAGGTAACGTATTAAAGAAAAACGATATCGTTATTTATGAGTCTACAGTATATCCAGGTGCTACAGAAGAAGAATGTGTACCTGTATTAGAAAAAACTAGTGGACTTAAGTTTAATGAAGACTTTTATGTTGGGTATTCTCCAGAACGTATAAATCCAGGAGATAAAGAACATACTGTTGAAAAAATCTTAAAAGTAACATCTGGTTCAACCCCAGAAATTGGAACAAAAGTAAATGCATTGTATGCTGAAGTGATTACTGCGGGCACACACCTAGCACCAACAATTAAAGTTGCAGAAGCAGCTAAAGTGATTGAAAATTCACAACGTGATATTAACATTGCATTTGTAAATGAGCTAGCTAAGATTTTTAATATGATGGATATTGATACCCATGATGTTTTGGAAGCTGCAGGTACAAAATGGAATTTCTTACCCTTTAAACCAGGTTTAGTAGGCGGTCATTGTATAGGGGTAGATCCGTATTATTTAGCCCAGAAAGCACAAGAATTAGGCTATCATCCAGAAATTATATTAGCGGGACGCCGTATGAATGACAGTATGGGGCAATATGTAGCAAGTGAAGTGGTGAAATTGATGCTAAAACATGATTTAAAGATAAAAAATGCTAATATTTTAGTGTTAGGAATTACGTTTAAAGAAAACTGTCCAGATGTTAGAAACACCAAAGTGGTTGATGTGGTTAAACACCTAAAAGACTATGGAACTAACGTAACTATTTATGATCCTTGGGCAAATCCAGAAGAAGTACAACACGAGTATGGATTAACGTGCCGTGCTGAACTCGATGCAACATCTCATCACCAATTTGACGCCGTTGTATTAACTGTAGCACATAAGCAGTTTTTAGGGTTAGATATCAATAAATATAAGAATGAAACCTCTGTAGTTTATGATGTAAAGTGTGTCTTAGGTAAAATATCAAACGCAAGATTATAAAATGATTAAAATCACTTATTGTCGAAAACCTTAAGGAAAAGTCATTTCAATAGAACCTTTAATTGATTATCAAGTATTTAATTATGTAAATTTAAGATTTAAAATATATTTTTGAACTTAAATAATTTCGATAATGGGAAATAAATTAGGAATAATTGTACAGGCTAGACTAGGTTCGGCAAGACTACCCCATAAACTCTTAATGCCTTTTTATGAGGATAAGGGTATATTGGAGTTAATTTTAGACCGTTTGAAGTTAAGTTTTCCTGAAATTGATTTAGTTGTAGCTACAACCACTAATCCTAAAGATGATGAAATAGTAAACTTATGTGAGATTAAGGGTGTAAAATTTTTTCGAGGTTCAGAGCATAATGTTCTCAAAAGATTTATTGATGTTGCCGGATCATATGATTTTGATTTTTTGGTTAGGGTCTGTGCAGACAATCCATTTTTAAATGTATTAGATTTAAAAGAATTGATAGCGTTTTACGAGGAAGAAGATGCAGATTATTTGTCTTACGGAACCAGTCAAGGAATTCCTGCTATTTTGACTCATTTTGGTTTTTGGGCGGAAATAGTAAAAACCGAAACGTTAAAAAAAGTATCAAAATGTACGCAAGAGCCATTATTTATTGAACACGTTACAAATTTTATTCATACCCAGCCAGAACGTTTCAAAATTAAATTGTTGCCAATTGCGACACAAATAGAAAAACATAAAAATTTAAGATTGACAGTTGATACCAAAGAAGATTTTGAATTGACTAAAAAAATATACAAACATTTGTCAGATTTAAATCAAAGACCTGAAAAATTAGTGCAAGAAATAGTTCTAAATTCAAATTGGTTGAACGAAATGAAAATACAAATAGATAAAAACAAGAAATAGAATGGGTAAAACGTATGTAATAGGAGAGATAGGACAAAATCATAATGGCTCTGTAGATATAGCCAAATTGTTAGTTGATGTTGTTTCTAGACCCATCCACGATAAACTTTTTGATAATACATTGCCTACAATGGATGCTGTTAAGCTAACAAAAAGAGATTTAAATCAAGAGCTCTCGCAGTCGCAAATGGATAAACCATATAACACGCCAAATTCGTTTGGTAAAACTTATGGCGAACATAGGGAGTATTTAGAGTTAAGCGATGAAGAGCATTTTGAAGTTTATAAAAATGCAAAAGAAAAAGGCTTAGACTTTGTTGAAACCTTATGCGCAATTGGTTGTTTAAGTATGTTTAAGCTTTTTACACCAGATAAATTAAAAGTAGCCTCCAGAGATTTAACTAATTTACCCTTGCTTGCTGCATTAGCAGAAACAAAAGTACCAATGATTATTTCTACTGGTATGGCTGGTAAAAAAGAATTAGATGATGCTATAAATGTAATTACAAGATACCATAGTGATTTATCTATTCTTCATTGTGTTTCAGAGTATCCAACCAAATACGAGAATGTAAATTTAAGAACGATATCCTATCTTAAAAATAATTATCCTCAATTTAAGATTGGATATTCGGATCATACTATTGGTATTGCTACGCCAATTGCCGCTGTTGGAGTAGGAGCTGAAATTATCGAAAAGCATATCACCCTTGATAGAGGAATGAAAGGAACCGACCAAGCAGGTTCTTTAGCCATTGAAGGTATTTACAGAATGATGCGAGATATTCGAAATCTAGATTTATCAATGGGAAAGGAAGAGATTTACATTGAACCTTCTGTGGTTGCAGCCAGAGAAAAACTGGAACGCTCTATAGCCACTAAAGTAAATCTAAAAAAGGGAGATACAATAAAAGAAGAAAACCTTCACCTATTAAGCCCTGGGGATGGGTTCAAATGGTCTGATAAAAATTTGCTAATAGGTAAAAAAGTTAATGCTGATATTGCTAAAAATGAAATCATCTATAAAAATCAATTAGATTAATAAAAAATGACCTTACCTAAATTAGTGATAACAGATATTGATGGTGTTTGGACAGATGGCGGAATGTATTACGACCAAACCGGTAATGAATGGAAAAAGTTTAATACCTCCGATAGTGCAGGGGTTTTGTTTTTGAATCTCTTAAATATTCCTTTTGCAATTATAACTGGTGAAGATACAGAAATTGTGAAGCGAAGAGCAGAAAAGCTAAAAGTAAAACATCTTTTTATGGGGGTGAAAGATAAAATAGCTGTTGCCACAAAGTTATGCGAAGAGCTAGAAATTACACTTGACGAGGTAGCTTATATTGGCGATGATATCAATGATATTTTATTACTAGAAAAAGTTGGTATCTCTGCTGCTCCTGGGAATGCACCTACTTATATCAAAAATAAAGTTGATTTTGTTACTAAAACTAAAGGGGGTGAAGGAGCATTTAGAGAGTTTGTAGAATGCATATTTGAAAAAAATCAATTATTAAATTTAGTGCTGACTAAATACTTTGATAATTTAGACAAGATTGAACAATAATCATGAAAAAGCTTGTTAAAAAAATTGCAGCCACAATTTTTAAATATTTCAAAGATTGTTATTTGACTAATAATTACAGAAAATACTTCGAAAAGTATAAAATATCATCGGATTTTAGGTTTAATGGTGAAAATATTATTTTCTATGGTTCTGGTAATATTTTAATTGGCAAAAATTCCTATATAGGCGCGAATTCGACTATTCAAGCGGCAGAAAGATGTATGGTCCAAATTGGCGATAATTGCTCAATAAGTCATAATGTTAGAATGTATACTTGTTCCAATAAACCCGACCAAGATTTTAATTTAATAAAAAGTAAAGAAAAATTTTATGGAGATATAGTAATTGGCAACGGAGTTTGGATTGGAGCAAATGTTTTTATTAATCCTGGTATAAGGATTGATAATAACGTTGTTATCGGGGCTAATTCAGTTGTTACCAAGGATATAAAGGAAAACTCAATCGTAGGGGGTGTGCCTGCTAAATTGATTAGGATTAAAAATGTATAAAAAACTGGCATCTCATACCTTAATTTATGGTCTTTCTCCTTACATCCCAAGAATTTTAGGACTATTTATATTGCCAATCATAACCAAAGATCTTACAGATTTTGATTATGGCGTTTACGGAATTATTCTAGCTTATATTACCGCAATTGAGGTGCTTAAAGATCTAGGCTTAAATCTGATTTTATATAACTCCTTTACTAAAATGCCCCACCAATATAAGTGGATGTGGCGTTCTATCTATGGTTTTTTAACTATATGGAACTTAGTTTACGCTATTTTAGCATTAGGCCTTATTTATATAGCCGTACCCACCGAGGCAAGGGATAATGTATGGTTGATTGCCGTTTTAAATGTTCTACCAATTGTTTTCTTTGGTCCCACTGCTGTATTGGGTAAGATTTTTTTTCAAATGAAAGAGATGCCAGTACAAATAGCTGTTCGTACCATAATTTTCGGTATTTTAACCATCTTGTTGAATCTATATACTATATCCTACTTAAAACTCGGGTATATGGGATGGTTTTGGACTACGTGTATTATAGGTTTTCTTACCAACTTGTCTTTTTGGTATCCTATAAATATTACATACAAACTGAGCCCTATATTTAATTTTAAGAGAAGGCTGTTAAAGAAGAGTTTAAAAATAAGTTTGCCCACCGTGCCTCATTACTATTCTAATTATATTATTCAAAGTAGTGATAAAGTAATTTTAAATGTGTTGAATATAGGACCAGGTGATATTGGAGGCTATAATTTTGCTGGAATGTTTGGTGGTTATTTTTCGCAATTAGGTAATGCATTAGGGCAAGCAGCGCGCCCATTATTCAATTTATATTACAAAGAGAAAAATTATATCAAAGTAAGAGAAATAATTTTTGCAATGCAGCTCTTTTTTTTTACGATAACCTTTTTGGTTTCCATCTGGTTGAAAGAGATATTCATTTTTATAGTAAATAATGAGACCTTAGCCGCAACTTACCCTATGGCTATTATTTTAATAATGGCTATAAATTATAGGCCCATGTATTTTGGCTCAGCAGGCGTAATATTATATGGTGAAAAAACCAATAGCTTATTAAAAGTTACATTTGTTGGAGCCTTAATTTCCGTATTATTAAATTTTATTGGAATCCCTTTTTTAGGTATATGGGCAGCTGTTTTTAGTACTTATATCTCCATGATGTATTTAGGTTATTCTGGATATTACTTAAAAGAATTTAAAAAAATTAATGTTAATTACTACCCAATGTTTTGGCTTTTAGCTACATTATTGCTAACCGGGACTGCCTATTATGTTGTGGAATTGGATTTATTAAATAAAGGGGTTGTTAGTCTAATCCTAATTATAATCAATCTTCTAGTACTGAAGAAACTTATTAAAATAAAAAGAAATGGATAGAGTCTGGTATGTTTTTTTTAAGTTTTACTTTGCTGTAAGAGGGAGGCTAAAACAGAAACAATCGATATATTTTAAAAAACAAGTTGAAAAAAACTGTGAAAGTTATATGTCTCCATTACGCGTTAATGGACCCACTTTTATTTCAAAGCATACAACATTAGGTAAAAATGTTAGTTTTAATGGAATGCAAATTGGCGGTAAAGGAAAGGTTAAAATAGGAGATAACTTTCACTCTGGTGTTGGATGCAAAATTTTAACACAAATTCATAATTATGAAGGTGATGCATTGCCATATGATAGCAAAATTATAGCTAAAAACACTTTAATTGGTCATAATGTTTGGATAGGAGATGACGTTACTATTTTAGGTGGCGTTAAAATTGGAAATGGTGTAATTATTCAAGCGGGTAGTGTGGTTGTTTCAGACATACCAGATTATGGTATCGCAGGAGGTCATCCAGCCAAGGTGTTTAAATCACGCAATATTGAGCATTATGAAAAATTAAATAATAAAAAACTTTTTCATTAAATGATGAGATGCTTGCGAAATGCTAAGGACGCGCTGTACTTGTATAGAAACGGCTATTTGAACACTTTAAGCAAAGAGAGGTTTGAAGGTATTGTTGGCCGGTCATTTTTAATTAGGCTTCGGGTTGTGTTAGTAAATACGTTAAAGGAGTTTAAATTGATACTTCATAATAACCCCAAACTAAATATTGAAGGCAAGATTGTTTGTATAATAAATTCAAATAATAATTATGAAGCCTTAAAATTTTTAAAGTCTCCAGAGGTAGTATTTTTAAAGCCAACCGTATTGGGTGATAAATTTGAAAATGTAATAACTTATAGGTTTAAATCTAAATTTTTTTATAGTCTAATATTCCTAGCTTGTTTGCCATATATATTACTTAGTAAACTTAACAGAAGAGATTTAACTTTACTACATAAGGCTTATGGTTTAACAAGTTTGTTTACGTCATTAATAAAAAAACAAAAACCCCTTCAAGTTGTTTTTACCAATGATCATACCCCAGAGGCTCGTAGTTTTATTTTAGCATGTAAAGTCGCGGGCGTTAAAACTACATATATCCAACATGGGTCGGTCAGTAAGTACTTTCCACCATTAGAGTTTGACTTAGCGCTTTTAGAAAGTCAATACTCTAAAGATATCTATACATCTAATAAAAAATCTAATTCTATAATTGAACTCATAGGTATTCCAAAGTTAGATAATGTGATATGTAAAATTAGAGACAGAAAACTAATAAACAAAGTTGGTCTTGCCATAAATCAAAATGATGATTTAAGAAAAGTCGACAAATTAATTGAAGCTTTGATCCAAAATGATTACAAAGTTATCTTAAGAAAACATCCAGCGGATAGAAGAAATGTAACATCATTATTTAAAATTCAAGATGGGAATAAAATGGACGTATACGAATTTATTCATACGGCCGATTTTTTAGTTGCATCCGATTCATCAATACACGTTGAAGCTAATAGCTTAAAATGCCGCTCTATTTATTATCAGTTACATGATAATAATAATAAATACGACTATTACAGTTTTGTGAAAAACGGTTATATAGAAGAGGTTAAGAATGAAGAGGTGCTAATCAACTTGTTAAAAGGATTTAATTATTCTTCATTCAATTTTAATTCATCGAAATTAGCACATTATAATGAAGCTTTAATAAATAATTACTACGGCAAATCCTCGTTATTAGCTCAAAAATTCATCTATGAAAGTATTAGTCATTAGTTTTCGATTTGCGCCATTTAATTCTATAGGATCTAATAGGGTTAATGCTTTAGTAGAATTTTTTAAAAAAAATGATATTGAGTATAAAGTAATAACCTCCTACGTAGGTAAGCATAGACAAAAAGATTTTTTACCAGATAAAAATGTTCATTACGTATCTTGGTTCGATTTTAGGAAATTTAAAAAAATTAAATACAATGAGTACGATGAAAGTGAAAATCGGGATAATTCTAGTAAATCAGCACCAAAAATTTCATGGAAAATAAAAATTGTATTACTTGTAAAAAAAATTTTATTATCATTTCTGTACCCAGACCCTTATATAACATGGGTGTTTAATGCAAAATCTGTAGGAGATAAAATAGTGAGAAATTTTGCGCCTGACGTAATATATTCCTCATCATACCCATATAGCTCTCATATTACGGCCTCGTACCTGTCAAAAAAATATAAAGTTAAGTGGTTTGCCGAATTAAGGGATCCTTGGGTAGATAATCATGTTAAAAAAAATAACAGTTTTTTTATTGATTTTGTAGAGCGTAAATATTCAAAGCGGGTTTTAAAATATGCGTGTCGTTTAGTAACCGTTTCTAATGTTTGGAAAAAAAGTTTTGAAAACTTGTACAACACACCTTGTCATTTGGTAAGAAACGGATATGTAAATAATAAAGTAGTTTCGGTAAAAGCATCCAAAACACACCTAATTATCAAGCAGAATAACAAAACTATCTTATATACTGGGTCAATTTTTCCAGAAAATCAAAACATAGAATCATTTTTAATTAACTTTAATGAATTAGCCTGCAAAAATTCTAATTATAAATTTTGTTATGTAGGTGGCCAAGTAAATTACCTTAGAACTCTTATACGAGAGCTCAATCTAAATAGAGAAAACTTTATACTTATGGATAAGGTGCCTTATTCAGAATCTGTTTCATTACAAAAACAAGCCGATTTTTTACTGGTATTGAATTGGATGAATGATAAAAATGATAATGCAAAAGGAGTAATACCAGGTAAATTTTATGAATATTTGGGTGCAAATAAACCTATTTTATTATGGAATGAAGGACAAAATAATGAGTTATTAGATCTGTCAATTAATATTAATAAAAAATCATCGGGTAAAAAAGTGCTAATTATTAACCAAGGCAACTCGCTGCTGAAAATAATAGAAAGTTTCTGTTACTCATATGATATGGAGGCGGTACAGCAATATTCGAGAGAAAAGCAATTTAACCTGCTCTTACTGGAGTTTTATAAAAAAAATGAATAAACAAAGAATATATAGCTTATTTTTTAAATTACTGTTGGGTATAATATTACTTAACCTTAACGGATTACTTTACTTATTTTTTAGTTCAACAGGTCTTATTTCACCATTGATTTTATTATTGAGTGTTTACATTATTACTAATTCTAAAAATAAAACCTTTTCAAAATTATTTAATATATATTTTTTATATGTTTTAATTTATTTGTCAACTGGTTTAATATCATTAATTATTTCATTGCAAGTAGGTGACAATACTTTATCTACAATCGCCGATGTAATAAAAACTTTAATTCTCTTAAGTGCTATTTACCTAGGTTATAAGCAAGAGCTTCAAAATAGTAATGCTATTTTAAGGTTTACTTGTTGGTTAATTATAACATCCGTTGTATTGAGTTTTGGCTTAGATTATATAAATATAGCTGCTATACAAGATAATTATAGGACCGAAATGAGAATGTCTGGCTTTTTTGCGAACCCAAATGAACTGGCTGCACAGGCCTTGTTCGCCATTCTTTCAATTCAATTTTTATATAAACAATATAAATCTAAACAGTATAAGTTAATCTTACTTATTGCATTTTTAATATGTACCTATTCTATGTTTATGGCATTTTCAAGAAGTATATTTTTAGCTTTTTTTGTTCTTCTGTTTTTGCAATTATTTGTTTATAAAGGAATATCCCTAAAATCTACATTCTTTGTTATTTTCTCCATCATACTATTGAGTATTTCGCTACCAATTCTTTACGAGAATGTAAATACAAGTCTACAAAAAAGAATTGATACAAGTTTGCAAATTTTTGATGTAGGCCTATCAGATAGAACAACAGGAGGTAGGTTAAACTTAATTAATGAAGCATTTGTTTATATCAATGAAAATCCATTTTTAGGTATTGGCATTGGTAATATGCAAAGAATAGAAGGGGTTGGTGGGGTACACAATGCTTACTTGGCGGTTTGGGGAAATGCGGGCTTTTTTGTTTTATTGTATTTCTTGTTCTTCCTTGTAATTTTATTAAAAAAACTTCATAAATATAGTATAGATAATCGAAATACGTTTATATTGTTTTTGATATTGACAATTTGTATAAATGGGTTGTCTAAAGCAGGCGTTTTTGAATTTAAGATAAACAATTTGATAATGGCACTGTCATTCGCATTGTTAGCAAAAAATGAACTAATAAGAATGCCAAATTCTTAATTTTTTTGCTGTAGAATTTTTTGAAAATGAACGAATCAAATAAAATAAAAATTTTATTAATTATAGATAGTTTTAACGTGGGAGGTGCTCAAAGACAGTTTGCCGCTTTAGCGAAAGAACTAAATAATTATTATAAAGTTGAAATTATAGCATTCCATCCGCATACATCCTACTTAGAAGATGAATTAAATTATTTGAAAATACCAATAAAAAGAATATTAAAAAGATCTAAATATGATATTTTTTTTATAATTAAATTAATACAGTATGTTAGTAAGTTAAAGTATAATCTGGCCATTTCATTTCTTGATACACCGAACTTTTATAATGAAGTTCTAAAAATAGTAGGGGTTGTCCCCAAGATAATTGTTTGTCAAAGAAGTGCATATTTTAAAAATAAATTAACAATTAGAAAAAAGATACTTGAATATCTGTCTCTTA
>OJFP01000855.1_pt1 | contig 18556 bp, 18 predicted proteins | sample 1594141 | NCBI WGS metagenome assembly OJFP01 (sample SAMN05416843, study PRJEB24817) | seawater metagenome | isolation source: Sea water | place: Canada:Atlantic | collected 2013-07 | reverse complement strand
ATCAAATCATAAATGAAGCAAAAGAATTAATTCAAAGTGGTGCAAAAGAAATTATTTTATTAGGGCAAAATGTGAATGCATATAGCTATAAAGATAAAAATAAAAAATTTAGATTATCTGATTTATTATTAGAGCTAGAAAGCCTTAATGAGCTTGAGAGAATCAGGTATACTACGTCTCACCCTAAAGACATGACTGACGATTTGATAAATGTTTATAAAAAATCAACCAAACTAATGCCTTTAGTCCATCTACCAGTACAGAGTGGATCAAACAAAATTTTAAAACAAATGAATAGAAAACACACAATTGAAGAATATTTAATAATTTATGAAAAATTAAAAAAGATTAATCCCAATATAGAGTTCTCAAGTGATTTTATTATTGGATACCCAGAAGAAAGTGATGATGATTTTAAATATACGATGAAGTTAATTGAAAAAGTAGGGTTTATTAATTCATATTCTTTTATTTTTAGTCCAAGACCAGGCACTGTAGCTGCTGATTTAGAATTAGTAGATAAAAAAAAATCTAAGGAAAGATTAGAAATAATCCAAAAAAAATTGTTTGAAAATCAGATAAATAAAAATAAATCTCTAGAAGGTAAGACTCTTAATGTTTTGGTTGAAAATAAAATGAAAGATGGAATTAAATTATTTGGTAGAACTGAGTTTATGACATCAGTAATTTTTGATGGCAACACAGACTGCATAGGGAAAGTTATGCAAATAGAAATAACAAATAGTAATCAAAACAGCTTGTTTGGCATATTAAATGAAAACTACAAAAAGAAGGTAGCCTAAAAATTGAATAAAGTAGCATCAAAAAAAATTAGTTCTATTTTAAAATTTGTCTATTCTGATAACAATTCTTTGAGCGTTATATTTCAAGACAATGATTTATTAATGGGCGTTGTTGGTGAATTTAATGAAAATTTAAAAGAACTAGAAAAAATTACTGATACTAATCTATATTCTAGGGGTAATTCTATTTTGATAAAATCAACACCAAAAAAAAATGAAATTACAAAAAATGCTATTCAATTTTTAGCCAACCAGTTTGTAAATAATGGAAGTATAGAAAAAAAAGATATACTTTCTTCAGTAGATGAATTTATGATTAAAGAAAAAGTAGAAAATCAAAATGTTTCAGACATAATTAAAACTCCTAAAAAATCAGTTATTCCAAGATCTGAAAGACAAAAAGAATATGTCAGAGCCTTAAGACAAAGTGATATTGTTATATCAGCAGGTCCCGCAGGAACGGGTAAAACATTTTTGGCTGTTGCAGTTGGACTGACATTGTTACTTGATAAAAAGATTGAAAGAATTATTTTATCAAGACCTGCAGTTGAAGCTGGTGAAAGATTAGGTTTTTTACCTGGAGACATGAAGGAAAAAGTAGATCCCTATCTAAGACCTTTATATGACTCTCTATATGATCTTTTTGATTTTGATAAAATTCAAAGAATGATTGAAGTTGGTGATATTGAAATAGCACCACTAGCATTTATGAGGGGCAGGACTTTAAAAAATTCTTTTGCGATTTTAGATGAAGCACAAAATGCAACAGATACACAGATTAAAATGTTTTTAACGCGTATCGGAGAGAATTCAAAGATTGTTATAAATGGTGATCCATCCCAAATCGATTTGCCCCACAAGAACATGTCTGGATTGAATAGATCTAAAAAATTATTAGGCCATTTAGATGAAGTCTCTGTGATAGATTTTGATCACTCCGATGTAGTTAGGCACCCTTTAGTCTCTAAGATTGTAAAGGCATACTCAGATCAAGAAAATGATTAAAATTGATGTGGTTTCGGAGTGCACTATCTGGAGCGAAAAAATCAAAAAAAATAACACTTTTTTTAATTCCATTATAAAATTTTTTCCAAAAAAATATAAATTTATAGGTAACAAAATAAATCTAACAATTTTACTTTCAAATAATAAGAATATTAAAAAGCTAAATAAAGATTTTAGAAATAAAAATAAACCTACAGATGTATTATCATTTCCATTCGAGAAAAAATTTAACCCAAAAAAATCAAATTATCTTGGTGATATAGTAATTAGCTATGAGTTTATGAATAAACCAAAAAATAAAAGTATTTTAGAGTTTAAGCAAAAAGTTGTTAAAATTTTTATTCATGGGTTTCTTCATTTATTAGGACACGACCACATAAAACTAAAAGACTTTAAAAAAATGAGTAAAGAAGAAGATAAAATTTATAAATTTATTAAAACAAAAGTAGCTTAACTTGCTTAAAAAAAAATTTTTAAACATATTATATGTATTTTTTTTAGGTGCTATTAGCTCTTACAGCTTGCCACCTTATAATTATTTTATAATTAATTTTTTTACTTTTTCATTATTCTTTATTTTTCTTTTTACAGAAAAAAAAACTAACCCAAATAATAAATCTTTCTTTAAATATGGATGGTTTTTTGGTTTTGGTTATTTTTTATGTAGTTTATATTGGATTGCAATTTCATTAACTTTTGATGAAAGTTTCAAATTTTTAATACCAATAGCTATTGTTTTATTTCCTGCTTTTCTGGCAATATTTTATGGATTAATAACTTATTTGTTTTCTGTTTTTTATTCTAAAAATGTTGTTAGTACATTTTTTATTTTTTCAATTTTATATGGATCTATTGAATTTATTAGAGGGTCCATTCTTACTGGTTTTCCATGGAATTTAATTGCTTTTAGTTTTTCAGAAAGTATTTATTTTATTCAAATTCTTTCAGTAATTGGGACTTATTCTTTTAATTTAATCTGCATATCTCTGTTTACTGTGCCAGCTATATTTATCTTAAGAAAAACCAGAAAAGAAATTATTGTCTGTTTTTTCTTTATAATAATTTCTGTAGGCTTTTTAGTTTTTGGGAATTTAAAATTTAATCAATTTAATACCATGACTGATATTAAAAATAATTTTACAATAAGAGCTGTATCACCCAATATTAGTTTAGATCGATTTTATTCAGGACAGGACGAATTAAAGATTATCCAAGAACTAATTACCTTGAGTAGCCCAGAAAAAAAAGAACCAACGATTTTTTTATGGCCTGAAGGAATTATTCCAGACAGTTATTTAAGAGATATGGATATCTATAAGGAATTGTTTTCAAATAGTTTTGGGAATGATGATTTAATTATCATGGGTCTAAATAGCGTAAAGACTAAAAATAGTGAAAATTTATTTTTTAATTCAATGGCAGTTTTTAATAATAAATTGGATTTAATTCATAGTTACAATAAGATTAATTTAGTTCCATTTGGAGAGTTCACCCCATTTGAAACAGTTCTTGGTTTAATAGGACTTAAAACAGTAACCAATGATTACCAATCTTTTTCAAAAGGTGAGAGCCTAAAAGCACTTTCAATAAAAAATGACAAGATAGAACTAAAATTACTTCCCTTAATTTGTTATGAAATTATTTATTCAAATAGATTATTTAAAGACAAAAACTTTGATTATATAATTAATATTTCAGAAGATGGGTGGTTCGGAAATTCTATTGGCCCGAAACAACATTTTGCACACAGTATCTTTAGATCAATTGAAAGTGGAAAGTATGTAATTAGATCAGCAAATAATGGATTATCTGCCATTATTAACCCAATTGGTATTATAGAAAAAAAAGTTGAGATTGGCACTACTGGTTATATTGATTTTAAAGAGAGTAAAATCCTTAAATCTACGCTCTATATGAATTATGGGGATAAGATATTTTTTATACTTATTTTATTATATATTTTTTTAATTTTTTCATTTAAGAAAATTACACATGAGTAATTTAAAAAATTTTTTATTTACAAGCGAGTCTGTTTCTGAAGGACATCCAGACAAAGTGTCAGATCGTATTTCTGATATGGTTGTGGATAGCTATCTTTCAGGTGATCCTTTTTCAAGAGTAGCATGTGAAACTTTAACCACTACAAATAAAGTTGTTTTAGCTGGAGAAGTAAGAGGACCGAGCATCAAAGAAGAAGATCTTATTCAAAAAGTAAGAGAATGCATCAAGGATATAGGTTATGATCAAGATGGTTTTACTTGGAGAGAAGCTACAAAAATAGAAAGCCACCTTCACGCACAATCTGCAGATATAGCAATGGGTGTGGACTCATCAAGTAATAAAGATGAAGGAGCGGGTGACCAAGGAATAATGTTTGGTTATGCTTGTAATGAAACTGAAGAATTAATGCCTGCACCAATTCATTATTCTCATAAGATTTTGAGATTAATGGCTGAAGATAGAAAATCTGGAAAATTAAAAAATATTGAGCCAGATTCAAAAAGTCAAGTTACGTTTGAATATGTTGATGGAAAACCAACCAAAGTAAAATCAGTTGTTATATCTTCACAACACTCAGCAGATGTAGATCAGGCTAAAGTTAGAGAATTATTAAAACCTTATTTATTAAAATCAATTCCAGAAAAGTTTTTGAAAGATTTTAATGAAGATGAATTATATATAAACCCAACTGGAAATTTTGTGATTGGTGGTCCGGATGGGGATTGTGGCTTAACAGGTAGAAAAATTATTGTAGATACTTATGGTGGAGCAGCACCTCATGGTGGAGGAGCTTTCTCTGGTAAAGATCCAACTAAAGTTGATAGATCAGCTGCTTATGCAGCAAGATATATTGCTAAAAATATTGTTGCATCTAACATTGCTGAAAAATGTTTAATTCAACTAGCATACGCAATTGGAGTTTCTAAACCTTTATCAATTTATGTAGATTTATTTGATAATGATTTAGAAAAAAATAAATTTGTAACAGAAAAGATTTCAGAAAATTTTGATTTAAGCCCAAGAGGCATAAGAGAAATGCTAGGCTTAAATAAACCTATTTATGAAAAAACAGCAGCTTATGGTCACTTTGGAAGAGTGCCTGAAGCTAACGGTTCATTTTCATGGGAAAAAACAGATAAAAAAGACGTTTTTTCTAAATAGTTGCTATTGAATTAAAAAAAAATCTTTATATATTGCCCTTACATTATTGAAATTACAGAATGGGCTTTAGCCCATTTTTTTTTGGAGCTAATAAACTTATGTTAAATAGAAGATCAGATAAATTAGAATTATTAAGAATTGCTGAAGCAGTTGCTTTAGAAAAGTCTATAGATAAAGAATTAATTATTGATTCCATGGAAACTGGAATTGCAAAAGCTGCCAAATCAAAATTTGGACAGGACAATGAAATTAAAGTTTTAATAGACAGAGAAAGTGGTGATATTGGAATTTTCAGAAAATTAATAGTTGTAGAAAAACCAGAAAATACAAATACAGAAATTAATCTTCAAGATGCAATCATTTTAAATGAAGTAAACAAAGATAAAAAAATTGGTGACGAAATTTTACAACCGCTTCCCTCTTTTGATTTTGGAAGAATAGCTGCGCAAACAGCAAAACAAGTTATTAGTTTTAATGTAAGAGAAGCAGAGCGTGAAAGACAATACAATGATTTCATAGACAAAAAAGATTCAATTCTAAGTGGAATTGTTAAGCGTCTAGAGTTTGGAAATGTAATAGTTGATTTGGGTAGAACTGAAGCAATTATTCAAAAAAATGAAATGATCCCTAGAGAAAATATTAAAGCTGGTGATAGAGTTAAAGCTTATTGTTATGACGTAAAAAGAGAAGCTAGAGGACAACAAATATTTTTATCAAGAGCACATCCAAAATTTATGGAAAAATTATTTGTTCAAGAGGTTCCTGAAATCTATGATGGTTTAATTGAAATCAAATCATCAGCAAGAGATCCAGGAAGCAGAGCAAAAATTTGTGTTAAAGCTGTTGATACTTCATTAGATCCAGTAGGAGCTTGTGTTGGAATGAGAGGATCAAGAGTTCAAGCAGTAGTTAACGAATTACAAGGTGAAAAAATTGATATTGTTAATTGGTCTGAAGATCCAGCAATAGTAGTTTCAAATGCATTGTCACCGGCTGAAGTTCAAAGAGTAAACGTTGATAGTGTTGCAAAAAAATTAGATGTAATTTTAACTGAAGAAAATTTAAGTAAAGCAATTGGTCGTAGAGGTCAAAATGTTAGGTTGGCTACTAAATTATTAAATTACGAAATTAATATAATGACTGATGCAGAAGATTCAGAAAGAAGACAATCTGAGTTTAAAGAAAAAACTGAAAACTTTGTTAAAAATTTAGAGTTGGACGAAACATTAGGACAATTACTTGTTGCTGAAGGTTTTTCTTCGATTTCAGACATTAAAGATAGCTCACCAGAAAATTTAATGAAAATTGAAGGTATAGAGGAAGACACTGCTAAGGCTTTGATTGAAAGAGCAAAAGAGTTTTACCAAAAAGATCAAGAAGACATCACTCAAAGAATTAAAGATTTGGGACTTCAAGATGATCTTATAAATCACAAAGGACTAACGCCAGGAATGTTAGTTACTTTAGGAGAACAAAAGATTTTAAAATTAGAAGATTTTGCAGACCTTGCCTCTGATGAATTAACAGGTGGTTATGATGTTGTGAAAGGTGAAAGAATTAAGATTCAAGGATACCTTGAAGATTTTGCTTTATCAAAAACAGAAGCGGATGAATTAATTATGTCTGCAAGAAACATAATTTACAAAGATTGAGTAATGAAATATGGAAAACAAAAAAACAAAATTAACACTTTCTGGCATAGCCAAGAAATCGATAGAGAATATAGAGTTAGCAAAAACTCAAAGTAAAAATTCCGTTGTAATTGAAAAAAAACCTAGCAAATTTGCACCTAGAGGTAACTTTACTAGACCTGCTAGTGTTAGGTCAAAACCAGCAGTAACAACTACAAGTAGCTTTCCTCCCAGAACTACATCAGCACCTAAACCATCTTCTCCAATAACTAATGATTATGAAAAACGTAAGTTAGCTGAGCAAAGAGCAACCAGAAGACTCAAAGGGGATACAGGTAAACCTGAAACTAAAAAAAGAGAATTAAAATTAACAGTATCAAGAGCATTAAGTGATGAGATTGAAGCAAGATCAAGAAGTATGGCTTCGCTTAAAAGAGCAAAATTAAAAGAAAACAGAGAACTTACTAAAGAAGAAATTCAAGAAAGTTTGAAGCCTGTAAAAAGAGATGTGAATATTCCTGAAGCAATAACAGTGAGAGAACTGTCTAACAGAATGGCTGAGCAATCAAGTAATGTAATTAAACATTTATTTGGAATGGGAGTTACGGTTACTATCAATCAAACATTAGCAGCAGATACTGCCGAATACCTAGTAAAAGAATTTGGTCACAATCCGATTAGAGAAACAAAAGCAGAAGAAATTATTCAAAAAATAAAAGAGTCTAGATCTGAAAATTTAAAGAATAGACCGCCGATTGTAACTGTGATGGGTCACGTAGATCATGGGAAGACTTCAGTACTAGATGTTTTAAGAAGTGCAAATGTTGTCTCTGGTGAATTTGGTGGAATAACACAACACATTGGTGCTTACCAAATACAACACGAATCTAATAAGCTAACCTTTATTGATACACCAGGTCATGCTGCATTTACAGAAATGAGAGCTAGAGGATCAAAATTAACAGACGTTGTAGTATTAGTAGTTGCTGCAGATGATGGAGTTAAACCTCAAACAATTGAATCTATAAAACATGCTAAAGCTGCGAACGTTCCAATAGTTGTAGCAATTAACAAGTGTGATTTACCAGAGGCAGACCCACAAAAAATAAAGAACCAGCTTTTAGAATATGAACTTATTGCAGAAGATTTATCGGGAGATACTTTGATGGTTGAAATTTCTGCAAAAAATAAAAAGAATTTAGATAAGTTAGTAGAGTCGATTGTTCTACAAGCAGAAATCTTGGATTTAAAAACTGACTTTGAATCTAAAGCAACTGGAATTGTTTTAGAATCTAAAATTGATATTGGTAGAGGAGCGGTTGCAACAGTTGTGGTTACATCTGGAACAATTAAAAAAGGTGATTTCTTTGTTAGTGGATTAAAATGGGGAAAAGTAAGAGCTTTAATTAACGATAAAGGAGAAAGTGTTAATGAAGCACCACCATCAATGCCAGTTGAAATTCTTGGAATTAATGGAGCAGCTAAATCAGGAGATGATTTTATTGTCTTAGATTCAGAAAAAGAAGCCAAAACATTAAGTGAGACTAGAGCAGATGAAACCAAAACTGGTGGAAGCCCTTTAACTTTTGCAACTCAAGATTCAGCTTTTGCTGATAAGTCAGCTGCAGAATTAAATATTATTGTAAAATCAGACGTTCATGGATCTGCGGAAGCAATTAAAAGTGCGATTAATCAAATTACTCACGATGAAGTGAAACCTAAAATAATTTTATCTGATATTGGAATGGTAACAGAGACTGATGTAACTTTAGCAAAAGCATCTAACGCTACATTAATTGCATTTAATGTTAAGCCAAGCAAGGAAGCAAAAAAATTAGCAGAGAATGAAAAAATTATAATATCTTCTTACAATATTATTTATGAAGTTTTAGATTATATCAAATTAAGAATGTCAGGACTTCTTGCTCCAGATGTTCAAGAAAAAATTATTGGTACAGCTCAAATTCTAGAAATTTTCAAAGTTTCAGGTACGGGAAAAGTTGCGGGTTCAAAAGTAACTGAGGGTGAAATAGCTAGTGGAGCAAGTGCTAGAGTAGTAAGAGATGGAGCAATTATTTATACTGGTAAAATAAGTACTATTTTTAGAGAAAAAGATCAGGCAAAACAGGTCAGTAACGGCCAAGAATGTGGAATAACACTTAAAGACTTTATCGATTTTCAGAAAAACGATACAATAGAGGCGTATAGTACGACTACGACGGAAAGAACAGTATAATAATGGTTGATAAAACAGGAAAACCCGTATCACAAAGACAATTACGTGTTGGAGAGATGATCAGGCAATCTTTAGGTATGATTTTTGCAAGAAATGAAGCTAAGGTGCCGAATTTAGAAACTAACACAGTTACGGTTACAGAAGTGAAAATGAGTCAAGATCTTAAAATTGCAAAAGCGTATGTATTGCCTCTAGGGGGAAAAGATACAGAAAAAGTTATTAAAAAATTAAGAGAATACTCTTTTTTGATTAGAAAAGTTTTATCTAAAAAAGTATTTATGAAATACGTACCAAAGATACTTTTTGCTAAAGACGATTCTTTTGAGTACGCAGAAAAAATAGAAAACTTAATAAAACAAACAAACAAATAGGAAAATAAATAGTATGACGAATAAAGCAGAAGAATTAAAAATGCACGAGAAGGACACTGGTTCTTCAGAAGTACAAATTGCATTATTAACAGGTAAAATTGAAACTCTTTCAGCACACATTAAGCAATTCAAAAAAGATAAACACTCTTCGGTTGGATTGTTAAGAGCAGTAAATAGAAGAAAAAAATTGTTAGAATATTTAAAGAAAAATAAATTCGATTCTTACAAAAATGTATTAACACAATTAAATTTAAGAAAATAGATAGAAGGAAACGGAAAATAGATGTTCAAAGTATATAAGAAGGAAATTGAAGTAGCAGGTAAGAAGATAAGTTTAGAAACAGGTAAAGTAGCAAGACAAGCAGACGGAGCAATCATTGCTTCATGTGGTGAAACAGTTATTTTAGCAACAGTAGTAGGAGCAAAAAAAGTAAATCCAGATATGGATTATTTTCCTCTATCTGTAAATTACCAAGAAAAATATTATGCAGGTGGTAAAATTCCTGGTGGATATTTTAAAAGAGAAGCAAGACCAACTGAAAGTGAACAATTGATCTCAAGATTAATTGATAGACCAATCAGACCTTTGTTTCCAAGTGAATTTAAAAATGAAGTTCAGTTGTTACCAACAGTAATTTCATATGACAAAGACAATCAACCAGATATTTTAGCAATTACAGCTTCTTCAGCAGCGCTAGCTATTTCAGGAATGCCATTTATGGGTCCTGTGGGTGCTTCAAGAGTTGGTTTAGTTGATGGTAAATATATATTAAACCCATCAAAAGCTGAGCTAGAAAACTCTACTTTAGATTTAGTTGTAGCAGGTACTAAAGATGCTGTGCTTATGGTTGAGTCTGAGACTAAAGGTTTAACAGAAGAAGTAATGTTAGATGCAGTTAAGTTTGGTCACGAAGGTTTTGTTCCAGTAATCGAAATGATTGAGGAACTTGCAAAAGAATGCAGAAAGCCAGAATGGACTGTTGAAAAGAAAGATTTATCGGAAGTTAAGAAAAAACTTGAAGAAAACTTTACAGCAGATTTAACTAAAGCTTTTGCAACAATAGACAAACAAGATAGATCAAATCAAATTTCAGAAATTTCTGATAAAGCAAAACAGCTTTTTGCAGAAGATGAAAACTATTCTGATTTTAATGTTAATGATGAATTAAAAAATCTTGAAAAGAAGATTGTTAGAACTGATATTCTTAAAAACAAAAAAAGAATAGATGGCAGAGGTTTGGCCGATGTAAGAGCTATTGAGTGTGAAGTTGGTGTTTTACCAAGAACTCACGGATCAGCTTTATTTACTAGAGGAGAAACACAAGCGATTGTTGTTACTACTTTAGGTACATCTGATGATGAACAAAGATTGGAAAGTCTAGATGGACAACATAGAGAAAGATTTATGCTTCATTATAACTTTCCTCCTTTCTCAGTTGGTGAAACTGGAAGAATTGGAACTGGAAGACGTGAAGTTGGCCATGGAAAATTAGCATGGAGAGCAATTAATTCTTCACTACCTTCAAAAGAAGAATTTCCATATACTTTCAGAATAGTGTCTGAGATTACAGAATCTAACGGTTCTTCTTCAATGGCGAGTGTTTGTGGTGCATCTCTTGCGCTTATGGATGCTGGAGTGCCAATTAAAGAGCCAGTTGCAGGTATTGCAATGGGATTAATTAAAGAAGGCGATGACTTTAGTGTCTTATCAGATATTTTAGGTGATGAAGATCATCTTGGAGACATGGACTTTAAAGTTGCTGGAACTAAAGATGGAATTACTTCACTTCAAATGGATATTAAAATTACAGGTATCACATTTGAAATCATGGAGCAGGCTTTAAAACAAGCTAAAGAAGGAAGAGTTCATATCTTAGGTGAAATGAATAAAGTCTTAAGTGAATCAAGAGCTGATGTTGGTGAACACACTCCAAAAATGGAACAAATTACTGTTGATAAAAAAGATATCGCAGCTGTGATTGGAAAAGGTGGAGCAACAATTAGAGAGATTGTTGAAAAGTCGGGTGCAAAAGTTGATGTGAATGATGAAGGTGTGGTAACAGTTTCTGCTCCAGACGAGGAATCTAGAAACATTGCTATGCAGATTATTAAAGACATCACAGCTAAAGCTGAACTAAATAAAATTTACTCAGGTAAAGTAATGAAAATTATGGAGTTTGGTGCATTTGTAAACTTCTTAGGTAAACAAGATGGTCTTGTTCACATTTCAGAACTTGCTGCTAAAAGAGTAGAAAAAGTTACTGATGTTGTCAAAGAAGGCGATGAAGTAAAAGTTAAAGTGATTGGTTTTGATAGAGGTAAAGTTAAACTTTCTATGAAACAAGCTGCTGAATAATTTTTAAATTAAAATTCTAAACCCCTGGAATGAAAGTTCTGGGGGTTTTTTTATGGGGCACTTATTTGAAAGCTCTATGCACTCTCTTGTTTTGTTGGAAAATATTCTACTTCTGAAAAACTATCTGTTGGAAAAATCCAATAAAATTCTAACGTTTCTTTACCATTATTTTTTAAGGAGTGCTCTGCATTTCCAGCTATATAAACTACATCACCTTTTTTAATTGTCTCAAGTTCACCAGATTTATTTAATATTCCTGTGCCATTGGTAACGACATATATTTCTGCAGGTGAGTGATAATGAAGTGTTAAATCACCTCCAGGTGCTATTTCAGCAAAACCTAGTGATAAACTAGAACTACCATCAAAATCTGCATCAATTAAAAATTTCCATTTAACTCCAGGATATTTTTCAGTTGATGACCATTCTTGATCTAAGACAGATGCAAGGTTTTTTACAAAAATCATTCAAAATCTTAGCTTATGTTTTTATTTTTTTAAATATAAATCATTAAGTTTAAAAAATTCTTCCAAATATTTTTAACTAAATTTAACTATATTTTAGGTAATATTCTTAGGATCTGGCATCCCAACCTTATTATATCCAGCATCTACATAGTGAATTTCACCAGTAACACCAGCTGCAAGGTCGCTTAGTAGATATAATGCTGAGTTTCCAACATCATGGATATCTACATTTCTTTTTAGGAAAGAATGGTCTTCATTCCATTTGTATAAGAATTTTGCATCTCCAATAGCAGAAGCTGCCAGTGTTTTAATAGGTCCAGCACTAATAGCATTTACCCTCATGCCTTTAGCGCCTAGATCTCTTGCAAGGTACTTAACACTTGCTTCTAATGCTGATTTACAAACACCCATTACGTTATAATTTGGAATAGCTTTAGTAGACTCGTAAGTTAAAGTTAACATGCTACCACCCTCTTTCATTAACTTAGATGCTTCTTTTGCAACTTCTGTAAATGAAAAACATGAAATTAACATACTTCTTAAAAAATTTTCTCTAGTTGTATTTAAATATTCACCTGACAATTCTGATTTATCTGAAAAAGCAACTGCGTGAACTACAAAATCAATTTGTCCCCACTCAGATTTAATATCTTCAAAAAGTTTTATTACTTCTTCTTTATTTTCAACGTCACAACTAAATGTAGCTTTTGAATTTAATTTTTCAGCTAAAGGAATTACTCTTTTCTTTAGTGCATCACCAAGATAAGTGAATGCAAGTTCTGCTCCAGCTTCTGCAAGTTTTTGTGAAATACCCCAAGCAATAGATCTTTCATTAGCAACGCCCATGATCAATCCTCTTTTACCCTTCATTAAACTCATTTAGACCTTTTCAAAAATTAAAGTTGCATTTGTTCCACCAAAACCAAAGCTGTTAGACATTACAGAGTTTAATTTAACATCTGTTTCAGTCTTAGTTACGATTGGAAATTTTTTAGCTTCATCATCCATGTCATTAATGTTAGCTGATGCTGTAATGAAACTATTTTTCATCATGATTAAACTATAAATTGCTTCATGAACTGAAGCAGCACCTAGTGGGTGACCAGAAAGAGATTTAGTAGAACTAATTTTTGGTACCTCAGCACCAAATGCTTCTCCAACACCTCTAAGCTCTGTTATATCTCCAACTGGAGTTGATGTTCCATGAGTGTTTAAGTAGTCCATTTTGTTTTTAGCTGTCGCTAAAGCCATCTTCATACATCTAACAGCGCCTTCACCTGATGGGGCTACCATATCATACCCGTCAGAAGTCGCGCCATAGCCTGTTAATTCAGCATATATGTTTGCGCCTCTAGCTTTTGCATGCTCGTACTCTTCAAGCACTAAAACTCCACCACCACCTGCTATTACAAAACCATCTCTAGTTTTATCATAAGCTCTAGAAGCAGTTTCAGGTGCATCATTGTATTTAGAAGACAAAGCAGTCATCGCATCAAACATTGCAGTCATAGCCCAGTGTAATTCTTCACTTCCACCTGCAAATACAACATCTTGTTTACCCATTTGAATTAATTCACTTGCATGACCGATGCAGTGTCCGCTAGTTGCACATGCAGAACTCATCGTATAATTAACTCCTTTGATTTTAAAAGGTACAGCAAGAGTTGCTGAAGATGTACTAGCCATAGTTCTTGGAACAATAAATGGTCCCATTAATTTTGGTGTCTTAGCTCTAGTCTTATCAACAGACAAAACTACATTTTCAATTGAAGGACCACCAGAACCCATAACTATTCCAGTTTTAAAATTACTTACATCTTTATCTTCTAATCCTGAATCCTTAATAGCTTCTTTCATTGCAATATAATTATATGCAGATCCAGAGCCCATAAATCTGATAGTTTTTCTATCAACATGATCTTCAAGTTTAATATTTGGTTTGCCGTGAATATGACTTCTTAAATTGTGTTCTTTGTATTCTTCACAAAAAGATATTCCAGATTTTGAATTTAAAAGAGACTGATAAACTTCTTCTTGATTGTTGCCTAAACAAGAAACAACCCCTAAACCTGTAACTACTACTCTTCTCATTATTTAAATAACCCCACTTTTAAACTTTCTGCTGAATATATTTTTTTGTCATCGGCAAATACTAAACCATTTGCAAGACCAACTGTTGTTCCACCTGGTGCCATAACTTTTTTCATATCAATTTCATATCTTACATTTTTAACATTTTTCAAAACTTCACCAGTGAATTTTACTGTACTCACTCCTAAAGCTCTTCCTTTACCTGGGTTGCCAAGCCAGCCAAGATAAAAACCAACTAGTTGCCACATAGCATCTAAGCCAAGACAACCTGGCATAACAGGGTCTCCTTTAAAGTGACAATCAAAAAACCAAAGGTCTTCTTTGATATCAAGCTCTGCTTTTAAAGAGCCTTTACTAAAAGTACCATTGTCCTCGTTGATTTCTGTTATTCTATCAAACATGAGCATTGGTGGAAGTGGTAATTTTGCATTACCTGGGCCAAAAAGTTCGCCATTTCCGCAGCTTATTAGCTCATCATATGTGAATGAGTTTTTTTTCATAAATTTCAGTCCCTTAATACTTGATTTATCATGATTATAATATAGAAATAGTTTAGAACTATTATAAACAGTAATGAACAATATAAGTATATACACAGAAAAATTAAGAGAATCTGGCTTAAGACCAACAAGACAGAGACTAAAAATTTGTGAAGTATTGTTTTCACCTGAAAAAACCTTTCACTTTACAATAAATGATTTGACTAAAATTATTGAGGATAAGCTGAGTGAAAAAATTTCTTTAGCAACAGTTTACAATACAATTCATGCATTTAAAAAAAAAGGATATTTAAAAGAAATTTCTATCAATTCAGATAAAAGTTATTTTGACACTAACGTAACAGAGCACCATCATTTTTTTGACGAAGACACAAATGAACTAATTGATTGTAGCAACGACGATATTGATTCTGTAAATATAAAAAAAAATATCACAGGAAAAAAAATAAAATCAGTAGAAGTATTAATTAAAGTTGCGAGTGATAATCAAAATCAAAAATAATTCAATAATTTCAATAATTTAACATTTACATTAAAACAATTCTAAACTGTTGACTTACAGTTTAGAATGATTATATATATTCCATAACCATTAAGGAGAAAAATATGTCATTAAAAGGTAGTAAAACAGAAGAAAACTTAAAAGATGCATTTGCAGGTGAGAGCCAAGCAAACAGACGTTATTTATATTTTGCTCAAAAAGCAGATATTGAAGGTTATAACGATGTAGCATCTGTATTTAGATCTACAGCTGAAGGTGAAACAGGTCATGCACATGGACACCTTGAGTATCTTGAAGAAGTTGGAGACCCAGCTACAGGATTACCGATTGGTGAGACTAAAGCGAATTTAGCTTCAGCGGTACAAGGTGAAACACATGAATATACAGACATGTACCCAGGTATGGCAAAAACAGCTAGAGAAGAAGGCTTTTCAGAAATTGCTGATTGGTTTGAAACTTTAGCAAAAGCTGAAAAATCACACGCAGGTAAATTCCAAAAAACATTAGAATCTATTGCGTAAATAAGACTTAATTTATGGTGGGGTTCTTCCCCACCATTAAATCCTAAAATTTTAAATATGAGCAAAGAAGGCAGCATAGATGCACCCATTAGGCACCCAATAAATTTTGAGCATCCTGATTTTTTAGACCCCAAAAAATTAGATGACGAAATGAGAAGAGCATTTGATATCTGTCATGGATGTAGAAGATGTTTTAATTTATGCGACTCGTTTCCAAAATTATTTGACATGATAGATGAGTCAGAAAATGAGGATGTAGAAAGTTTAAAAAGTGAACAGTTTGAACCTGTAGTAGACGCTTGTACTTTATGTGATATGTGTTTTATGACTAAGTGTCCTTATGTTCCACCGCATGATTTTGATTTAGACTTTCCTCATTTAATGTTGAGATATAGAACAGCTCAAAAAAAATTAAATAAATTGCCAGCAGTGCCTGCGCAACTAGCTCAAATTGATAGAAATGCAAAAATTGGTGTAATGCTATCATCACTAATAAACTGGGCATCAAACATTAAAAATACATTCTTTAGAAAAATATTAGAATTAGTTGCTGGAATTGATGTGAGAGTTAAGCTTCCCACTTATAATTCAGAAACATTTACAAATTATTTTAAAAAAAATAATATTCCAACAAATAGTGAAGCTCCATCTAAAGATAGAAAAGTTGTAATTTATTCAACATGCTTTGTTAATTTTAATAAAAAAGATACAGGCGTAGCTGCATTAAAAGTTTTAAAAAAAAATGGAGTAGAGGTTCAAGAAGCTTATCCAGGTTGTTGTGGAATGCCTTATCTTGAGCAAGCAGATTTACCAAAAGTTGTAGAGCAAGCCAAAAAAGTTTCCAAAGATTTATTGGAGTGGGTAGACAAGGGTTATCAAATTATTACTTTAACAGCCAGTTGTGGTCTAATGTTAAAATTTGAATGGCCTTTACTATTACCAAACGATGAAAATATTAAAAGACTTTCAAAAAGTGTTAGTGATATAGATGAATATATCGTTGATATAGCACAAAACGAGGGCCTAGCAGAAGGCCTACAAGAAATTGATGGTGGAGTTACGGTTCACAATGCATGTCATGCAAGAGCACAAAACATGGGTATTAAATCTAGAGATATGCTGAAATTTATCCCTAATATAAAAATGGATGTTGTTGAAAGATGTGCTGGTCATGGGGGAACTTTTGGTGTGATGAAGGAAACTCACGATTTAGCTGTAAAAGTTGGAACACCAACAGCAAAACAGATTAAAAATAAAAATAACAAATACATGGCCTCAGATTGTCCTTTGGCAGGTAAGCATTTAAAACAATTAGAAACAGACACAAATATTGCAAATGATGAGGCACTTCATCCTATCGAATTAATGGCAAAAAGTTATAGATTATAATTATGAGCAAAGAAAAAAGACAAATAGAAAAAGAAGATTTATTACCATCTGATGTTTATGCAAAAAGCAGAAAACAAATCAGAAAAGATTTAGTTGAGTTTAAAAAAGATAGAAGAATAGCACTTGGTCCTTATGCTACTTTTTATTTTGAAAGTTTTGAAACTATGGTTGCTCAAGTTCAAGAAATGCTTCACATTGAAAAAGGTGGAGATGAGCAATTAAAAGATGAGTTAATAGCCTATAACCCTTTGGTTCCAAACGGAAAAGAACTTACAGCTACACTAATGTTTGAAATTGATAATCCAATTTCAAGAGCTGCATTTTTAGGTAAAGTTGGAGGAATTGAAGAAAAAATATTCATGAAAATTAATGATGAAATTGTTAAGGCTGTTCCAGAAGAAGATGTTGATAGAACATCAGCAGAAGGTAAAGCTTCTTCAGTGCAGTTTATCCATTTTAAATTAAATGATGATCAAATTTCTAAATTTAAGTCAGATAGTGCAACCATTGAACTTGGGATTGATCATAAAGAGTACACCCATACTACAAGACTAGCTGAAAATAGTGTTAAATCACTATGTGCTGATTTTATTTAATAGAACCCCAAATATTTTCAGTTTTGACCCAACCTGAATAATCATCAGTCTTCACATTACACCATATATTCTCACATTTTTTTAAAACTAATAGTCTTCCTTTTTCTAATTTGGCTATTGGTTTTGAAAAGTTAGATGGTTTTTTATATAAGATTTTGTCTTCTAAGATGATAATAGAGTTTGATTTTTTAACCTGAGAAACATGGATCCATCCACTATTATTTTTTAAGTCTACAATTCTTCTAAAATTTTCTTTTTGATCTATTTGTTTTATGGGTAAATTTATTTTTTTATAAATATATTTGATCTCTGAATCAAAACTTGGTCCATATCGAACATTTACTTTACTTTTTTTTAAAGAGAGAAACTTTTCTTCTGCTATTGAAAATTGACCAAATAAAACTGATAGATACAAAGCGCAAATAGCTATTTTTTTTATCATTTACAAAAACAGTTTTTTCTTTTTTTAAGTTTAACTTTTCTAAAATTTAATTGTAATAAATCTAAGATAAAAATATATCCATCAAGACTCTTTCCAATACCAAGTATTTTCTTTAAAACTTCGTTTGCTTGTATAGTTCCAATTATACCAGCAACAGTACCAAGAATACCTTCTGACTCACAATTTAATAAATCATCTGAAATATCAGAGTCTTGAAAAAAACATCTTAAACATGGGATTTTTTTATTCTTAAAATTAAAAGTAAATATATGACCGTCAAATTTACTTATAGCTCCAGTTACAAGTATTTTTTTAAATTTATAACAAAAATCATTTAATAAAAATTTTGTGGAAAAATTATCAGAGCCATCAACTATATAATCATAATCTTTTATAATTTTCTTAAAATTAGTTTTATTTAGTCTTATTTTGTAAATCTTAATTTTAATAATTGGATTTATTTTTTTAATCTTAACCCTTGCTA
>OJFP01000852.1_pt1 | contig 18612 bp, 14 predicted proteins | sample 1594141 | NCBI WGS metagenome assembly OJFP01 (sample SAMN05416843, study PRJEB24817) | seawater metagenome | isolation source: Sea water | place: Canada:Atlantic | collected 2013-07 | reverse complement strand
TAAGGCCCCTCCGTGACGTGAAGTAGGTCAACTACGTCGTGGAATGAACGCTTACACTGCAACAACGCCACAGCCTGCTGCCAGTGCGCAGCAGGGGGCGGGTCAATCCAGTCCAGCTGATCCGGCGACCGCGCGCCCCATTGCGCCAGTTCCAGCACCAGGGGTGCCAGGTCCGCTTCCTGTATTTCCGGCGGGGTGAACTCGGCCAGACCAAACTGGGCGGACTCGCTCCACAGCCGGTAACAGGCGCCAGGCTCAATACGCCCGGCCCGTCCCTTGCGCTGCTCCGCAGACGCTTTTGACACCCAGCCCGTCACCAGCCGTGTCATACCGCTGTTGGCATCAAACACCGCCCGGCGTTGTTGACCGCTGTCGATGACGACGCGCACGCCTTCAATGGTGAGACTGGATTCGGCAATAGCCGTGGCCAGAACCACTTTGCGGTAACCTTCGGGCGCCGGCGCGATGGCCCGGTCCTGCTCCTCGCTTTTCAGGTTGCCGTACAACGGTGCCACGATCACATCGTTGCCTGTCTGGTTCTGAAGCTGACGCTCAACCCGACGAATCTCGCCCGCACCGGGAAGAAACACCAGCAACGACCCACTCTGATCCGCCAGTGCCTCATGAATAACGGACACCACCTGTTGCTCGATCCGGCCATTACGCGGAATGGGGCGATACGCCACCTCCACAGGGAACGCCCGGCCGTCACTACTCAGCACCGGCACATCACCCAGCAACCGGGCGATGGGTGCGGTATCCAACGTGGCGGACATGACGATGATCCGCAGGTCCTCCCTCAAGGCCTGTCGGGCTTCCCGCACCAACGCCAGCCCAAGATCAGCCTGCAATGACCGTTCGTGGTTTTTGCTTCTTGCTCTTCTTTGTCAATTATGGTTAACTTACTGTTCTGCATGCTTTTTTTACATTATTTTGGGGTTTCATCAAAATGACACCTGTCACGCAAATTGCAGCTCTTAAAAGCTATCCGTTCAAGAGACTGGATAAGAGCGTCGTTGCCGCACTGCGGAAGCATGCTGATATCGAAGTCCAAGGAACCATAGCTCGACGCGCAAACACCCTGATACGTCTTTTCGAATGTTTCTGTGACATCACTAACACCGACATTTCATATACCTATCTATCGTCGAGTAGTTTCATCAAGATCGTAGAGGAGTTCATTGGAGCGCTAAGTTCTGGAGAGCTCGTAGATTTACCACGCCAAAACACATATCAACTGATCAGAGTTCTTGCGCTAACCCTAGAATCACTAAAATCTGACATTCCGTCCCTACTCGTTCATAAATGGAGCCCAGATCTGCCTGATAGGTTTTCCCATAGATGGGAAGCAAAAAAGAGATTCTTAGATACAGAAGCATGCCTGTACTGGTCAGGCTGGATGGCCACAAGCAGGGAGAGCAAAGACATACATCTACGAATCCCATTACTATGGAATAGTCATGGTAAAGATTTTGCGTGCATGGTTTTTGATGCATACAAGCGTCATTTTGAAAAGCAGGCAAGACCATTGCTAACAATCCCAAACACCTTTATCTCTTATCTTGCGGAAGATCCAACAAAATGGCCCGCTGAGACATTCCTTGATCCTTTACGAATTGAGGATTTTTTCAAAGAGTTCATGCGGGACCATTTTTTTGACTGCCACAAGCGAGGCTTAAACATCAACTCTAAACTGAAAGAGTGGGGAACATTTATAAATAACATTCACCAGGCTTTTATTGATACTGGTCTCTGGGCAGCACCCTTTTCCCTTTCTTTACCAAAACCCTATATAAGACCAGGAGTATCTGGTGCGAAAACTCATGTCAAAATAAGCGAAGACGGAGCCCAGGTTCAAACCAAGCTGATCACAGAAGTCCCGCTCCAGTACACAGATGAGCAAGCAATTGAGTTACTGTTCAACGATGTCAGAAAAGATGTCTCTATAGTACACGCATGGGCTGAGTATTTTACTAGGGATCTGTATCAACGATCTGTTAGGCGGCTAGAACTCGCAAAAGACGGGGTCTGCCAAACTGGCAAAAATAGTGAGAGGTCTCTCAATGAGATTGGCCTAAATAATCTTTGCGCTACATTTGAGAGCATCGATTACTGTGACCTAGTGGACCAGAAAAATACGCAAGTAAAACTTTTTGGCTTTGAACAAAAATACACGCTTGCGCAACTACTTGGTCTTCCTACGGTAAACACACTTTATCCTTTTATGCTCCTTCTAGCTTATGAGCACCCAGAAATTACTCCAACTTTTCTTACACAATTTACCCTTTATGACAAAGCGGGAAGACTAGTTGGATTTACTAAATCTGGCGAGGGCTATCAGCTTATGGGCTACAAACGACGAAGAGGAAAGCATTTAGCACAACAAAAGATTCAACTTACAAATAAGGCAACGAACCTCGTTAAGCAAATAATAGAGATAACAGCTCCCTTAAGATCATACTGCAGAAAGATAGATGACGACAATTGGCGATATTTGTTCCTTACTTGTGGTAGAGGATTTGGCAAACCGCGGATTGCAAAAGTGCCATCATGGTCAACAAGTACAATTTCAAGTCAACGCAGTGTCAGGTCTGCAAAGGATAAATTTATTGATGTATTGAAGGAATTTGATAAACCTCATGCCGAAGAAGATGCCATTCGCTTTATGAGGAGAGTATCACTGAGCACGTTACGTGCATCAAGAGCAGTGGAGATTTATCTAGAGACCCAAAGTGTAGACGCGATGGCTAAGGCGCTTGGTCATAAAAATTACAGTACAGCCCTTTTGTCCAATTACCTACCTGAACCTATATTGGCGTTTTTCCAGACCAGATGGATTCGCATCTTCCAAAAAGCGTTTATCTGTGAGGCGATGAAGTCCAGTCCCCACCTATTACGGGCCGCTAGCTTTGAAACGATGGAAGATTTGCATCAATTCCTCTCTAACCACAGATTGAGAGATATACCCAGACACCTTTCGAATCCGTCAAATGAGAGTTCGCAGGTTGATAGCAACGACGGACATGTCCTGATAAGCATCGATGCAGGCATTTTGACTGCTCTTCTTTCCTTGGAAAAGGCAGTCGAATTATCTCCAACTCCCAAGCAAGTCAATGGACTTGCAAGGTACTGGAGCCAAGTTTCGCAGCTTATCTCAAACGAGATCAACAAGGGGGCGGATCCGCTACTACAAGAGCATCTTGATACAGCCCGATTACACGCCGATCCCAACCGAATGATGAGGATGATCCATGCAGCTCCCAGCTGAGTTATTATTTCTCAAAGATGTCTTACAAGCTCCTAAGCTCAAATACAGCAAAGCGGATTGGCTTCTGAGTGATTTCCAGGAACCTATCTGGCTTTATAATTTCAATTACAAGAAAAATAAAAAACTAAATTGGGGTGTGAAGCTTGATGATGGGTCAAATTTATTGTCACCGCAACATGCTGATCTACTGCAAGGCTTTAAGCATTGGTTGATTATCGCGACCTCTGCTAAGAGGGGAACTGGCAGCCTTACCAATGCCGTAAAAACACAGGCGTCGGCGTTTAATCAAGTAATCCGATTTATCGACTATTTTCTACACAACTCCTCAGCCTACCATCTATCGAAAACTGGCCTGGCTGCAATAACAGGTGATGATCTAAAGCTCATACTGGATAAGATAGCCGCCAATGCCATTACGAATGAGTCGCTATTCAACTGGTCAGAAAACTTATCTGAATACTTGATAAAATTGGCTAACTCAATCGATCAAAGTCGGCTTTACGATTTATTAAATGACAATCCCAGTCTTAAAATTATAACACCTGAACAAGAAGATGAGGGGTTGCTTGATATTGGCCTTTCAGATGTACCGATTGTTCGGGCTGCAATTATGCACCATGGATTATATGAATCTAGGTCGCGCGGGCTGGTTCCTAACTCGATCGTGTTATCTAAGGAAATATACAAGAACACAGTTAGACTGAAGTCCGAAGCGAAACATGGCTTCAAGATTCTTGAAGTACCTCGTGAGGTTTCTGGCCAAAGGGAATTCAGCATGGCTCCTTGCTCGACCAGAGAAGAAAAGCCAGAGATGAGTACCACACATTTTCGCTACTTCAAAGAAAATCTCTATTCTCTAGGCGAGCTTCACGCACTAGACATTCCTGCTCCACCCGTGGACAGTCTTATTGAAATATACAATTACCAGCCAAGTGTTAATAAACTTGGAAGATACCGAACCCTTCCATCTGATCTGGTTTTTTTGGCAGTCAGGAATGCCATTGAGTTCCACATTGAATATGGCGACGAAATACTCGATAGTTACTTGAGTGTGGCCCGATATTGCATTCAATCTGGCAGGACCGCCACCCGGCTTGAGCATGAAACAATAGTCGAGCTAGTGACCCCGAGCCTCAGAGAATTAGGCGTGAAGAGACTTGGCCTAACTACTAGGTCCCCGGGCACCCAGCCAACTGACTCCAGGCGATTAGCCCAAGAAGAGCACTTCAACGCCTTGAGATCGAATCAAGGCTTGGTCGAGCTTGTTGCCGTCTATTATGGTGCTGTTCAAACTGTCGTTGGCGCTTTGATGGCGAGGCGCCAAGGGGAATTATGCGATCTCATTGCTGGTAATTGCCTCGATGAATCAAAAGAATGGCTCCTTTTTCAAAACAGAAAAAGCACTAGTGGGGTATTTGGTCTTCGGCAAACCGAAGCTCGCCCCATAGAACCTATCGCCGTTGAAATGATCGAGACAATAGAAAAATTTCAATCAAAGCTTATAAACTTGGGCGCCCTAGAGAAACACACCAACCTATTTTCTGTTCCTCCGATGTCTGGTGAAATACGCTTGTCGTACTCTGGGCAATGTACGCATCATCGTAATTTCGATGCCTTTTGTGACTATTTTGAAACGCCGCTAAATGCCGAAGGTCAGCGATATTATATTAGGCAACATCAGTTGCGTCGTTTCTTCTCTATGCTCTTCTTCTATTCGTCAAGTTTTGGAGGGCTCGAAACTCTCCAATGGATGCTGGGGCATACAGATAGAAAGCACGTTTGGCATTACATTACTGAAACTACCGATGGTCCCGTTCTGAGAGGCGCCAAAGCCCAATATATCACAGAATACTTAACTCATAATGGGGACGACAATTACGAAGAACTTTCATGCTTAATAAAAGCTAAGTTTGGTACTGATGATTTTCACTTAGTTGATTCTCACGAGCTTGAAGATTATATCCGATCACTCCTGGAAGATGGTGAAATAGAAATTGAACCTGAATTTTTTGAAGATGAAAATGGCGAGCAGATGCGCGTCATTGTCAAGATATTGGATGTAGAATAGTTATGGCATACAACTCACGCGTGCAAAAGTCTATCGACGGCGTAATAGCCCTGAAAGATTTTCTAAATGACGTTTCGGAATATCCCGGCACCTACGCTGATAACAAAGATCTACTGTCTGACCTTAAAGATCAGAGGAGAACCGCTAGTTTAGACATAGAGTTCTTTGTCGACAGCAAGTCTCGACGAACGTCACCAATGAGTATTAATACTTTAAAAAAGTATTCAAACGAACTTTTTGACAGCGGCTTTGATTTTATTGACAAGTTAAGGATTAATGCGCTCGACGCTATCAACCATTATTTGGAAAAGGAAAAGGCTCCCAACAAAAGAACAAAGGCAGGGTTACAGAAAAAGGTCTCTGAACTAGAGCACTTATTAGAGGAGCATCGAAAAGTTAACCTTATTCTTTTACAGGGTGTAGCTAACGCACTGCAATCCTTTAAAAATATTATGTCAACATCAAAAATCGAAGCAAAGGACAAGCTTTGTTCTGACTCTGCCGAGAGACTTAGAGCAATTATTTCTATAAATCCTGCACCCTATAATTGTGGAGATGATAACGTGGTCAATATCAATCCTTTCAGAGATCATCTAAGATGAGACTCAAAGACAGAAGGCAATTGATCACATTAATTCCTAAACTGGATTTATTCAGCCATTATTCACTTCGCAATTTGGTTACTAAGAACAGAGACAATTTACCTTTTATTTCTTGGCCTGACGGCAGCCCCTGTCTAATCGGCAATCTCTACATTATGGCCGTCTCTGATCGCGCAGGAAGAGGAGGTCAAAGCCTTTCCAGACGAGACGCGAGTGGAGGTACTGTTGGCGGTATCGCACGTGACGTATCCCAACTTATCCGTTATTGCTTCAACAAAAATATAGATATAACCGACGTCAATGACGACATTTTTTCAGGCTTCATATCGGCCCTGCGTACTGAGGTAAGCATCGACAAACCAACAATAAAAGTACGGAGTGAGAATAAGACAAATGAAATAGCACGCCGTACCTTGGATTTCCTATCATATGTAGGAAATTTCTACGGCATCAAAGATTTTGTTTCACCTGAGGGTATTATTCGTGGTGAGAAACGCTTTTCTGAGGTTAAATACAATGACAAAAATGGTAGGCGAAAAACCAAGCATCAAGAAACATGGATACATACTTCAATTTCTGGGGGGGAGCCTTTGCGTTCCCGTGACCCCATCGACCCAAATGTTGTCCTGAAGTTACGTGAAGCCAATAAAGAAACCAGCGACCGTTTTATACAGCGACGAAGAACCTGCCTCATGGATCTTCTGGAAAATACCGGCGCTAGACGGGGAGAGCTCGCAAGACTGAGAGTGTCAGACATAATGGCGGCGGCGAAGATGGAGGACCCGATGCTTCGCTTGGACACTCTGAAAGGCGAAGATGGAGATGAAAGAACCGTACCAGTGAGCAAAGGTCTTCTAAATACTCTCAAGCAACATATAAGGATCCACCGCAATCCTGTCGTTAAGAAATTTATTGGCCTTAATTATGATCATGGTTATTTTTTTATATCAGGCACAACTGGTCGCGCTTTGAAAAGTGGCACTTTAGGCACAGAGATATATAAGCTTAGGCAAGCGGCTGGTGTATCGGAAGCTGCGTGTGCCCATATGTTTCGACATGCGTTTTGCACAAACCTTTTTGTCCTACTCATTCAGCGCCACCAATTCAATGAACCAGAGCAGTTCAAAGCGTTGCTTAATACTGAAACATTCAAGGCTGAGGTGGCGCAATGGACTGGCCACAAAAATATCGATACGTTAGACACCTACATCCACTTGGCCTTCCAGCGACTTGTAGACTATTCAGAAACAATTTCCTCTGCACAAATGATTTTGACTCTCGACTATTACACAAAACAGGAGGAGGCGCTTCTAGCCAATTTAACGAAAGGAGAGTTGTCGGTCGACCAATATCGAGAAGAATTGACTATACTTCACGCTCTGAGAAAGGAGGATATGAGAATAGCAGAGAAGCGGGGATCATCAATGTAACCTTGACCGCCTTCGCCAGCTTGATAATAAAAAATGACCGGTGAACAGCGCAAATAGCAGTAAGGCGGACGATCGACGCCGGACAACAAACCGCCACTCATCGCTGTGGCAGATGGTGCTGCGGAGATTCAGCTATATTCCTCAAGTGCTTCTCCTTGAGCTATTCTTATTTTTGGTTGAGGTACAAACATGCCCTACCATCAAGCCCTTCCTTTACTGACTGCCACTCTGGCATAAACCGATTCAGTAGCCCATAGAAACGAGGGCTGTGGTTGTGTTCTACCAGATGACACATCTCGTGCAGCAGCACATAGTCGATAGCTCCGGTGGGGGCTTTAATCAAGTGCGGGTTCAGTAGGATGGCTCCCTCCGGTGAGCAGCTCCCCCACTGGGTCTGCATCTCCATGATGCGCCAGGCCGGTGCTGTTGTTGTCCAGGGCAGACTCTCAACCATCAGATCGAGCCGTCGTTGGAACACATCCAGGGCGCGATCCCGGTACCACTGGCGCACAGCTTTCTGAATCCGATCCGGTGTCAGGTCTTTGCCTTGCACACGCAGCTGGCCGCCGATCAGCTTGCAGGTGACTTTGCGCTGATCTGAAGCCTGGATAACTTTCAGGACGTACCGCCGGCCCAGGTACAGAACACTCTCGCCGCTTACCCATTGTCGCGGTCGGACATCCCGGTTGCGCTCGGCGATGTCGTCCAGATGTTTGAGTATCCAGCGTGCCCGACGCTGGACGGCGGATTTGATGGCCGGCAGTTGGGCCGACTCCGGAGCATCGACCTGCACCATGCCATTGGGATGCACATGAACCCTTATGGTGGCTTTTTTATGTTCCGGCACATAGCACAGGTGGTACCGGAACTCCCGGTCGCCGTACCGGGCCACGTACTCCAACGGTTGTTCGTCCTGATGGGACTCTACGGAGGTCATCACCGGGCCGCTCCGTTACGGAGAATCTGCACCACCTCATCGAGCATGGCCTTGGCCCTATCCAGTCCGATCAGCCCGAACAACCGGGGCAGCAGGTTTTTCCGGACATCCTGCTCAATGCCCACGGGGTTCAGGGAGTTCTCGGCCACGGCCCGGTTCACCACCTGGTCGATCTCGAAGGCCTCCTGAATAAGCTGCTCACCCTTTTCGGCTTCCAGCGGGGCGAAGTCCTCCCCAAGCACCAGCTTGAACGCGCCATAGTAGGCCTGAGCGTGCTTGTTGCCCTCGAACCGGTCTACCGGAAGGCCAGGCACTTCACGGTCTTCCACCATCGCTTCCAGGTCGCTGAACAGCTTGAACTGGGCCTTGTAGTCGAACATGGACTCCGCTTTCTCGATGGCTTCCTTCAGCATGGCGGAGAACACCTTCTTGGCGTAGGGATCGTCGCCGAGCTTTTCCTCAATGGTCTTCTTGGTGCGGGTTTTGATTTTGTCGGTTTCGTTTTTGGTCTTTTCCTCTGACCAGTCCTCCGGCTTGTCCTCCACGTAGGCAATCAGAGCCGGTTCTTCACCGGGAGTGACACTCACGCCGATCACGTATCGATCGATTAGATCCCGAATCTGGCCTTCGTACTCGGAGTAGTCCACGGTTTCCTGAGCATCCAGACGGATGACCTTGCGCAGATCGGAGAACCACTTGAGATCGGACTTGTACCGGCGAATGTCGGTTTCGGTGAAGGCCTTGTCCTCGAAGAAGCTCTGGGTGGAGAGAGCTGTCTTCAGGCACATGCCGAACTCGGTGAGGGCTTCGTAGAAATCCTCCCGCAGAGCTTGTCGGGTATCGACTTCCACGCCGTCTTCGTCCCTCTCATACTTCGGCATGAAGATCTGCCGGTATTGCTCCTGATCCAGCACGTTGCGCACCTCACCGAAGAAGCTCCAGAGCTTGTCGTGAAGGGATGGGAGTTTCTTGTATTCGGTGTCCACGTTGGCATACAGGCCTTCGATGTCCTCGATGGCAAACCCGCCCTGGGTCTGATCCTCATAGTTCTGATAGTCGCTGATAGCCGTATCCAGTTCCTTGAGAATGCCCCGGTAGTCGATCAGATAGCCGAAGGGCTTCTGGGGGTGGAGCCGGTTCACACGGGCGATCGCCTGGATCAGGTTGTGGCCCTTGAGCTGCTTGTCGATGTAGAGCACCGCGTTGCGTGGTTCATCGAAGCCGGTCAGGAGTTTGTCCACGACAATCAGGATATCCGGCGGCCCATCGGTGCCGAAGTCCTCGATGATGTGTTTCTCGTAGTCCTGAGCATCCCCAGTGACGTTTTTTTTCCACCACTCCTGCACCAGCGGAAGATTGGATTCGTCCGCGTCGGTATGACCTTCGCGGGTGTCCGGTGGTGAGATCACGATGGCACTGGTGACCTGGCCCCAGCTGTCGAGGTGCTGCTTGTAGCGGATCGCGCTCAGTTTGCTGTCGGTGGCCAGCTGGCCTTTGAGTTTCAGTCCGGCTTTCTTGAAGTTTTCGCTGAAATGCACGCCGATATCGAAGGCGTTGAGCTTGATTCGATCCTGGGCCGTGTAGATCTGGCCCTGCTTGGCGTACTTGCGCTTGAGATCGGCCTTCTGGTCGTCCGACAAGGACGCGGTGACTTTTTCGAACCAGGTATCGACAGCTTGCTGGTTCACATCCAGAAGCGGTTTGCGCTCCTCATACAGCAGTGGCGTGATGGTGCCGTCTTCGACCGCCCGCTTCATGGTGTAGGCGTGGATGATGGCCCCAAACTTCTCGGCGGTTTCGCTTTTCTCGTTCTTCAGCAGCGGGGTGCCGGTGAAGGCGATAAGCGAGGCGTTCGGCAGGGCCTGGCGCATCCGTTGATGGTTCTCACCGCCCTGGCTACGGTGTCCTTCGTCGACAATGACGATGATGTTGTTGGACGGATTGTAGCACTCCGGCTGCTTGGCGGCCGAGGCGAACTTGTTGATAATGGTGAAGATGATCCGTTCATTGCCCTGGCCGATGCGCTTGGCCAGATCCTTACCGGAGCGGGTCTTGGCCAGCGAGTCGCCGCTTTTCTTTCCGGCGATGTCGGAGCCAAAAGCCCCGCCGGTAAGGAAGGTCTTCGAGAGCTGCTTCTCCAGATCCACCCGGTCGGTGACCACGATGATCCGGCAGTTCTTCTGGGCGTCACTGAGGAGCAGGGCCCGGCACAGATAGACCATGGTGAAGGACTTGCCGGAGCCGGTGGTGTGCCAGAGCACGCCGCCTTTGCGCTCGCCGCTGGGTTTGAAGTCGGAGATGCGCTCCAGAAGCGCCTTGATCCCGAAAGCCTGCGGGTACCGGGCCGCGATTTTCCCGACCTTTCGATCGAACAGGATGAAGAACCGCAGAAACTCCAGAAACCGGTACCGGTCGAGCAGGCCAACCAGAAGCCGATCCTGTTCGGTGGGCATGACGGACTGGGACCAGAGCTGCTCGAAGTAGGCCCGGATCTTCGGAGGTTTATCCTGGAACAGGGCGTCCTTGTCCGACTCGGGCAACGTGCGATTCTTGATGTCCTGCACGTACCGGTCATCAAACTCCTCGTCCGTCCACTTTGACCAGAACTTCAGCGGGGTGTGCGTGGTGCCATACCGCCCGTCGTTCCGACTGATCGCAAAGAGCAGCTGGGCGAAGGCGTAGAGGTACGGGACTTCATCGTTCTTCTGGTTGCGCAGGTGCTGGCTGATGCCTTCCTCAACGATGTTCTTGTTGGGGTTGCCGGAAGCCGCCTTCTTGGCCTCGATCACCGCCAGGGGAATGCCGTTGACGAACGCCACCACATCGGGCCGGCGGGTGTGGGTGCCCTGAGCGGACAACACTTCCATCTCTTCGGTGACATGGAACTCGTTGCTGTCCAAGTTCTCCCAGTCGATCAGATGGATCGTGGGCTGGGCCTTCTTGCCGCCGATGAACTCGGTGACGGTCACACCGAGGGTCAGAGTGTTGTACACGGACTGGTTGGCGTCCATGAGCCCCTGAGCCATGGAAGGTGTCGTGACCTCTCGAATCACCTGATCCACCGCCTGGTCAGACAACGGGTACCATTGCCCCTTGAACTCGAACTTGCGCCGGCGTAACACCCGCTCCAGCACCGGCTTCATCACCACTTCCCGCTGGCTGCCCCGCAGGGCCATGCACTCCGTGGCTGGCAGAAACGTCCAGCCCAGGTTGATCAGGGTGGCCAGGGCCGGGATGTGGCTGGAATGCTGCTCATTCCCTTGAGGGGTGGTGTTCATGCGGCCTCCGTTTCCACGTTCACTCGACGCTTTCCAGTTAGTAGCTGCTGCATCAAGGCGTGCTTCTCTTGCCTTAAAGCACTGAGCCTAAGTTTCAATGCGCTAATTTCGTGGTCGGCAGTCGAAAGCACGAGAGCGATTTTTCGCTGTTCATCTAACGGAGGCATCGGAATTATTGTGTCTCGCACCTGAACCAAACTGATTTGTGGGTACGCCTGTCCAGTTGTAATTCTCTCGAACTGAACGCGATATTTTCGATCCTGAAGACATTGAAAGACAAAGTCACGGTCTACAGTCGCTCCATCTAATGTTATCTTCGCAATATGCTGATTTATATTCGCTTCTTCAAAGCGCTCCGGAAGCATACAAACGCGCCCAACATTTCCGGTAATTGTGATCAGGATATCGCCGTTGAATACCTTTGATCGTCCCATTGCCTCATGAGCGTCTCTGCATATATGGGCAAGCCCAGATGCTCTGAACCCATTTTCACTTACGCACTCGCTCCGAATGAACGGAATTCCTGAATCCTGCCATTCAAAACCATATGTCGTTGGTGTTGCACCTTTCGTTATAAGTGAGGATACGTTGGAGAGAGTGACCTCAGCCCAATTCGAGGGCAAATGCCTGTAGGGGCTTTTCGATGGTTTGAAGTCTCCATGTGACGGAACTGTACTCATATCAACCAACCGCTTCTTCCCGGCCAGCAACTGCTGCATTAACCCTTTCTTCCGCTTCTGGCTGTTCGCAAGCAGGCGCTCGGTGGCGGTGATAGCCTGATCCCAGGTGGAGAGGATCTGGGCGATCTTTTTTTGTTCGGGGATATCAGGTAATGCTATCGGCAGGGATCGAATGGTGGCTAGGTTCAGACCTGCCTTTGCTCCCGCATCATTCAACGCATTGATTCGGCGATGATAGGGTTTCGAGGAAAGGAGATATGCTACGAATTTAGATTCAGACTCTGTTGGCTCCACCCTTACTAGCGCGGTGTGCTGGTTGATATAGGCTTCACCCAAACCAGGTGGAACCCAACCAATTTTGCCCAGCTCTGCCGTGATAGAAATAAGAATGTCACCCGCTTGAAGTGAAGTTCGTTTCCCGTCAGCTGAGCCTGACTCGATATTGACGAACTTCAGGTCATCCATTTTCAGATGTATGCCATCCCTGCGAAGATTCGTCATCCGGATGAACTTGCTGCCAGAATCCGAATAAAACTTTGCCCAATCGCGGGAACCACTCGTTACCAGTGATGAGATGTCACCAAGCTTTGTCGGTTTCCAACCCTCAGGCACCATAACCCAACTCCTTCAGATAACCGTCCATCTGCTCGTTCAGCTTCGCAATCTCAGCCTCGATTTCCCTCCGCTCCGCTTGCACGGCCATCAGGTCGATCTCTTCCTCTTCCTCAAAGGTATCTACATAGCGGGGGATGTTGAGGTTGAAGTCGTTTTCCTGAATTTCCTCCGGGCTGGCCAGGTAGGCGTACTTGTCGAGGTTCTCGCGCTGTTTGTAGGTGTCGACCACCTTGGCAATGTTCTCATCGGACAACTGATTCTGGTTCTTACCGGCCTTGAACTCGCGGCTGGCGTCGATGAACAGCACGTTGTTGTCCGTCCTGTCCTTACGAAACACCAGCACCGCCGCCGGGATGCCGGTGCCGTAGAACAGCTTCTCGGGCAGGCCAATGACGGCATCCAGCAGGTTCTCCTCAATCAGCTTCTGACGAATCTTGCCTTCGCTGGAGCCCCGGAACAGGACTCCGTGGGGTACAACGACAGCCATGCGGCCGGTCTTCGGCTTCAGGGTCTCGATCATGTGCAGGATAAAGGCGTAGTCGCCCTTGGTCTTGGGCGGCACTCCGCGTCGGAACCGGGCGTAGGGATCGCTGTCGGCACCTTCAAAGCCCCACTTCTCCAGCGAGAAGGGAGGGTTGGCCACCACGATTTCGAATTGCTTCAGGCCACCGTTTTCATCCAGCAGCTTGGGGTTCCGGATGGTGTCGCCCCATTCGAGCTTGTGGTTGTCGATCCCGTGCAGAAACATGTTCATTTTGGCCAAGGCCCAGGTGCTGCCGATGGCTTCCTGACCGAAGAGGGCGAAGTTCTTCGAGCCGTCGTGGCTCTTGCGGATCTGGTTGGCGCACTTGAGCAACAGGGAGGCGGAACCGCAGGCCGGGTCGCAGATCTCATCCCCTTCCTTCGGCGCGACGATCTCAGCCATCAGCTCGGAGACTTCCGGCGGGGTATAGAACTCACCGGCCTTCTTGCCGGAGGTAGCGGCAAAGCTCTTGATCAGGTACTCGTAGGCGTTGCCGATGACATCCAACTTCCCGATCCGACTCGGACGCAGGTTGAGTTCAGGCCGGGCAAAGTCTTCCACCAGATGGCGCAGGATGTCGTTCTTTTGCTTTTCATCGCCCAGTTTGTTGGAGTTGAAGCTGATATCCTGGAATACGTCGGCCAGCTTGACGATGTTCGCCTCTTCAATGGCATGCAGGGCCTTGTCGATCCGTTCGCCGTTGCCGGGCTCGTGGCGCTGGTCATACAGGGCGTAGAAGCCGGAATCCCGAGGCAGCACAAAGCGCTCGTTCTTCATCAGCTCTTCGATCAGCTCCGGCGTGTCGCCGTACTCGGCCACGTAGTTGTCGTAGTGATCCTGGTACACATCGGACAGGTACTTCACAAACAGCATGGTGAGTACGTAGTCCTTGTAGATACTGGGATCTACGGTACCCCGGAAGGTATCGCAGGCGTTCCAAACCGCTTTGTTGATCTGTTCCTGCTTGATCGAATCTTTGCTCATCTCATTTTCCTGTTGTCGTATCCGGACGAAGTACGTGTCGGGCAACCGCATCGGTCATGCGCTGCCGGTTCTCGATTAGTTGTTCCAAGAGTGCCTGTTCCTGCTGTGCGGCCCAGACCAGCTTCATCATCAGCTTTTGCTGCTCGATGGGTGGCACCACTACGGTCAGATCGCCCAACTGGGTCTTGGTCACACTGGGGGCCGCGGAGCCCTGTGAACACATGGCGAAGTATCGCTGGGCATCCACATGGTTCAGCTGCCAAGCGAGAAACTCGGGCATCAGTCTGAAGGCCTCGGGTTTCAGACGCAGGTGAAAGAAATTCGGGGTGCAGACGGTGTTGTGGGGCAATGCCTTGACCACCGCCGCGTCATTCCGAGTGCCCCGTGCCATGAACAGGATGTCACCGGGCCAGAGGAAATCCGGTCGCCGCCTGCCTGGCAGGGTCACCCGATCGAGGGTTTTGCCGTCTTTGTCGTCCAGGGACTCTCCCACGACCAGGTGGCGGAACTGCACCACGAACGCATTGCCATCCTTGTCCATCGGCATCTTGCCACGGAAGGGATAGCCGGGATGGATGGCGGCCAGGCTGCGCAATGGCAGCTGGTGTTTGGCGAATTTGGTCATGCAGTATTCTCAATGATGCATTTCTTGAGCTTAAGACTAGATTACGGTGCATCATTACGCAATATGCATTTAGGCGGCAGAGTTTAAATTCAAGCGATGACCTCTGCAGCATTGCGACTAAAAGAGTCGCGATTGAACACTAAGTTGCCGGACACAGATAGTGGCCAGCCTGCGGTTCTCTCTGCAGTAATCTTTGTCGACATCGAGGCCTTGGCTTATGTCTAAATGTCCGGTTAAGAAGGAGCACCTACACGATAGAGGGGCGAGGTGCTGCAGTAGACCATTGGGCGAATCGCAAAAGTGTTAGTCATAAACAACCTAAGTCTAAACCGGTCTCAGCAGATAGAGGGCAGCCGTCCATGGCTGGGTCCCCTGTCAGTGCCTCTTGTCCTTCGGAGGATTCGGATCATTGCCATAACTGTCCGAGTCCCGTATTCGCCCGTCCCGGCCGTGCGTGACTAACTCTACTCGATCTTGTTTGGCCATCTCGCGCCCCTGCCGTATAGCCTCTGCCTGCGTACGGTGCACGCTTGATGCGCGGGAACTCCCTTCACGCTGGGCAGCCCAGCCATTCTCATGCGGAACGATGTGAACATCTTTTTTCTTCGGCATTGCTCAGCCCTCCTTCTAGCAGGTGCAGTCAGGTAGTTGGTCAAGATTATTTCGTTCGGTCTGGTCCCAGTCTGACCGAAGATATTTCCCATTTGGACCATTGACGACTCGAATTGGCGTTTTTGATCCATCTTTCATTGGAACGTAGTACCTATAGGCACCCCCCTCAATGTCCCTAATCGCGTCCGCTTTGCGTCGGGGCGACCACAGCTGTCCGGACTGGCATAATCCAGTGATATCGCCGTCTCTGTCCTTTGCTGTTTTGTATACTGCTCGTTCAATTGCCATTTCGGTTCACCTCTTCATATGTCAGTTGTGGTGAGGGTGCGAAAGATGAAAGCGCCCCTCATGAGGTGTATTCTCCCCAGAGCGCAAATTTGGACGCTCATCCAGATGTCCAAATCAGGAGGCTGGAGAGAAGTATCTGTCTAGGAGGGGTGGATGGGACGTGAAGATGATGAATATCTCAGCACGGACGAGGTGAGGGCCAAGCTATCATGCCTGTTAGAAGCGGACCTGCTGCGGCTAAGACGAATGGCGGAGCTTCAGGCAAAGAAGCTACGAAATTGTGATCCTGACGATTTGTTATCTGACGGTCTCGATCGCGTAGTCTCTGGTGCTAGGCGGTGGCCCAGGGGTGTCGAAACAGCGCCTTTTATGCGAATGGTCTTCGGCAGCATCGTATCATCTAGAGCCAAACATGCTGCCATCGCTGCCCAACATGAAATGGATGTTGAAGTAGATCAGGCCGGAAATGTAGATTCCGGCAACTGCGTGATAGAAGCCGGCGCTAGCACAGATCCAGCCCATGCGGTATATGCACAAGAAATGCTTGAGAAAGTAACCAGCAACTTGGTAAATGACCCCCATGCCCAGGCAATAGCACTTGCCCTTGGCGAGGGTTTGACAGCAAATGAAACTCTATCCCAGTTTCATATGTCTCAGAATCAATATGACGCCGCGCGAAAGAGACTCCGCCGCGTTGTTAGCAGGTTAATAACTGGGGAGAACGCACCATGAGCGGAGCTCGAAGCGATCAAGAGCGCTGGCATGCTCTTTTGGATGCGCTATCAGACGAGACTGCTGAAATGTCCGATGAAATGATCATGCGGGAGTTTGGTGCGAATGCGGACCAGGCAACCGATAAAATGAGGAATCTCATTCGCGACTCAGTAGGCGACGTCGATGTTACGCCGTATGAAGCCACGAGAACCGCGTTGAATAAAGAGAAAGCCAATATCAGAGAGTCCAGCTTACCCGGAACGGCTGAGGAGCGGCGCTCATTACTCATCCAAATACTGTCCGGTGCGCACAGGTGGTCAGATTCAGCAACTCTGGCTTTCAGAGAGCTGGAGGACCCGTCTGATTTATCCGATGAAGAAATTACTGGCATCTTGGAGGATCTCGCTGAATTAAACGACGAGGATGATGACTGATGCGTCGAAATATCACGCCAGAAGGGCTCTGGCAGCAAATGGGAATCGTGAGCCCTGACGACGTTGATATAGAGGTGATGGCATATTTCTGCGGTGCCCGGGTTAAGTATAGAGAGTTGACCAGTTGCGCGGCTCGAATCGTAGGAAAGGGCAGCAAGGCTATCATTACGGTTGATCGAACGGCATCAATTGAGCGTCAGAGGTTCTCCATCGCTCATGAATTAGGACATTGGGCTCAAGATCGCGGGCAGGTTTCTGCCAGTTGTCGCTCCAAAGATCTGGCACCGTTTAAGCTCAAGGACTATCAGGACGACCGTGAGGCGGCTGCAAATCGTTTTGCGGTTGAGCTATTGATGCCTGCCCAACTCTTCATGAAAGCGGCCCAAGGCATGGCTGTAACAATGGCGAGCGCGTCGTATCTGGCACGGCAATTTCGAGTCAGTTTGACCGCAGCTTCAATACGTCTGGTTGAACTCGGTAGCTTTCCAGCCATTGTCGTCTGTTCGAATCTGCAGGGATACCGATGGAGTTGGAGGCATCCCGAGCTTCCCCTTTCCGTTCGCGTCAACAGACTTATCAGCAGACATTCGGTAGCTCACAGCCTCATCACAAATGCCGGCTTAGCTTCGCCTGGGCCGGTCACTGTGGATGCGGAGGAGTGGGTCAGCCACCCTGGTGTTGAAGAGTATGTCGTTGTGGAGGATTCTGTGCGAATAGGAAGAGGCACCGTGCTCTCTCTGATTTGGTGGGAGGATGAGACTTCTCTTGTGAAGTTAGAATGAGACGAATGCTCGGAGGCTGAGCAGGTAGGGACAATCCAGAAAACTTGTTCAGGTACTTTTCATGCCCGATTAGCTCCTACTGCGACCGCACTCAAGACTACCAGGCATACGACTCTTTAGGAGAATGTCTTGCCGGTGTCGGTCGTTTCATCAGTTGTCTATCAAAATCTTCTCTTTAAACAAAAGCGGACATTTGCAGCTCTCAGCTTCGAATCGGCTTTCGATTCAATTTTGAAGGCTGGTACCGCTTAATCGGATGCACTAACGATAAAGTGGAATAACTATTCCGACCCGGCGATCACCGATGATATGGAAAATTATGAATAACGCGGTATTTCAGTAGCTTAATTAATTGCTGTATGCATGACATTCATGAGCTGATTCATAACCTCTGGTTTTGCTCCATTTCATGAACCTTCGCTTCTTCTCGCAGCCGGCCATTGTCTGACCGGCTCCAAAAAAAATTGCAATTTATGCCTGCGTGATCAAAGCATTTTCTTCAGTTGTCCGTAGTCTCCACCGGTACGAAGGACGAGAGTAATGTCATTGTCATTCCGGTTTCTGAAGAACCAGCCATGGTTGCCGGTAAAAGCGGCTTCCAGTTGGCCTTCGTCTTCCGGTACGCCCCGGCCTTTCTCGTATGAAATTGACTGGCCGCCTCCATCGCCATGGGTATCAAAGTTGATTGGGCCACCCTCGGATACCCAAGAGAAGCGAGCCACAGCACCTTCTTCCATGGCTGTCTCTTATACACATCTCCGAGCCCACGAGA
>OJFP01000845.1_pt1 | contig 18656 bp, 17 predicted proteins | sample 1594141 | NCBI WGS metagenome assembly OJFP01 (sample SAMN05416843, study PRJEB24817) | seawater metagenome | isolation source: Sea water | place: Canada:Atlantic | collected 2013-07 | reverse complement strand
GGTCTCGTGGGCTCGGAGATGTGTATAAGAGACAGCCCTCCCCCGGCGCCCCGGCACCCCACAGCATGGTGCCCGATGCCCACGGCAATCTGTGGGTGACCCTGCTCGAAGCCAATGGTAAATCCGTGATCCGCTTCACCCCCAAAACCGGTGACTGGCGTATTTACGACGGCTTCCCCAAAGGCACGGTCGCCCACGACCAGTCCCCTGGTACTGGTTATGTCATTGATTTCGACAAAGCCGGTTACTCCTGGCTTACCCTCATTACCAGCAACAAGGTCATCGGCTTTCATCCCGAAACCGGCGAAGTCACCCCCGCCTACGATCTGCCCCTACCCGCCGATGAGTCGCCCTTTCATGTTGGCGTTTACGGTGGTGCACTCACCGCCGATGGTCATTACTGGTTCGCCCAGAACAACGGCGGTTTAGGCCGGTTTAACACCGAAACCCGCAAAGTGGATCATTACGTCGAATTTGAGCGCTCTACCGGCCCCCACCGCATGGTGGTTCACCCCGACGGTACCCTCTACGTGAGTCTCATCGGCTCCGGTCAAATTCTTGCCTACGATTCGGTCAACCTCAAAGAGATCAAACGCATCGACCTGCCTGACCGGGCCTCCAGTCCCTACGCGCTGATCTGGGATCCGGTGCGCAACGCCCTCTGGAGCGGCACCGTCAATAGTGATCGAATCTTTAAATACGACATCGCCAGCGACAGCATTACCGAGTACCCGACCGGTATCAAAGACCTGCATGTCCGGATTGGCGCAGTTGACCCCAAGACTGGGGATATCTGGATTGCTAATTCACCGATACCGTCGACCGACAAGGCGGTGAGGTGGGTGTTTAGTCTGCATCCGGGGGATTTAGAAATGTAGTAAAAGCTCTTTGGACTTTGCTGGATTAGAAGACGGGACCCCCGAGTCTTGTGCTAGGGGAGAGAAAAGATCATGCCCAAAGACACACCTTCGATGGCAAAGAACAAGATGCGTAGGTGTCTTGGCGCAATTTTTGACCCTCATCCATCGAAAACAGAAGTCGATAGACTTTGGGGGTATTTCGAATCGCGTTGTGCGTACTGCGGCATAATGATTAACCGAAAATCTCGAACCGGCCACCTTGATCACTTACTGTCGTCATCAGTAGGTGGTAGTAACAATATCCACAATCATGTTCTTTCTTGTGCTCGTTGTAACGGAGATGAAACGCGCGAAGAGCCTTGGGACTTATTTCTACAGGGAAAATGTGAAAATTCTCAGGCCTTGCAGGCTAAGAAGAAAAAAATTATTCAATGGATGTCGCAAGTCCCGGATTCAGAACCCAGCCCCGAAGTGAGGGCGCAGTCAAAGAGTATTGTCAAAGAAGCTATCGAAAACTTCGAACGTTCCGTTGAAAAAATGAGGGCTTTACGTAGAAATGGTTTCTAACCAAAAAATTAAGTTGTTCGCTACCACTTACTGGGACGCGCCAAAAACGGCGTGCCCTCTAGCAAAGCGTTGGACACCTTGTGTTCTAAGGCAGGGTTAAAATGACCCGCATGCCTAAGCCACCACCTGAACAATACCGTGTCCTGTCGCTCTTTTCTGGAGGAATGGGCCTTGATCTTGGGCTCGAACAAACCGGCCGATATAGAACTGTAGCTTGCATCGAGAAGGAACCAGCATTCTGTGAAACGATTCGCCAGAATCGTGATGCCGGGAGGCTTCCAAAGGATTTGAGGGTCATGGAGGCGGATTTGTCTAAGCTTGACCCAGCCTCAGCCCTGGATGAGCTTGGCATTAACCCGGCCTCGATTGATGTAGTAGTCGGTGGTCCACCATGCCAGTCATTCAGCACTGCCGGGCGGCGCGGAACGACGCAAGACCCGCGAGGCACTCTCCTATGGGATTTCCTTCGATTCATTTCTTATGTCGAGCCGAAATTTTTTCTCATGGAGAATGTCCGTGGACTTCTTTCTGCGGCTCTGAAACATCGCCCAATTGCAGAGCGCCCTGAAAAAGGAGGGGTGCCATTGTCAGAGGAAGAGATGCCAGGCTCCGTTGTTCGCTTATTTGCTAAAGACCTTGCTACTGTTAATTGCGGGTACCACTTAGATATCTTCGAAGTTAATGCCGTTAACTATGGCGCACCCCAACTTCGTGAGCGCGCGCTTTTTATTGGAAACAAATTTGGCAAGCTGGTTGAATTTCCGGCACCTACTCACGGACCAAATCACAAGACAGAAGCACAACAGAGCCTCTTTGAAGGACCAGCACTTCAGCCATGGCGAACGCTGGGTGATGTATTGAGTGGCTTGAATGACCCCGATCCACAGATAATGGATTTTAGCCCTCGCAAGAAGGGTTTTCTTTCGATGGTTCCTGAGGGTTCCAACTGGCGAAGCCTCCCTGAAGATGTCCAAAAAGAATCGATGGGTCGCGCGTGGCTCGCTAAAGGTGGGCGGTCAGGATGGTGGCGGAGACTGACGCTAGACCTTCCTTGCCCGACGTTGGTAACAATGCCAAACCATGCGAGCACGTCACTTTGCCACCCTATAGAGACACGCGCATTGTCCATTCGAGAGTACGCCCGTATTCAGGAATTTCCGGACGATTGGCAGTTCAGCGGGACTTTGTCTAAACAATATGCGCAGGTTGGAAACGCTGTCCCCACTAGACTTGGAAAAGTTGCTGGTGATGTTCTAGCCAATGAACTGGATCACATTTTTGAGAATGGAGCGCCTGACGACACAGCAAAGTCATTTGAACCTCGCATCGTCTATCTACAATCTCATGTGCGTACTCGCCAGTGGTTCAAAGGAGGCGAAGCGCTCGTTTGGGAGAACGGGGATGGGAACGAAAAGGTTCGATACGCTGGTCTCAAGACATTGCGAAAATTGAGGAGCGTTTAGTACATGCCCCGAGGTCACCCTGGTCTACCCCGCGCACAGAAGCGAACATTATCTCGCCAAACCTTACTGAGGAAGCTTCAGCAAGTTGACAGCGACCAGGAGCGCCGAGCAAGAGTGCTGCGCTTAGAGAACGCCTTCCGAGCAAAAATAGAAACGCATATTTCATCGCTTCCAGCTCAGGATGCAATATTTCAGAAGTTCAACACTAGCCCCTACGTCCTGTTAATTCATGCGCGTCAACGTGGTTACTCCAGGGTCAGTGAGCTTGAGGCAGACATTCTTCCGGCAAAGCAGTTCTCCTCGATGGAGACATCTGCCGGAAGAATGGTTGAAGAAGTGGTTTTACCCGAATACGGGTGGGCGTGCGTTGCTAGCGAAATGCACACATCCAACTCAGCGTTGGATGGAAAACGCTTAGACCCAGATATCTATCACCTCGTAACGCTCAAGAGTGGGCCGAGGTGCTTGAACGACGAGATGAGTGAAAATTTCGCGGATGCAGTCCTGGGGAATTTTAGAATTTGGTCCGCAGAATCTAATCGCACCAGAATTGATTTCACATATGGTGTGCTCTATGGGACCGAAAAACTTTCAAATAAGAAAGATTGGCACATCCTCCGAAACATCAAAGAAAAGTCCGGCGTAGCTCTAACCGTTTCTCCGGACCAACAATGGGCCTGCCAATTTATCAAAAACGGTGTAACCGTTGATGTCACGGTTCGAATAGGATTGGATTGGTGGCAACATTTAGGCGGCGAACTCTGCTTTATTGAGGTGTTTACGGCGCTAGTTAGAGCTTGCGTCAATGTAGGGAATGCAGATTCCAATGCCTACGAGTACACCATAAGCGACCTCAATGAGATTGTTTCGACCTATGGCGTTCGTGAGGAATACAACGTCTCGCTGCTTCAGCGCAGTCAGCTTCCTTGGTTGTTCCTAATGGCGAGGCATTTCTGCGACGAACTCGTAGATTGAACGGGGCGCCCAACACGTCGTTACATTTAAGCATTTAAGGGGTCAAAGCCGTTAAACACAACATACAACTACCGCATCCAGAGCATGGCTGAACCCTTAACGCCCTACTCAACTCAGACATCAACCTAGCTGGCAGGCCCTTGCTGGCGACACTGTAAAACAAGGGCGTTAACAGGTAATAATTGACATTGACTGTAAAACACATATATTCACACATATAAGTAATTGCCTGAGGTTATGCTGATGGGTCAGGTTACGATTTATCTGGACGAAGAAACTGAACGGAAGATGATGATCGCGGCTAAATCGGCTCAGCTATCGAAGAGCAAATGGATTGCCGGGGTGATTCAGGACAAAGTAATTAGCGAATGGCCGCGCTCGGTCGCTGAACTGGCTGGTTCGTGGCAGGATTTGCCGTCGCTTGAGGAAATCCGCGCGGGTAGCGGTGACGATGGTAATCGGGAACGGCTTTAACGGTTAACGCTCAATGTACGTACTCGACACGAATACGCTGATCTATTTTTTTAAGGGCATGGGCAATGTCGCAGCCCGACTGTTAGCTACTTCACCAACGGAAATTGCGATTCCCAGTGTAGTGCTATTTGAGTTGGAATACGGATTAGCGAAATCGAGTTCCCCCCGAAAACGTCGGGCGCAATTAGAAGAAATTTGCTCATTAGTAGAGTTGCTGCCATTCGGCAACGAGGAGGCAAAATTTGCGGCGCTGGTTCGAGCGCAGCTGGACAAGAAGGGGACACCCATCGGCACTTGTGATTTGCTGATTGCAGCGACGGCGCTGGCCCGGTCGGGAATCTTGGTGACGAATAATATTCGAGAATTTTCTCGAGTGTCGAATCTGGAGGTCGATAACTGGTTTGACTAGTGGGTCGATTTGTTTGAAATGGAATGCAGATCAAGGGCTTAACCGTGGACCGCACCCATGTTTGGTTAGGTCTGACCTTCTTCTCTAAGCGATACGAAGTCTTGTAATCACACATCGTGGGTTATTGGCGCGGTAATCATTTAGGCTCCTAAATGCAGTTGCACAGAATGTCGATATCGGTTATTTCGTTTGCTCGATCGGGAGATAATAGTTAGGAGCAGACTGCTTTAAACCGTAAGTAATAGCGCTCCGTTCTCTATTCCTTGGATACAAAACACTTCTGACGCCCAGCACAAAGGGTGAAGAGGCGTTAACTCAAAAAACACTATGCACAGCGATAACCTGAACCAGTGGCACCATGACCACACTTTCGCCCAGGACGAACGGAGGCCGGGAGAATCCCGCACGTTCGTCGTGATCGCCATTACGGGGCTGATGATGGTGGTGGAAATTTTCGCCGGCATTCATTACGGGTCGATGGCCCTGCTGGCGGATGGCCTGCACATGGCGTCGCACACCGTTGCGTTGGGAATCACGGCCTTTGCCTATGTTTACGCCCGTCGTCATGCGCGAAACCGGACCTTCAGTTTTGGCACGGGTAAGGTCAATGCCTTAGGGGGCTTTACCGGCGCAGTGTTGCTGGCCATTTTCGCCCTGTTCATGGTTTTTGAGAGCGTGGTCCGCCTGATGAATCCGGTGGAAATTATTTTTAACCAGGCGATCACGGTTGCGGTGCTCGGGCTGCTGGTAAACGGCGCTAGCGTGTTCATTCTGGGCGTCGATAATCACGAGCACGACCATCATGCCGACGATGATCACCATCACGGGCATCATCATGATCACAACCTGAAATCGGCCTATCTGCACGTGATGGCTGATGCGCTCACGTCGGTGCTGGCAATCGTCGCCCTGCTGTCTGCGAAATATTTTGGCTGGGTCTGGATGGACCCGATCATGGGGATTGTCGGTGCGGTGCTGGTGGCCCGTTGGTCTTATGGACTGCTGGGCACGACCGCCTCGGTGCTGCTCGATCGGCAGGGTCCTGAAAAGCTGCAACATACGATTCGGGAGGCAATGGAAGGTGATGGCGATAGTCGGGTGACGGACCTGCATGTCTGGTCGATTGGTCCGGGCATTTATTCGGCACAGGTCGCCCTGGTTGCGCACAATCCGGTCACCCCGGATCAGTATAAAAGCCGGCTCTCAAAATCTGCCGGACTGGTTCATATCACGGTTGAGATCGAAGTTTGCCGGCTGAATGAGCAGGTGGCTTAGGTCCTGGGTGACGCAGTAGCCCCGAGCCAGTTTGCCAGAATGACCAGCCGCGCCGGCTGCGGTGTGTTGAGCGGCTGACGATGAAAATTGGCCGAAGTGGTTGGTCCGGTATTGGCCCGCGGTACCGGAATGTTACATACTGCTACACAGATAAAGTCTGCAAACAGAGGTGAGAAACAATGAGCGATATCGAATGGAAACTATCCGGCCAGTATGCCGAGAACTGCAGCTGTGTTTATCTCTGTCCCTGTATTTTTACCAATTCGACGGCCCTGTCGATTCCTGCCACCCCAGAAATTGGTGATCACTGTGTTGCCGCCATCGCGCTGAACATTGTTGACGGTCACTTTGGGGATGTGAGCTTGAATGGCCTGAGTTTCATGTTGATTTTAAAAACCGCGCTGGTGATGAGTGAAGGTGGCTGGACCACGGCGGTCATCGTGGATGAAAAGGCCAACCCGGAACAGCGTAAGGCGCTGGAGCTGATCACGACTGGCCAGGCCGGTGGCCCGCTGTCGATGTTGCAGCCGATGATTAAAGACTTCACGGGTGTTCATTACGGCGATATCCAGTTCCACCTGGAAGAAAACAAACGCTCCGTGGTGGTACCCGGCATGATTGAGATCGGTGTTGAGGGGTATCTGTCGCGACGCCAGAACGGCGAGCCTTTCTATATTGATAATGTTGGCCACCCGGTGAGCTCGAAACTGGCGCTGGGTCTGGCAACCGGCAGCCATGTCCATGTCGGCGGCATCGACTGGGACGACGAGACCAAAACCAACAACGGTCATTTCTATTCGTTTGACTGGAGTGGCGCCAGCAAGCCGACTGACTACGTGTTTGATAAAGACGCTGCTGCCTGACAAACCCCCCGCGGCGGAATTCAAACATGCTTAATCGCCTGGTCAGCCGACCGCAGGTGCCGATTATTGCCGGGCTAATTTCCATCACTGCCCTGAGCTGGTGGTACATGCTTTACCTGGCGGCTCAGATGTCGGCTTCCATGGCGGGCATGGGCGGCATGGAGGGCATGGGTGGAGGAATGTCCCAACCCATGGCCGGCATGGTGATGTCCTGGACCCTCACCGATTTCACCGCTAATTTGGTGATGTGGGCGGTGATGATGGTGGCGATGATGGTGCCTTCCGCCGCTCCCACTATTCTGCTTTATGCCCGCCTGCAGCAGGATAAACACGGTAATACCCGCGTTAAACCGGTTACGTTTTTTCTGGTGGGGTATATCTGTGCCTGGAGTCTGTTTAGTCTGGGCGCAACCCTTATCCAGTGGGGATTGCATGAGGGGGCGCTGCTCTCCGGGGCCATGGCGATTGACCCGCAGTGGCTGTCCGCCACCGTGCTGATGGCGACCGGGCTTTACCAGTGGACATCATTGAAGCAGGCCTGCCTGAAACATTGCCAGTCTCCGTTAGGCTTCCTGCTGGGATTCTGGCGCGATGACTCCTTCGGTATTGTGCGCATGGGCTGGCGCCATGGCCTGTTCTGTATTGGTTGCTGCTGGTTGCTGATGGCCATTCTGTTTACCGTTGGCGTTATGAACCTGATCTGGGTGGCGCTGATCGCAGCCTACGTATTGCTGGAAAAAATTGTTCCTTACGGAGTCCAGTTTGGCCGCGTTACTGGCGTACTGCTCTGCGTCAGTGCGGTGGTTGTCCTCCTCTGAATTAAAAACCTGCTTGCTCAGGCTCGACTTTCCTCTCTCAGTTGCCGGTATTTTTCCTTTAAGGCCGTATCCTTATTAACCGGGTCATGAGCCTGATCGGGTGTGGTTTTACCGTTGATTCCACATTGATTTAAAAAGCCGAACATTGCTAGCAGATGAAGAATTCGGTGATCCTCTTTAGACGCTGGAAGTTCAGCGCCCTGCCGTAGCAACAGCATTCGGTCCAGGCGGTGCTGGTATTCTGCGAGTTCGGTTGACTGAACCAGTGATTTAAATTGATCGATGGCTGCGGCTTCATCCAGGGCGTGCCAGGTGACTATCTGCTGTTCGTCGACGGGTAGTAGCTGGCCGGTCTGTTTAAGATAAAGCAGTTGCAGGGCATAAGCGTGCCCGTAAGTGCAGTAAGGGCAGCCGTTGAGGACCGAGATTTCCGTCACCATCAGGTGGGTGCGGACAGGCCCCCAGTCTTTAACCGTTCTTTCGTAGCGTGGCATGTTCAGCAGGAACCAGCTCAGCGCTTTGGCGGCCCCATGCTGTTCACCGATAGCGCGCATCAGGTTTGGCTTAAATCCCCACAGGGCCCGGCCTAACAATTCCAGCAGTCTGATTGCCGCTTCGGTGAAAATCTTCATTTAAGCACCCTCTGATTATTGGGGAATGAAATCCCAAAAGGCATTAGGCGGAGTGAGATATCAGATTCTGGCGGTGATCCGATAACCACCACTGGCTCGCCGATGCACTAACTCACTGCTGACACCTCATGGGTCGTCTGGGCAAAGCCGTCATAGCCGTTTTCTGCTACCTGGTCACAGACTTTGCGGTAATTATCGAGCCCACCCGGGTAGGGGTAGAGCAGACGCTTTTTACCCGGCACGTTCGCGCCGACCCACCAGGAGTCAGTTTGTGGAATCAGGGTCGCGTCTGAGACTTCTGCGTGGTGGGCCAGCCATTGCTCTTCGGCCGCTGGTAAGGGTTCGATGCAGTCCACGCCTTTTTCATCCATGGCCTGAATGCACTGGCTAATCCACTCGACGTGTTGCTCGATGGAGACCGGCATGTTGGTGAGCACTGACGGGCTTTGCGGCCCGGAGACCATGAACATGTTGGGGAAGCCTTCGGTGGCCAGACCCAGGTAGGTGCGCGGTCCTTCTGCCCATTTCTGCTGGAGTTTAATGCCGTCGCGTCCCTGAATGTCCATGGCAAATAGCGCGCCGGTCATGGCGTCGAATCCGGTGGCGAAGATGATGATGTCGACTTCGTATTCGGCGTTCTCGGTGATGATGCTGGTGGGGGTAATCTCTTTGACCGGTGCCGTTTTCACATCGACCAGGGTGACGTTGTCCTGGTTGAAGGTCTCGTAGTAACCATGTTCCAGCGGCGGGCGCTTGGTGAAGAACGGATAACGGGGGGAGAGGGCTTCGGCGACCTCAGGATCTTCGACGGTTTCGTGAATTTTCTCGCAGATAAAATCGACAATGGTGTCGTTGGCTTCTTTGTTGACCATCAGGTCACCAAAGGTGCCAAAAGCGAAACCACCGAGGCCGCCTTTTTGCCAGGCGGCGTTATAGATCTGTGCGCGCTGGTCGGGGGTAGCATCGGTGGCGGATCCCTCACCCGGTGAAAAGGGAAAACCGCCGAACGAGTCCCGGGTGTGGTCCCAAACTTCGCCATAGCGGCCCTTGATCTCGGCAATGTAAGCGTCATCCAGTGGATGATTACGGCCGGGCACATCGTGGCTGGGGGTGCGCTGAAGTACGTAGAGCTGTTCTACTTCGCCGGCGATCTCCGGCACTATCTGCACGGCGGTGGCGCCGGTGCCAACGACCGCCACCCGTTTACCAGTGAAGTCGATGCCCTCGTCGGGCCATTCGGCCGTGTGGCAACTCTGACCGGCAAAGGTCTCCATGCCCTTGAACTCGGGGGTGAAGGGTTTCGACAGACAGCCCACCCCGGTAATCAGGTAACGGGCCGATACGGTCTGGCCATCGTTGGTGGTGACCAGCCAACGATTCGCCGCCTCATCGAACATCGCCGAATCCACCCGGGTGTTGAACTGGATACCCCGGCGCAGGTCCATTTTGTCGGCGACGAACTGCAGATAACGCAATATCTCCGCCTGGCCAGCGTAGCGCTCGCTCCAGTTCCACTCCTGCAGAATATCTTTTGATAGATGGTCGGAGAACATATAGAAGACGCTTTCGCTATCACAGCGAGCGCCGGGGTAACGGTTCCAGTACCAGGTGCCGCCAACGTCGCTGCCGGCCTCGTAAACCTGAGTGGTCAGGCCGAGTCGGTCCCGTAAGCAATGGAGTGTGTAAAGCCCGGCAAAGCCGGCTCCGATGACGACTGCGTCGACTTGCCGCAGTGTGCCGTTACCCGGCTGTGTTGCGTTTTCCATTGTTCTGCTCTCCCTTGATCTAGCCCTCTCACAAGCATCGGGGGGATGCTAGCACGCAACCAGGGGTTTTTTGGAGCTGGGAATACCCGGCAGCGTTCCGAATGCGGCCATTTGGAGTTTATTCCGCGCTGGCGTTCTGGTCGCTGCGGTTATCGCGGGCGCGACCTACCCGATACCCATCGATCACGCCGATTAAATAACAGCCGGCCAATGCAATGGTGGCAATATCCACTAACCGACTATTGGCGGTGGAGGCCTGCTGCGACAGAGCCAGGCTGATTGACGCGAGATCAGCACCCACTTCGCCGCGCTGGATCATGTCGCTCACCCTCAGCGCTATCGCAAGGCTACTGGCCAGCAGGTAGTAGATTGCCCAGAGGGTCACGCTAATCAGGATGCTGCCGGTGAGGTATTTTTTTACATAGAGGTGGCCTGCCCCGGGAAACAGGAAGGCGGACAGTAACAGGGTTCTGGTTGAATATTTCATGCTCTATCCTCTTAACCCGTGACCTTGGTGCGCGTTGCCGTCCGGCAGCCATGGGCGGCAAAAAATAGTATGGTCGTTCACCTCAACCGGCAATTACATCCAGTTTGAAGGGGTGCAGTCGCTGCCAATACTATAAGTAACCTTAATTCCGGGATGAATTTTCGCCCGGCAGTCCGCGCTAACAGGAGTCCTCAATGGCAGAATCGCGCTCTATCTGGTTTGCTACCGCTCATCTGCAATTTACCAATAATATTATCCTGACCAATCCGGAGCCGTTCGCGCAGGAGGGTTTTTCGGTGCATCCGATGAATCCCGGGATTGGCGACAAGGTGGTGCGCAGTCTGGTGGATGGCCGTGCGGATTATTGCAACGTGCTCGGTATGCCCATTATCCGGGCGGTTGAAGGCCTGCCGTTGAAGTTCATCGCTTCGTTTCAGAACACCGGCTGGGAACTCTGGACCCGGCCGAATATTGAACGGCTGGAAGACCTGGAAGGCAAAACCATTGGTCGCACGTCGCCATTCCCGCGGGAGCGGTTGGACTCTGCCCTGCTAGAACAGGGTGTCGACCCGGCGAGTGTTGCGGAAGGTCCCTTTGTTCAACTGGACGCGGCCGGCATACAGGAGGTGGTTGACGGCGTGGTGGACGGCGCCCTGCTGATGGCACCGATCTCTTCGATGGCGCGGGAAGCGGGGCTGGTGTCGCCCTATGATCTGAACCTGAGCGGCGATTCGGTGGCCTATGGAATCATGACCACTGACTGGATGCTGGCTGAAAACCGGGATGAGGTTAAACGGTTTTTGCGGGCGCTGCTGCGCAGTACGGCTGACCTGAAACAGAACCGGGAGCTGGCGCGTAGCCTGGTAGAACAGCAGTTTGTGCCCGATCGTTATATCGACCAGGCACTCGACGCGACCCTGCCTTATTTAAATGAGTCCGGTGAACTCGCCATCGAATCCCAGCAGCGCTGGATCGACATCTCCCGCAGATTACTCGGACTGGAAACACCGGTCGCGCTGGATCAGGTTTTTGATTTCTCTATCCTGCAGGAGCTGGCTGCGGAGGCGGCAGATTAGGCGGTGTGGGTTAGTTAAAAAGCTGCTGTCCTGAATGGCACTAAGTTGAGCCCACTCTGGGATGGTTTTTTCGCAATCTCTAGTAAACCGTTCGTCCTGAGCCTGTCGAAGGACGCCGTGGGGGCAGTGCTCTTCCGTCGGTAGTGAGCCTGTCGAACTACAGGCTCAGGACGAACGGCCTCTTCGACCCGGTAACTCCGCCTTTAAACGACCAGCTTGGCGGTGACCTGGCGCCCTGTAACCAATGCTAAACACCCCTAACTTAGTGCCACTCCCCTCTGCCCCCGATAGATTCAGGCTAACCTCAGTGATTGAAAGTATCGATGGCTTTTACCAGTCGCCAGGCCTGTTTCAGTGCGGGAACGGCGATGGTGTGCTTCTGCGCCAGCTGCATCAGGTAGCCCAGGGTTTCGTCGACTTCCAGCCGTTTGCCACGCTCCAGATCCTGCAGGGCCGACATGCGGTGATTGGGTGCGCCTTTTAGTAACTTTGCCCCCATCTGCTGCAGTATCGCCAGGGCTGCGGCATCGTCACCCTCGCAGATTTTAGCGGCGGGCAGGGGTCCGCTATCGTCTACCTGTACCCCTTCGGCGGTGGCAATCGCTGCGGCCTCGCGGATCATTTCGATGGCAAAGTGGGCGCTATGGGGGTCCGAGCAGAGCTTGCCGGTCTCCAGGCGGGTAATGACCGACAGGGCCATCAGTGGCATCCAGGCAACAAATTTTGACCATTCGCCGTCAAACATCGCCTGATTGGGAACGGCCGCAATGCCGGCATCGCTAAATACCTGCACCAGTTTTTCAATTCGTGGAGTTACGCCGCTGGGTAGTTCACCCAGATGGAAGGCCTGGTTCTGGGTGAAGACCACGCTGCCGTCCGCCAGCACCTCTCCGCTAATGGTGGCAATACACCCGAGGGTGCGTTCGGGGCCAAACAGGTCAGCCAGCTGCTCGTTTTTAAGCACGCCGTTCTGTACCGAGAGCACGCAATCGACCGGCAAATTGACCAGCGGAGCCAGGGCGGACAGGGTGTCGTAGCTTTTCGGGGTGACGATCAGCAGGTCGGCGGCGGGCAGGGCAGCCGGGTCGGTTTCAATGGCGACCTGAACCGTGTCCTCGATGATGCCGGAGACGCTAATGCCCTGTTTGCGTAGCATTTCTGCCCGAGCTCCGCGGGCCAGCAGGATCACATCCTGCCCGCTACGGGTCAGGGCAGCGGCGAGTATTGAGCCGAGTGCGCCAGCACCCAGAACAATTATTTTCATCGATCGATCCTCCGGCGTTTATTAGAGTAAGGTTGGTCAGCAGCCAATCTAAAAGGAAAAGCAGATGCGTACATTAGGCAATATTTTATGGCACATACCCTTTCTCGGTTTTCTAAACGCGATCACGGTGTGGCTCCTTGGGCTGTTGTTAACCGTGACCGTGGTCGCAGCACCGATCGGCCTTGGCCTGATGGAGCTGGGTAAGTTTTTATTCTGGCCGTTTGGGCAGACCATGGTGAGTAAAGCCGACATGAATTTAGAGCAGAACCTGGTCTGGAAGAGCTATTCGACCATCGTCATGGTGCTCTATTTTCCGATTGGGTTGATTCTGGCGGTGGTGGCGATCTTTCAGATTGTCGGGCTGTTTATCAGTATTCTGGGCATACCGGTGGCCCTGGTGGTGGCCAAATCGCTGAGTACCTTCCTCAACCCGGTGAACAAAATATGTGTGCATTCTGCCGTGGCGAGCGAGATGGAACGCCGCAAGGCGATTGATGGCGCCAATCTGAAATAGCCGGGCCGGGGTTGTTTCTGGCCCTGCCATCAGCGGATTAGTTTTCCAGCGTCCGGATGAATGCGTCTGCCTCGCCAATTGATTGTTCCATGGCGGCCACGAGTGCCGACACGTTGGATTCAACCCCGCGCAGTTCGCTTTTCAGGGAGCTGATCGCCTGGGCATTGAGGTTGTGTTTCAGATAAAGCACCTGGTCGCGAAACACGGTTAGCACCGGGTCAATTTTCTTTTCGGCGCGCTGCATGGCGCTTAATAGCTGTTTGTATTTTTGTTGGGTGGTGCGCAGCTTCTGTTCACTGCTGTTGCGTAAGCTTTTGTTGGTGTAAATATCCAGCTCACTTTTCCACTCATCAAACAGTGCTTCGGCCACGTTTTCCACGGCGGCGATGCGGTCATGCACCGCTTCAGCGGCCTCCTCGCTCTGTTCAAATTCATCGTTCAGGCGGTTATAGACCACTTCGAGATCGCCGCCGTCGAAATTGGTCAGGGCGCTGAACTCAGCGAGTGCCGATTTAAATTGTTCTTTCGCCTCCTGCTGACTATCGCGGGCCTCTTCCACCCGGTCGGCGAGGATATCGCGCTTGTGGATGCCGAGCTTTTCCATGGTGCCGTAATAGGCGGTCTGGCAACCGGTGAGTGTGACCAGAAAAACGCAGAGTACCGGAAGTGCGAAAAGCCGCAGTTGAAGCATATTGGGAAGTCCTGTTGTTGAGGGTTAATTCAGCGGAACGCCGGTCGATGGCGTCGGCAGGTCACTGTCGGGAGAACACCTTTTTCAGTAAATCGGTGGTTCTTGCTGCCGGGTTCTCACGAATGCGTTTTTCTTCCAGAGCGATATAGGTGAACAGGCCATCCAGCGCCTGGTTGGTTACATATTGATCGATATCCAGTGCGTCTTCAGGCACGTACCCACTTAACAGGGGGTTGTTCAACAGGGGTGCAGCCTGGGAAACGAGATTTTTATAGGCGGCAGTCACGCCAAACTGATTGGTGGCTTTTTCAATCACTGGCTGAAATTTTGCGGCCAGACTGTCGCCGGCAACCTTTCGAAAATACTGGGTGGCCGCATCGTCCGGCCCCTTAATGATGTTGGATGCATCGTCAACCGACATCTGCCGGATTGCATCGCCCAACAACTCGGCGGCTTCCGGAACCGCCTGTTCTGCCGCGTGGTTCATGGTGCTGATGAACTGATCGGCATAGTCGCCCTGGCCGATGCCGCGGGCCGTTTTCTCCACCATCGTTAGCGATTCCGGCATCGGAATTTTCACCCGCGCGTCACCCATAAAACCGTCTTTTTTTCCGAGGGCTTTGATCGACGACTCGACTCCGTTGGCAAGCGCCTGCTTCAGCCCCTCGGTTATTTCGTTGTTGCTGAGCTGCGACAGGGCCGCCTGGGAGACCTCTTCATTGGTAGATAACTCTTCTACGGTGCTTTTTAAAAAATCCTGCCAGCCAGCGTGAACTGTAGTGCCGAGCGCCATCGCAAGAACAGCGCCAGAGGTAATAATCGTGGTTTTGTTGCTCATCTGTCAGATTCCTATTGGGAATGTTTGACTATCTGTTTTGCGATCTTCTGATACTTTAACTCGAACATTAATCCGGAGAAGGAAAATGCGTGCAGAACAGATTGATCAGGTCACCATTAATGTGAAAAACCTTGAAGAGAGTGTGAAGCTCTTTTCAGAAGTGCTGGGCATCAATTTTGGTGATCCTATCGAGGCGAGAGTGGCTGGCCATGATGTGCGTTTCGCTTTTAGCACCATGGGTATTGGGCTGGCGCAGCAGGACCCGCCCGAGGAGGGGTTTCGCGCGCTGGGGATAAAAGTGGACGATGTCGATGAAATGAAACAGCAGATGGATGCTCGCGGGCATGAGCCACTGTCTCATATTCAGGCCCCGCTAAAGGAATTGCAGTACATGATCGGCGGGGTGAGGTTTAATTTCGGTGAATATCCCGGGGCGCCGCTACCCAACCGTCCACTCTCTTTACTGCTGGAGCGCGAGGGGATTCTGTAAATTCAACCGATGGATGAGGCCGGGTTAATCCTGTGCTATCCGCCGGTTCCGCCCCCCCCGGGGGTCTCGATGCGAAGTCGCGCCCCGGCAGGGAGCTCAAATACGCCACTGCCGGGTAAGGGTTGCTGATTGCCATCCTGCACCAGCAGGTTGCGGCCAGGTTGACCGTTGCCGCCGCCGTCCAGACCGAAGGGCTCGGTTAAGCGGCGTTCGGTTAACAGGGTGGCGGTGACCGGTGCAATCATTTCAAATTCTCTTACCAGTCCATCACCACCGGGTTGAGCGCCATGGCCACCGGAACCGCGGCGGATGGAATATTCCCGCAGGCGCACGCCGGGGAAACGCTGTTCCAGCACTTCCGGGTCGGTGATGCGGGTATTGGTCATGTGTACCTGCACGGCGCTGGCACCGGCGTGGTCGCGGGTGGCACCGCTGCCGCCGCCGAGGGTTTCGTAATACTGGGCGTCGCCGCACTCCTGCTGCCAGCCAAATATCAGGTTGTTCATGGTGCCCTGAGATGCGGCTGCCACCCCGAATGCGCCGAGCAGTACATCGACAATACGCTGGCTGGTCTCCACATTGCCGCCAACCACGGCGGCATCGGCTGCGGGGTTTACTATCGAGTTTTCCGGCAGGGTAATGGAGACATTACGCAGGCAGCCTTCGTTGAGCGGTATGTCGCTGTCGATGAGCGTGCGCAGCACGTACATAACCGCCGCGCGAACCACGGCCACCGGCGCGTTGAGACTGCCTTTGTCCGGTGGGCCGCAGTCGCTGAAGTCGAACTTGGCGGTGAGGGGCGCCTGTTCCGGGCCAGGATGGTCCAGATTGATAGTGACCGCGATGGCGATGCCATTATCGAGTTGGTCGCTTCGGCGGAGTTGCAGGGACTGGCGTTCGCCCAGCAGTTTTTTGAGGGCCTGATCAACGGCCCAGGCGGCGTTGTCCTGAATAAACCCCATGTAGCGAATGACCTCGTCAGCGCCCTGTTCTGCGACCAGGCGCTGTAATTCACGCTGGCCCAGCTGGTTGGCGGCGATCTGGGCGCGCAGGTCGGCGAATCGCTCATCAATATTGCGCGCTGGCCAGGGGCCACCGGTGAGATGCTCGCGAATGGCGGTGGCGAGAAATTTGCCATTCTTCACCAGCTGAAAACCGTTGAACAGGATGCCCTCTTCACTCAGGCTGCTGGAAAACGGTGCCATGGAACCGGGAGTTGTGCCGCCGATGTCGGCGTGATGGCCGCGGCTGGCAACAAAAAACTGAGGGGACTCATCGCCCTTTAAATCAACCGGCGTGATCACGGTGATATCGGGCAGATGGGAGCCACCAAAAGCGGGGTGATTGCTGGCGTAAACTCCGCCGGGTTCCAGGGGGTGCTGGTCGATGAGTGCTTTGATGGTGGCACCCATGGCTCCCAGGTGTACTGGAATGTGCGGAGCGTTAGCCACCAGATTGCCATCGTGATCGAACAGGGCGCAGGAGAAATCCAGCCGTTCTTTCATGTTCACCGAATGGGCGGTTTTTTGCAGCGTAACCCCCATCTGCTCGGCGATACCCATAAACCGGTGGTGGTATATCTCCAGGGTGATTGGGTCGAGTTTCGCGGCCAGCGACCGGTTGGCCGGTTGCGACCTTGGCGATTGTGATCGGCGGGTCAGGGTAATGCCGTGGCTGGCATCGCCACTAGCTTCGAACTGGTCATCAATTAATAAGGTGAACTGGTCGGAGATAAGCAGCGCCGGGGTGGGCAACGGTCGGTCAGGCGTGACTGCCTGCAGGGCAATGCAGGGCAGGGTTTGCCATTGATCGTTCAGGTAAACCTGCGTTTTTGGGGGTATTTCAAAGGGGTAGGGGTTCTGGTGAAGTCCGGCAGCGGATAGCTGGCCCCGGTGTGCCCCAGTCGCTGACTGGCTCATCTCGACCCGAATATTGACCAGTTCCAGTGAGTCGGTGGCGACGTTGTAACCATACAGCTGGGTAAACAACTCGGCGAATCGGGTGCAGCAGGTAGCGTAATCTGCCCGCGCCAGGGTCAGGTAACTGTCGCTGCCCTGAGGGCGCAGATCGAGCAGGTCGGTACGTTCTGGCTCGGATTGGTCCAGGTTGAACAGCGGGCGCAGTTCTGCCGCCAGCTGGTCGAACTGATCATTAACCTGGCGGAGCGACTCTTCATTAAACGGCTGTAACAGGCTACGTTCGCCCTGGTGTCGGCGCGGGGCGATGGCAATGCCCCAGGCGGAATAAATACCGGCCAGCGGATGGATCAGCAGTGTGTCGATGCCGAGAATGGTCGCCAGTTCCCCCGCGTGCAGGCCACCAGCGCCGCCAAAGCTCACCAGCGCATGGTCACGCAGGTCATAGCCACGGGCAACGGAAATGCTGCGAATCGGTTTGGCCATCTGCTGGTTGGCAATTTGCAGGTAGCCGAGGGCGACCTGCTCCACTGACAGCGTGCTGCCAGTGGCCTCGTTGATGGCGTCGGTGCGCAGTTTAAGCGCATGCCGGGACGCGTCGGCATCAATACCGCTCTGATGGTCAGGGCCAAATTGCCGGGGAAAGGTAACCTGCAATAATCGGCCGAGCACCAGGTTGGCGTCGGTAATGGTCAGGGGGCCCCCCTGGCCGTAACAGACCGGGCCGGGGTCGGCCCCTGCGGATTCCGGCCCCACGGTCATGCGCTGACCATCAAAGCCAAGAATGGAGCCGCCGCCAGCGGCCACCGTCTCTATTTGCAACATGTTGGCGTGGTAGGCAATGCCGGCGGTGGTGACTTCGTGGCGGTACTCAAATTGTCCGCCGTACCGGCAAACGTCGGTGGAGGTGCCGCCCATGTCAAAACCGATCAGCTGGGGATGCTGCTCTGCCAGTTGAGCCACCGCCACTACGCCGCCAGCCGGCCCGGAAAGTACGGCCTCTTTGCCAGTAAACGCGGTGACATCGGTCAGGCCACCGCTGCTCTGCATGAACTCCAGCGGAACAGCGCCTAATGCCTGTTGCAGCTGGTTTACATAACGCAGTAGTACGGGACTTAAGTAAGCATCCACCATCGTAGTTTGTGCCCGGTTGACGAGCTTAATTAACCGCATGCAATGGTGGGACAGGGAGATTTGCGTAAAGCCTGCCTGCGCTGCGAGGGCACCAACGCGCAGTTCGTGAACCGGATTTATCCAGCTATGCATCAGCGCGACGGC
>OJFP01000843.1_pt1 | contig 18674 bp, 16 predicted proteins | sample 1594141 | NCBI WGS metagenome assembly OJFP01 (sample SAMN05416843, study PRJEB24817) | seawater metagenome | isolation source: Sea water | place: Canada:Atlantic | collected 2013-07 | reverse complement strand
CTGGTTACCAGGGGGAATTTACCGACTACCAGATTCGGCTAGCGGTTGACCATCGTCGGCGCCGGCGAGAGCAGAAATACATGCGCAAAACTTTGCGTAGCTGCAGCGAATTTGAGGTGAGAAAGGGCGGAGGTCAGCGGCAGGTGATCCGCCGAGATCAGCTGGATAAACGCGATCTCGTCGAACTACTGGACGATCTCGACGGCGCGATTGAAGGTGGCACGCTATTGAAAAAGGGCAATAGCGCAACCCTGGCAAAAATTTGCCCGGAAGAGCGATGGCTGGTGATCAAACGGTACAATATCAAGTCTCTCCGGCACCGCTTGCAGCGACTGTTGCGACCAACACGGGCCCAGCGTAGCTGGCAAAATGGGTATCGATTACTGATGTGGGGAATGGCCACTCCGCAGCCGCTGGCGCTGGTTGAACGGCGGGTTGGACCCCTGCGGGGTCGGGCTTATTTAATCTGTGAATATGCGGCTGGCCCCTTGTGTCTGGAATGGTATCGACGAAACGCAGGTACGGAAGTTAATGCTCATCGATTGAGTAAGGCATTGAGTGCAACCGTCGCTCAGTTAAGAGTGCTAGGGTTAAGCCACGGGGATTTAAAGGCAGATAATTTAACGTTCGACGGCCAGTTAGTGCAGCTGCTTGATCTGGATAGTCTGGTGCGGCCAGGGTCAGCCAGTGCGCTGGCTAAAGCGACCCAACAGGATTGCCAACGACTGTTGCGCAACTGGGTGGATGAGAAAGCCTTTGCCAGTCAGTTACACCTTGATTTAACAAACCAGCTGACCGAGGTTGGCGGACAGACAGGATTTATAAGCGGATGAACATACTCGGACTTTCCGGTGCGGTGGGCCATGACTGCTCAGCAGCGCTGCTGGTCGATGGCAAATTAGTAGCAGCAGTAGAGGAAGAACGTCTGATTCGCGACAAGCACGCGAAAGGCAAACAGCCGCGGCAGTCGACGCAATACTGTCTGCAGGAGGCAGGGTTGCGCCCGGATCAGATTGATATCGTCGCCTACCCTTATGCTGAAATCCCCCTGACTTCTCCGGCACGCTGGCACTATGCCCGTCGTCACTGGTACGCCCCGGACCGGGCCCTGCAGGCAATTTTTAACGGCAACCGCATCTATCGTCGCAACATCGCCGCGGTTCAGGCCATGCTTACCGACCTGGGGTTTGATCTGCAAAAAACCCGGCTTATGCCCGTTGAGCACCATCTGGCTCATGCCAGTAGCGCTTATCACCTCAGTGGTTTTAAAGAGAAGACGGCCATACTCGGCGTTGATGGTCGCGGTGAGTACGCCAGTACCTTTTTTGGCTACGGTGAAAACGGCCAGATTTACAAAATAAAGGAGTTTTACGAACCCGACTCCATTGGTGGAATGTACGGGGCTATCACCGAGTTTCTTGGTTTTGAGATGCTCGATGGTGAGTTCAAAGTAATGGGTATGGCACCCTACGGTGACCCATCGCGGTTCGATTTTTCTCGTCTGATTAAGCGCTGGCCCGGTGGTTTTAAGGTCGATAATCGGCTGGTGAATACGGTGGGCCTGCGGCGTTATAAAGACGACAACAAGGGTTATTTTTTCGGGCAGGGGCTGGTTGACTGGCTCGGAAAGAAACGCGACGGCGATGAGATCGATGACCCTTATATCGATTACGCGGCGGCGGTCCAGGCGCTGCTGGAAGAAGTCGTGCCAGAACTGGTTGACTACTACCTGGGTGATGTTCTCCGAGAAACCGGCAAGCTCGCCTACGCCGGTGGGGTAGCGCTGAACGTAAAACTGAATCAGAAACTGATTGGGCGGCCCGATGTGAATGAGCTGTTTGTCCAGCCAGCTTCGGGTGATGCGGGGACCGCCGTGGGCGCCGCTACCTTCGTTGCCGCTGCCGAAAACCAGTCCATTGAAGCGCAGCAGCACGTTTATCTGGGCCCCAGCTACAGCAATGAAGCCTGTATCGCAGCCTGTGAGCAACACGCGCAGAAACCGACCTGGGTTAAACTGGAAGACACGGTTGCAAAAGCTGCCGACCTGCTTGCCGCCGGGAATCCGGTAGCCTGGTTTCAGGGCCGCATGGAGTTCGGTCCGCGGGCGCTGGGCAACCGCAGTATTCTGGGTAACCCCACCGAATCGGGCGTGGCCGACCGTATTAACGCGCAGATAAAATACCGTGAAAGATGGCGGCCATTCTGTCCGTCAATTTCTGACCGGGTAGCTGAGCAGATTATGCAAACCGACCACCCCTCGCCCTACATGACCTTCACCTTTAACGTTGCGGAAGAGTGGAAGACCCGTATTCCGGAAGTAGTCCACGAAGACGGTACGGCCCGGGTTCAGATAGTCACCGCCGATAGCAACCCGCGTTACTACCGGCTACTCGATGAGATGGAAGTGCGCACCGGCAACCCGGTCTTGCTCAACACCTCGCTTAACCGACGTGGTGAGCCAATGGTCTGCTCACCGGTCGACGCGCTGAACATGTTCTTCGGTTCCGATCTGGAATACCTGATTATGGAGGACGTTTTGGTGACCAAGGATGGAAATGGCGACTGAGTTGCCAGCAGGCACGAGCTGTCCCCTCTGTGACGGCGAGGGTGTCGAGGCTTTTATGGGTCGCGATCAATTAATGGGATTGCCGGGGGAATTTACCTATCGGGAGTGCGCTCCCTGCGGTGCGCTCTACCAGGCACCGTTGCCAGATACCCAGACTATTGCCAGTTTTTATCCTGATAGTTACCTTGATCATGACCAACCCCCGGTTACTAAACCTTTTGGATGGCTACGCCGCGGCGTTCTGGCTAGTCGCTACGGCTATACCGCCCTAGTAAATAACGGCTTTCAGCGCGTTGTCGGCTGGCTGGCGGGTGCCGTGTTTTACCGTGATGAGATATCTTTCAATCAAGGCGGGCCGGCGCTGGATGTCGGCTGTGGAAACGGCAAGTTTGTCCAGAAGCTGGCGGCTCTAGGGTGGCAGGCCAGGGGGGTTGAGTTCAGTGAATCCGCTGCCAACGCTGGCATTTCTGCCGGTCTCGATATCAGCATTGGCACGTTGGAAGAAGCAGAGTTCGCCGCAGAAAGCTTCAATCTGATTTCAGCGCGTCATTTGCTTGAACATCTGCCTGACCCGAAGCGTTTTATGGCTGAAATTTATCGTTTATTGCAGCCTGGGGGTCGCCTGTTAATTAGAACGCCAAATAGTAACGCGCTGGGCCGGCGCTGGTTTGGTGCTGACTGGTACGCCTGTGATCCGCCGCGCCATCTAATTCTGTTTACCCCGAGTAATTTAAGGGAAATAGCCAGGCAGGCTGGTCTGCAGGAAGTGGTCTGTAAAACCTTTACCTCTCCAAAAATTGTCCTTAATAGCTGGGATTACTACCGGGAAAATAAGGGGTCACCGTCTCGAAAACGGAGATTTAAACGCCTGCTCGCGAGGGTTTATGTGGTTCTCGCCGCCGTTAGTGGGCGTGGTGATGAAATATTTTCGGTTTATGAAAAAAAGTAGTCCCCGGTTGTTGGTGATTGCCAAAGATAGTGACGGCAGTTCCACGCGCTATCGAGCAGGCCAGTTTGTTTCCGGGCTCCAGGCCGCTGGTTGGCACGTTGAGATTATGGCCGTTGGCAGTGATGCTGCAGGGCGTGGGCAAATGATCGGTGCAGCACGGCAGGCGGACGTGGTTTGGGTACTGCGCAAGACTTTTGGGCCGGTAACGACGAAATTGTTGCGCTTGGCGGCAAAGCGGCTCATTTTCGATTTAGACGACGCAATTTTCCTGGCCAGTAGCGGCAAACCTTCAACGACTCGATATCGGCGGTTTACCCGCATGGTTCGCGCAGCGGATCGGGTCTGGGCGGGGAATGACTTTCTGGCCGACGAATCCCGCCGTTGGAATAAGCAGACCGAAATCATGCCGACGGTGGTTGACGAAGCCAACTACCCGCTCGCTGACCCGGGAGCGGTGGATGATGATGTCATTGATCTGGTATGGATCGGCAGTTCGTCCACCCGCAAATACCTGGAAAGATTGATCCCGGTGTTTGATCAGCTGACGGAGCGGTGTCCGGCTTTGCGTTTGAAAATAGTTGCAGACTTCGATTTGCCGGACCTGAAAATGCCGCAACTGCGGATTAACTGGAGTGAACAGGTCGAGTCGGAGGCGCTAGCCACTGCCCACATTGGCATTGCGCCAATGATTGATAATCCGTGGACTCGGGGTAAATGCGGATTGAAAGTGCTGCAGTATATGGCCGCTGGCTTACCGGTAGTAAGCGATGCGGTTGGCGTTAATCAGCAGATGATCCTGCACAACGAAACCGGCGTGCTTGTTAGCAATGATGAGCAATGGTCCGCGGCAATTCTTGGTTTAGCTAATGACACCGAGCGACGAAGGCAGATGGGTGGCGCGGGACGAGAACGATTGATTAACCAGGATTACACCCGGTCCGCTAATCTTCGTCGGATCGAAAAGTACTTGTTGTGCGACGATCACCGGGGCAACTGATCAGGGTGGTTACCTCGGGTTAGTTCCGGCACTGACTGTTTCTTGATCTGGTCAATAAAATAGTCGGGATGCTTTATTGGTTGGTGCAGAAGTTAGTAGCCGGGTCGGGGTTGTCGGCCAGACGACCGATTAACGGCTGACGAATTTGATCTCACCGGGTGCTACACGGTGGGCAGTGACTTTTAATGTGAGGCTCGGGCTGTTATCCGGCAGATGTTGTTTTGGAGTTGCACACGGCGTGTGCAGGGATGCGAACAGACGTTAGCGGCTGCAAATTCAAATGAAGAAAATCGTATTCGTTCTGTCGAGTAATTACTCTGGCTCGCATCATCTGTCGATGATGTTGGGGAGCCATCCGTCCACCGTTTATTTAGGTGAAACCAGGCGTCTCAGGAAGGGCGTTGAGAAGGCCTGTTATATCTGCCGCGACAAGCCGCACTGTGACCTGTTTGGCGATATAGGTGCCGACCGTCTCGAATCGCTGTATGAGCATGTTTATGCGCAACTCGCCGCGGGGAAACTGGCCCTTGTCGATAATTCCAAAAAGATAGCATGGGCAGGTCAATATTTGCATAAAGCGGATCGATTCGATTTACGCTTCGTGCACCTGCTACGAGACCCCCGGGCTTTGGTTCGGCGCTGGCTGTTTGAATCACTGTCACTATCCGGACGGTTTCGCCAGCGCAGTAAACTGACCCTGACGTATCCACATAGAACCTGGACGGCCATGTCTTCACCACTCTGGATGGTGCATGCTTATCGGTGGCTTCGTCAGAATGAAGAAATAACCCGCTTTCTCGGTGATAACAATCTTAACCACCGAGTGGTTACTTATCGGGATCTGGCACTGCACCCGCAGGAGCAGTTAGGTGATTTAATGAGCTGGCTTGAGATGGAATTTAGCCCTGCTCAACTGGAATACTGGAAAATCGACCACCACGGCACCCAGAAACCGGATTATGTGCAAAGTATCGGTGGCGGATACTTTGATTTGCGTTGGCAGTCTGACCTTGATGCGCAGGTGCAGACTGGAATCATGCAGATTCCAGAGATTAAACGTTACCTGACGGAGTTAGAGCTTGGTGTTGAATCCGATGGCCTCTGTGCGACCGGCAGTATCGCCAGCTGGCCTACTTTGTCAGTAGCTGGCGCAGGAGCCGATTGACCTCTCCAGGGTTGGCCTTGCCCTGAGTTTTTTTCATGATCTGACCGACGAAAAACCCCATCAGTTTGTCCTTGCCGCCGTGAAGCTCTTCGGCCTGTTCCGGATGAGCCTCAATAACCTCAGCGACCAGTTTCTCAAGTGCCCCTGTGTCGGTAATCTGCTTTAGGCCTTTGGCCTCTATCACTGCATCCGCAGATTCGCCGCCCTGCCAGAGCTCCTGAAACACCTGTTTAGCAATTTTCCCGGAAATGGTCTGGTCATCGATTCGAGCGATCAAACCGGCAAATTGTGCGGTGTTAATCGGGGACTGTTCAATCGTCCGTTCTTCGCGATTTAGCTGGGCTAGCAGTTCTCCGGTCACCCAGTTGGCGGTTAGTTGGGGGTTTCTGTCATAGCCATTGAGGCTGGTTTCAAAGAATTCTGCCAGCTCGCGGCTGCTGGCGATCTGTTCAGCATCTTCTGGTTTGATCGACAACTGGGTAATAAATCGATTGATCCTGGTTTCGGGCAGTTCCGGTAAAGTTGTGGCAACTTCATCGATCCACTCATCCGAAATCACCACCGGCAGCAGGTCGGGGTCCGGAAAATAGCGGTAATCAAAGGCCTCTTCCTTGCTGCGCATGGAACGGGTCTCGTCTCGGTCAGGGTCGTAGAGTCGGGTCTCCTGCACAACGTTGCCGCCATCTTCGATCAGCTCGATCTGGCGGCCTATCTCGTGATTAATGGCGCGTTCGACAAATCGGAACGAGTTGATATTTTTACACTCGGTGCGCGTGCCCAGCTCCTGTTGCCCTTTGGGACGAACTGATACATTTGCATCGCAACGAAAAGACCCCTCCTGCATATTGGCATCACCGATTTCCAGATAACGAATCAGGGCGTGAAGTTTTTTCAAATAGGCGACCGCTTCTGTTGCGGAGCTGATTTCTGGTTCAGAAACGACTTCTAACAGTGGTGTGCCAGACCGGTTAAGGTCGATACCGGTCTGCCCATGGTATGCATCGTGGACGGATTTCCCGGCATCCTCTTCCAGGTGGGCGCGGGTGACCCCGATGCGTTTATGGTCGCCGTTAGTGAGCGTGATGTCGATGTGACCGTCGTGGACAATGGGGCGCTCGAACTGGCTGATTTGATAGCCTTTTGGCAGGTCAGGGTAGAAATAGTTTTTGCGGGCGAATACGGACTCCTGATCGATTTCGGCATTAATGGCCAGGCCAAGCTTAATCGCCGCCTCCACTGGTTTTCGGTTAAGCACTGGCAATACACCAGGTAGTGCCAGATCGACTGCACATGCCTGGCTATTGGCCTCGGCCCCGTAGGCGGTTGCTGCACCCGAAAAAAGTTTACTCTGGCTACAGGTCAGTTGAACGTGGACTTCAAGGCCGATGACTGCCTCCCATTCCATGGTGAATCCTCGAAATTAGGGCCAACAGGAGCCCGACTAGTGTTATTGAAATCAGGGGTTAATTATACGCGCGACAGCATTATTGCAGCAGTGCGAGTCATGGTTGCGTCATAAACAGCGCGGTATCCTTACAAAGAGGTGGGTGGTGTGAGAAAGCAGATAATGGCTGGCAGCGGTTAGAATAGGATGCGGTGGGAGACCCCTGTTTTTTTATCGGTTGACGAGTTTTTTATAGGAGCTTGGTAGTGAAGGGAATAATTTTAGCCGGGGGTTCAGGTACGCGACTTCATCCGCTAACGCTAACCGTGAGCAAACAACTGCTACCGGTTTATGACAAACCAATGGTGTATTACCCGCTGTGCACACTGATGCAGGCGGGTATTAACGAAATACTGGTGATATCTGATCCACGGTCGTTGCCGGCTTATGAGCATTTGTTGGCCGATGGCTCTCAATGGGGGCTGCAGATTAGTTATGCCGAACAGCCCTCCCCTGATGGTCTGGCACAGGCTTTTACTATTGGTGCTGAGTTCATTGGAGAGGATTCGGTCTCTCTGGTGCTCGGTGACAATATTTTTTATGGGCACGGATTGTCAGCTCAGTTACGCAATGCGGCGGCAGTCAGTTCCGGTGCGGTGGTGTTTGGCTATTATGTTCGTGATCCGCAGCGTTACGGCGTGCTCAGTTTTGATGATCAGCAACGAGTGATTGATATTCAGGAGAAACCCGACGTACCAGATTCAAACTACGCAGTGACGGGTCTCTATTTTTATGACAATCAGGTGGTTGAAATAGCTCGCGGCCTGCAACCCTCTGCTCGGGGCGAGTACGAGATTACTGATTTGAATCGGGTCTATCTGGAGCAAAATGAATTACAGGTTGAATTGCTCGGCCGGGGCAGTGCCTGGCTGGATACCGGGACCCATGATTCCCTGCTGGATGCCGGCAACTTTATTAAGGTGGTTGAGGAACGGCAGGGTTTAAAAATAGCCTGCCCGGAAGAGATTGCCTATCGCCAGGAGTGGATTTCTGTCGAGCAGTTGAGCCAGCGGGCGCAATCGTTAGGAAATAGTAGTTATAGTGCTTACCTGTTGGGCCTACTCGATAGTGGACGACCCCTATGAGAACAGAGTCGCTCATGGTTGCAGATGCACTGTTGATAACTCCGGACCTGCACGGAGATCAGCGGGGGTTTTTTTATGAAAGCTGGCGTCAGGATCAATATGCACTGCTGGGCGTTGGCCCGGAATTTGTGCAGGATAACCATAGCCGCTCCAGCAGGGGAGTTTTGCGGGGCCTTCACTACCAATTGAATGCCCCCCAGGGCAAGCTGGTAAGAACCCTGGTGGGTGAAATCTATGACGTTATTGTTGATTTGCGCCGCAGTTCACCGACTTTTAAACAGTGGGTAGGGGTTACTTTATCGTCTGATAACCGCGATCAGCTTTGGGTCCCCCCTGGGTTTGCCCACGGTTTCCAGGTAATCAGTGAAGTGGCCGAGATCGCTTATAAATGCACTGAATACTACGCTCCGAATGATGAGCACACGCTATTGTGGAACGACCCCGATCTGGCGATTGACTGGCGGGTCATTGGTGAGCCGAAACTTTCCGGTAAAGATCGCCAGGGGGTGAGTTTAAACGCGGCACCAACCTACCGATGAAGGTGCTGCTTACCGGTGGCATGGGGCAGTTGGGGCAGGCATTACGGGCGAGCCTGCCGGCCAATATCGAGTTACTCGCACCTGACCGATCAGCGCTGGATATAACCGAGCCGACGCGGCTGGAACGGTGGCTGAGCGAACAGAAGCCTGATCTGGTGATTAACTGCGCAGCCTATACACAGGTGGATCACGCGGAGTCTGACCCGCAGGCGGCTGAGGCGACTAACCACACTGCAGTTCGGATGCTTGGGGAGCTAGCCGCTCAGATGGGGGTGCGAGTTCTGCATATTTCTACCGACTACGTATTCGATGGTCGAGCGAATCGTCCTTATTCGGTGACGGCCAACTGCGCTCCGCAAACCGTTTATGGTGCCACTAAACTGCGCGGTGAGCAGGCGCTACTAGATGCCTTATCAGGCCGAGCCACGGTGGTAAGGACCAGCTGGTTATACGCAGCCGTGGGACAGAATTTCCTGCTTACCATGCTCCGACTAATGGCCGATCGGAAAGATTTAGCGGTAGTGGTGGACCAGATGGGTACGCCGACCCACTGTCTGGGGTTGGCAAAATTTTTGTGGTGGGCGGCGCAGGAACCGGCGCTGCCACCCGTGTTGCACTGGGCCGATGCTGGAGTCGCTAGCTGGTATGATTTTGCCACGGCGATAGCGGAAGAAGCCGGCAGACTTGGTCTGTTGACCGATTCGGTATCCCTGCGACCAATCCCGAGTGAGGAATACCCTCAGGCGGCTCCCCGGCCCGCCTACTCGGTTCTCGATACCTCCGATAGTTATCGGTTGTCCGCATTGGCACCGCTTCACTGGCGTGAAGGACTGCGTAAAACTCTGGTGCAATATCAGTTATCTCTACAGGAATAAGGACGATTTAGTGGCAGATATTCATTCGTGGCTAGTCACCGGCGCCGCCGGGTTTATTGGTAGTAATTTTGTTCACTATTGGTGCACTCGGTACCCGGATGATCGTGTGGTAGTGCTCGATGCGCTCACCTACGCCGGTAATCGCAATAGCCTCACTGCGCTGGAGGCGCATGAGAATTTTTCGTTTGTTCAGGGAGATATAACCGATCAGGCGCTGGTGGAGGCGCTGCTGCGGGACCATCAGCTGGACGGTATTGTCAATTTCGCTGCCGAATCCCACGTAGACCGCTCAATTACCGGGCCCGATGCCTTCATTTCGACCAACATTGTTGGAACTCACCGGCTGTTAGAGGCGGCGCGGAAGGTGTGGGTGACCGAAGGCCGGGCGGCAGGGCACCGTTTCCATCAGGTTTCCACCGATGAGGTTTATGGCTCGCTGGGTAATGATGATCCGCCATTTACTGAAGAGCATCCCTATCTGCCTAACTCTCCCTACGCCGCGAGTAAGGCCAGTGCCGACCATCTGGTGCGGGCCTATCAGGAGACCTTTGGTCTGCGGACCAGTATCAGCAACTGCTCAAACAACTACGGGCCTTACCAGTTTCCAGAAAAGTTGATTGCATTGACCATTTGCAATCTGGTGCGTGGCAAAGCATTGCCGATCTACGGTACCGGCATGAATATTCGTGACTGGCTCTTTGTTGATGACCACTGTCGGGGGATCGACCGGGTATTGCGGGCTGGTAAAACGGGGCGCACCTACAACATTGGCGGCGGCACCGAGATGACCAATATTGGCCTGGTACAGCGTCTATGCGAGCTGGCTGATCAAGTCATTGGTGAGAGTGCTGAGTTGCAGGCGCGCTATCCGGACGCCCCCGCCAGCAAAGGCAGGACATCGGCGAGTTTGATTGAATATGTCTCCGACCGCCCCGGTCATGACTGGCGTTACGCCATCGATATTAGTCGGATCGACCAGGAACTGGGTTATCAGCCATTAACCGACCTGGATCGTGGGCTGGAGCTGACCCTTAACTGGTACCTGAACAATGATCAGTGGTGGCAGGCAGTGATGGACGGCTCCTACCAGCAGTGGATTGACAGCCAGTACACGGCAGGTAGATAGGGCAGTCAGGCAGTTTCCGTCAGAGGCTCATACCAGATCGGGTTTGAGCTGGTGCCAGTCGGTCGCCTGCTGCAACTGGTGAGCGCAGCGCAGTAGCCGATCTTCCTGCAGAAAATTACCGATTAGCTGCAGCCCCGTGGGTAAACCGTCCGCCAGTGGGGCCGGCACCGAAATCCCGGGTAACCCCGCCAGATTGACCGCCGTGGTGTAAACGTCCGACAGGTACATGGCGACCGGGTCATCGGCGTGAGCGCCGGCGGTAAATGCGGTGGTCGGGGTGGTGGGTCCAGCGAGCAGGTCGATGTTTTTAAAGGCATCGACAAATTCATCTCGAATAAGCCGGCGTACTTTTTGCGCTTTTAGATAATAAGCATCGTAGTAACCGGCTGAAAGCACGTAGGTGCCGGTAAGAATCCGCCGCTTTACTTCGGTACCGAATCCTTCGGCGCGCGTGCGCTTGTACATATCCTCCAGGTCAACCGGGTCTTCTGCGCGATAGCCGTAACGAACCCCGTCATACCGAGCCAGATTCGAAGAAGCTTCTGCCGAGGCGATGACGTAGTAGGCGGGAACCGCCAGCTTGCTAAGGGGTAGCTCGATATCGACCAGTTCCGCGCCGAGCTTTTCCAGTTCAGCGAGCGCGGTCTGAACCGAAGTTGCAACCTGGGGATCCAGGCCCTGGTCAAAATGATCGCGAATTACCCCGATGCGCAATCCTGCAATGGATTCGCCAATACCGCTTACCAGGTCAGGCGCGGGTTCGTTCAGGCTGGTGGAGTCTCGGTCGTCAAAACCACTCATGGTTTGTAGCATTAGCGCCGCGTCTTCCGCGCTGCGGGCAAAAACACCGCCCTGATCAAGGGAGGAAGAGAAGGCCACCATGCCGTAGCGGGACACTCGGCCGTAGGTCGGTTTTATGCCGGTGACACCACAAAAAGCCGCCGGTTGGCGAATTGAGCCACCCGTATCGGTGCCGGTGGTGGCCAGCGCCAGACGGGCGGCCACGGCGGCGGCACTGCCGCCGGAACTGCCGCCCGGTACCCGCTCGAGATCCCAGGGGTTGGCGACGGGTCCGTAGTAGCTGTTTTCGTTTGACGAACCCATGGCAAACTCATCCATGCTCAGTTTGCCCAGACTAACAGCGCCTGCAGCGTTGAGTTTTTCCACCACGGTGGCGTTGTAGGGTGCGACAAAATTGTCGAGCATGCGCGACCCGCAACTGGTGCGAACGCCGGTCGTGCAGAAAATGTCTTTATGGGCGATGGGGATCCCTAACAGGGGAGATTCATCGCCCTGCGCGATTCGTTGGTCGGCCTGTTCCGCCGCCGCCAGCGCATTTGATTCAGTCACGGTAATAAAGCTGTGCAGCTGCGGGTCGAGCGCAGAAATTCGTTGTAAATAGTGTTTCACCAGCTCAACGCTGCTGAACTCACGTCGTCGCAGACCGGCGGCCAGAACATTAATAGATTGTTCGATCATTCGGGTTTAGGTTGCCGTAAAATAGTCGGGATTATCGGGTTAGCGGAGAAATCACTCAATGACCCGGGGTACCAGGTAATGGGCATCTTCGGTTGCCGCTGATAATGGTTGAAATTGATCTCGCTGGTTGGTCTCGGTGACCTGGTCATCGCGCATTCGCTGAACGGCATCAAGCGGATTCGACAGCGGTTCGATTCCGTCGGTGTCGACGGCGTTGATCTGCTCAACCAGCGTTAATATCTGTTGCAGGTCAGCCAGATGGTGGTCTAGCTGTGCGGGATCGAGTCCAATGCGGGCCAGGTGGGCCGCCTGTTCGACGTCTGAAAGGCTGATGGTCATGTGGTTTCGACAGGATTCGAGCGGTGGATAAAGCCGCGTTATTGATAGAGGTGGGTGCGGGCCTGGTAAGGCCCGGTGTCAGTCGGCACATTGTAATGGATCGAGGGGCGTGGTGCGTGGAGTGATCAGTAACCGGCAGTATCGGCCTGAGGAGTTGCGGTTGAGGATCGGCGTTGTTACATTTTTCTAATTAAAGCAGCGAGTTACGGGTTACTATTAAAACTATTTCTCGACCAGACTGTCTGGTAGTCGTTGTCCAGAACGTAAATTTGTAAGTATCGAATAGCGGCCGTGGCTGTTTTTGCGCGTCCATACTAAATTTTCAGGGTGATCGTTTTTCATGTTCAAAAAGCTGTTCGGTTTTTTTTCCAGTGATCTGGCCATTGATTTAGGGACAGCCAATACACTGATTTGTGTCCGCGGTCAGGGCGTAGTACTCAACGAACCGTCGGTGGTAGCCATCCGTCACTCCAATCAGGGGGGTGGTCGCAAAATGGTCCAGGCGGTGGGCATTGAGGCGAAACGGATGCTCGGGCGGACGCCGGGTCACATCGAGGCCATTCGCCCGCTTAAAGACGGGGTAATCGCCGACTTTTTTGTCACCGAAAAAATGCTTCAGCATTTCATTCGCAAGGTCCATCCGAGCAGTTTTTTTCGACCCAGTCCGCGGGTGGTGATCTGTGTGCCCTGTGGTTCCACCCAGGTAGAGCGTCGAGCTATCCGGGAATCGGCCATTGGGGCCGGTGCCCGGGATGTGTTTCTGGTAGAAGAGCCAATGGCGGCGGCCATTGGTGCCGGACTGCCCGTCAGCGAGGCCACCGGGTCAATGGTGCTGGATATTGGTGGCGGAACCACTGAAATCGCGGTGATTTCGCTCAACGGACTGGTGTTTTCAGATTCGGTGAGGATCGGTGGTGACCGTTTCGATGATGCGATCGTTAACTACGTGCGCCGTAATTACGGCACTCTCATCGGTGAAACCACGGCGGAAATGATCAAACACCAGATCGGTAGCGCTTATCCTGGAAATGAAGTGCGGGATATGGAAGTTAAAGGGCGCAATCTGGCGGAGGGTATTCCACGCAGCTTTACTCTGAACAGTAACGAAGTGCTGGAGGCGCTGCAGGAGCCATTGCAGGCCATTGTCGGTGCGGTACGCAATGCGCTTGAACAGACACCGCCGGAGCTGAGTGCCGATGTGGCGGAAAAGGGGATGGTGTTGACCGGTGGCGGTGCTCTGTTGAGCGACATCGATCGGCTGTTGGCCGAGGAGACCGGCCTGCCGGTAGTGATCGCCGAGGATCCGATGATGTGTGTCGCCCGGGGGGGTGAGATGGCCCTCGATTTTATCGATGATATCAGTGATGTGTTTAGTGACTGACAGCGGATCAGCCGCAGCCATAACAAGCTGAATAGGGCTATTCAGCCTGGGCCAGGCTCAATGAATCAGGCCAGACCGATATAGATGAACACGCTATTTATCCAGGCGCCGGCAATCACTCTGCGCTTTCTGATGCTCCTGCTGTTTTCGGCCGCCATCCTGATAGCTGACCACCGTTATCGAGCGCTTGAAACTCCGCGCGGCTGGCTGTTGACCATGATGCAACCGGTACAGGCGATTGCCGACTGGCCTGCACAGCGCTGGCACCGCTGGTCGGCTGCGGTGGCGGCGCGGACGCATCTGCTGGAAGAAAATCAGCGGCTTCGGGAGACTAATCACCAGTTGGCCATTGAACATCAGCGGTTCTCCACGCTGCAGGCGGAAAATCGCCGTCTTAATGAGCTCCTGCAGTCTGTTTCGGTGTCAAATCCGGCAATGAGTTATCAGCTGGCTCGGGTCGTTCAGGTCTCCCTGGATCCCCATATTCAGCAGGTTCAGATCAATTCCGGTAGTGCTCAAGGTGTCTTCCTGGGGCAGCCAGTAATCAGTAGCGCAGGTGTTTTTGGTCAGGTAGTCCATGTGGCGGTTAACAGCGCCCAGGTGCTTTTGTTAACTGACATTAGTCATGCCCTGCCGGTGGTTAACCAGCGCAGCGGGCAGCGGGCCATTGCCCGTGGTGAAGGGCCATCCGGATTGTTGCGGATGCCATTTTTAGCGGCCCATGCTGATGTGCAGCCGGGGGACCTCTGGTTGACATCCGGTTTAGGTAAGACGTTTCCCGCCGGCTACCCGGTGGCACGATTAAAAGCGGTCGTGATTCCGCCCGGTGCCGAGTTTGCCGAGGTGGTTGCGGTGCCCGTCGCTCAGCCAGAGAAAGTTCAGGAAGTGCTGTTACTGTGGCCAGCCGCGAACCACGCGCCTGAAGAGCACCCCGACGAGAATCCGGTGGAGGCGGCCGTGATCGATGAATGACTGGGCCACCCGCCGGGATGTCTGGTTGATTCCGGTCACTTTTCTTGCCGCTTTGATTATCGACCGCATGGCCGTTCCCGCCAGCCTGGCCGTTTTTCGCCCCGATCTGGTGGCGATCATGGTGGTTTACTGGAGTTTAATGGCGCCGCACCGGGTGGGCGTTACCGTTGCCTGGGTGCTCGGATTACTGGTCGATGTCGCCACTGGTGGGTTAATGGGGCTCACGGCTGCGGTGCTGTCACTGCAAGCTTATGGCTGCCTGCTCTGTCACCAGCAGGTGAGGGTGCTACCCCGGTTTCAACAGATGTTATTTGTGTTGATCATTCTCGTTGTCGGGAAACTGCTGGCGGCTGCGGTGCTGGGGGTCATTGGACGGCTGCCGCCCCCCGGTTTCTGGTTAACGTTACCGGCAACGGTTTTGTTGTGGCCAATCGTCGAAGAGACCTTAAGGCGTTGGCGTAAAGAGGCGGCAATCTCCTCATGAGTCGACTGCAATCGGCTGTCCGATTATGGGCCCTTAAAACGAGAATTTCGGGCCGGTCAGAGGTAACCGAGTAGCCATGATCCGGCGGGAAGCGCTTATTGATCATCGTCACGATTCGCGGCGCTACCTGATCCGGGCGCTGGTAGCGTTGGCCGGCGTCATGGTCGTGCTGCTGTTGCTGTTTATCCGCCTCTATTTTTTACAGGTGGTTAATTACGACCACTACGCAACGGCCTCTCGCAGCAATCGACTGCGCCTGGAGGTGATGCCGCCGGTGCGAGGCGCAATTACCGACAGGCATGGCGAGTTACTGGCGGTCAATGTGCCCGCTTTTAGTTTGAGCCTGGTGCCAGAAGAGATCGGCGACCTGGATAAGCTGCTCGCAGAGCTGGGTCAGCTGATTGACATAACCGAGGCGGATATTGCCCGTTTTCACGAGCAGCGAGACCGGGGTCGTCCCTTTGATGCCATCGTTCTGCGCAGCCATTTAAGTGAGCAGGAGCGGGCATTGCTGGCGGTCAATGGGCATCGGTTTAATGGGATGCGACTGGATGCCGATTCGGTCCGCAGCTACCCTTTTGGGCCCCTGTTTGCGCACCTGGTTGGTTATGTGGGGCGAATTTCTGCCAAAGACCTGCAGAAAGTTGATGCCGATCGATACCGCGGAACCCGGTTTTATGGCAAATCAGGTATCGAAAATGTCTATGAGGAAACACTTCATGGAGAGAACAGTTTTCGGGTTGTGGAGCGGAATGCGCTGGGTCGTGAATTACGAGAACTGCAGCGCGGCGTGCCCCAGGAAGGTGCGCCAATCCAGCTAACCGTCGACGTGGGTCTGCAGCAGGTGGCGGCCGCTGCGCTAGGTGACCAGGCGGGAGCCATCGTCGCGCTGGAACCGGCTACTGGGGCGATTCGTGCGCTGGTAAGCTGGCCGGCGTTTGATCCAAACCTGTTCGTACGCGGCATCAGTAGCAGGGCTTATCAGGAGCTGCTTAATGACCCGTTGCGACCCCTGTTTAATCGGGTGACCCAGGGACAGTACCCGCCGGGGTCAACGCTAAAACCTTTCATCGGTCTTGCCGGACTTGAGGCAGACAATGGCATTACCTCAGGGCGAAACGGCCGAGTGTTTTGCCCCGGCTGGTTTCAGCTCGATGGTCGGGAGCGCAAATACCGCTGCTGGAAACGCCATGGCCACGGTCCGCTCGATCTGGTCGATTCCATCGTCCAGTCCTGTGACGTCTTTTTCTATCAACTGGCAATTAAGCTGGGTATCGACCCGATCCACGACTATCTGACCCGGTTTGGCTTTGGCGCGCCAACCGGTTTGAATCTGGGGCGAGAGAATCGCGGGCTGGTGCCTTCTTCGGCCTGGAAAAGGGCCAAACTGGGTGAACCCTGGTACCCCGGGGAGACGGTGATCAGCGGGATTGGTCAGGGTTATAACTCGGCGACGGCGCTACAGTTGGCCCGGGCAACCGCCGTGCTGGCTCTCCGAGGTAAAGACGTGCGACCCCATCTGGTCGCCGGCGAAAATCAGCGGGTAACCCAACCGGTAAAGGCTACCGACAGCTCCTGGTCGACGGTGATTGATGCCATGACCGCCGTGGTGCATGGATCGCGCGGCACCGCCCGGGCCATCGGTAACGACATTGATTATCAAATAGCGGGTAAAACCGGGACCGCGCAGGTTTATCAGCTGAGTCAGGCGGAGGATGAAAAAGAAAACCGGGGTGTAATTTCAAAAAAACTGCAGGACCACGCCCTCTTTATCGCCTTCGCGCCAGTGGAAACGCCCGAGCTAGCGGTGGCGGTCATCGTTGAAAACGGTGGCTCTGGCAGTAGTACTGCCGCGCCCATTGCCCGCAAACTGTTTGATCATTATTTCGCTAACCAATGAAATCACTTCGAGTCGACGGTCTATTACTGGTCATCCTTTTAGCGCTGATGGTTGTTGGTCTGGCGGTCAGTTATAGCGCCTCGGGCGGTAATGTCGCTGTGGTTAAGGGTCAGTTAGTCCGAATTGGCATTGGCCTGCTGCTAATGGTGATGGTCGCTCAGTTACCCCCTCATTTTTTTTATCGGCTCGCTCCCCTGCTGTTTCTGTTTGGTCTGTTATTGCTAGTGGCCGTTGAATTGGCCGGAGACGTCGGCAAAGGCGCGCAGCGCTGGCTTGATCTGGGAATCATGCGATTTCAGCCCTCTGAGCTCAGTAAACTTATTGTGCCGCTGATGATTGCTCGTTACCTGTCAGAGCGGCCGCAACCTTTGCCCTGGATTTATCTGGCCGGTGCGCTACTGCTGATTGCGTTGCCCGTGGTGCTGATTTTGCGTCAACCGGATCTGGGAACGGCACTGCTGGTAATGGCATCGGGGCTGGCGGTGATATTTTTTGCGGGCATTAGCTGGCGGTTAATGGCTACCGGAACTGGACTGGCGTTGGCGATGATCCCCGTGGTCTGGCATTTCATGCATGACTACCAGCGTCGACGAGTATTAACCCTAATGGATCCAAGCAGTGACCCGCTGGGAGCCGGCTACCACATCATTCAATCGACGATCGCTATCGGTTCCGGGGGTGTCTACGGTAAAGGCTGGATGAACGGTACCCAGGCCCATCTGGATTTTCTTCCAGAGAGTTCGACCGATTTTATATTTGCTGTGTTTGCTGAAGAGTTTGGCCTGGTGGGTTGTGTCGCATTGCTGATCCTGTATTTGTTGCTGCTGCTGCGTGGTCTGCAGATATCTGTCACGGCTGGTGATGGCTTTGGGCGGTTGATGGCGGGCGCGATTGTCGCCATCTTCTTTTTCTACGTGGTGGTCAATATCGGCATGGTTGCTGGCGTCCTGCCGGTAGTCGGTGTGCCGCTTCCGCTGATAAGCTATGGCGGTAGTTCGCTGGTCACTTTGCTGCTTGGATTTGGTGTATTAATGGCCATTCGGAATGATCAAAAAATGTGGACAAAGTAGGTAAGCTATTGAAATTTAAGCGAACAATCTTATTCTTGTTAGTCACCTCTGGCTGGGTCGGTGCGCCGCAGGTGTCTGCCGATGGACCTGACTTCTCAGTGTCGCCGCGCATCCTCGAAATGGTCGACGAACTTGCCAGCGACGAGGGGTTTGATCGACGCGAATTACTGCATTTGCTTGGCCAGGCCGAGTTCAAACAGTCCATTATCGATGCGATTACCCGCCCGGCCGAAAAAACCCTGGCCTGGTATGAATCTGTCTCTTATACACATCTCCGAGCCCACGAGACCTCTCTACATCTCG
>OJFP01000842.1_pt1 | contig 18674 bp, 20 predicted proteins | sample 1594141 | NCBI WGS metagenome assembly OJFP01 (sample SAMN05416843, study PRJEB24817) | seawater metagenome | isolation source: Sea water | place: Canada:Atlantic | collected 2013-07 | reverse complement strand
CGACAAGTCGTCGCCGAAAAACCACCCTGCAGCCCTGGTTCCGGGCTCATACCAGGCTTTACAGCAGTCGAAATTGGCCCGATGGTTGCCCCCGCTATCGGGAGCAACCACCGGGCCTGTTAGCACGCCAGCAACAAATCTACCGCTTGGCCCGCATTTTCGAAGCTTTGGGTGTCATTAACTCACCCCAGCGGGCGCGGACTTTATCCATCATTTCCGGCCGTGGGCGGGAAATAGCCGGATAGCCTTCTAGCGGTTCCGTGGCATCCATCCCCATTTTCACCGCATGTTTGGAATTGTATTTCTGCGCCGATGGGCCAATGGTGCAGGCACCCGGACCGGTGACGATGTCCTCGTCAGCGTGAAACCGATTCGCCAGCGCCCAGAACACCTGCTCAAAATTACGCGGATCAACGTCTTCATCCACCACGATGACGGTCTTTACCAGACGACTGGTAAAGAGCTCATACATAACGTGTTTAGCCTGCTCTTCGTAGCTCTTTTTAAGACTGACAATAACCGTATGAGCATCCGGTGGGCAGTGGACATCCACCACCGTCGGTGCGGTACCGTTGCGCAATTTGCGCAGAAAACCGGATTCGTTGCCGACCTGAAACAACACGTGCGACTCGGTAGGCGGGATGCCCATATAGGTGTAGGCGTAGATCGGGTCCTTACGGTGAGTGGCGTGGTGAAACTCCACCACCGGAAAGTCGAGTACGGGACCGTAGTAGCCAGGATATTCGCCGTAGGGCCCTTCTGGCTCACGGTGATGGGCGAGGACTTTCCCTTCGAGCACAATCTCGCAGTTGGCCGGCACCATCAAATCAGACGTTTCAGCTTTGACCAGATCAAAGGATTCGCCACGCATGGCGGCGGCCAGCTTTAACTCGTCAACGCTAAGATCGAGCCCTGCCACCTGCGATGCCAGATAGAGCATGGGGTCACCACCGATACAGACGGCGACTTCCATCGGTTTATCCATCGCCTCCCATTTGTTACGAATTACCGCTCCGTGACTCGGCGGCATGGACCAGAATCCGGTGCGGCGGCCGCCCCGCCGTTGCAAACGGTAGACGCCCATGTTCTGCACGCCGGTGTCCGGGTCCCTAACGATCATCAGGCCGTAATTAAGAAAGGGGCCACCATCTTCAGGGTTAGACAATATTTGTGGGACCAGCTCATCAAGATCGAGATCCGCCTCGCTGATATGGACCTCTTTACAGGGGCCACTGGCGGCTACCGGGAGTTCTTCCACCTCCTTACGGGCGCTCAGTTCTCCATAGCTTTCAATCAAGTCCTCTTCGGCGCATTCAAGCACCATAGCGGCCCGACTGGTGGTGCCCATCATGTTAGCCAGCAATCGGTGGTTGTAGCCTTTTATGTTGGTGAACAGAATTGCCGGGCCACCCTGGTCAAGCATTTCCCGGCAGATGGCACCGACCTCCTCAACGGGATCGACCTCCGCGTCTATTTGCACCAGTTCACCCGCTGCATCCAGTTTCGCCACAAACTGGCGCATATCTGTGTAGGCCATTACCACTCTCCTCTAATAAAAAATTCAACGCCAGCAAGCGACTGGCACACCTGTACTATTGGGACCTGTCCCTTCTCCGAGGGAAGAACGTTTTTTACCACAACATGGGGCCCGGAGCAGACCCTAACGATGGATCAAACCGGTCGATTGCACAATAATTTGGGTGCGACCCGGTTTATTGACCCGGCGTCCAGTGTTACAAATAACATCTGCCGGGATGACACACCGAAACCCCAGTGTCATCAAGAGCCGTTAAGTGAAGAAAAACAATTAAAACGAGTCATGTTGGAATTGTCTGCGAGAGGAGAAAGCCCATGAACAGCCCCACCGAATCCCCGCTCATTCAGCGGCCAGAAGACCTGGATAAACTGCTCGTCGATGACGTCAACAACGGTCAGTTCAAGGTTCATCGTGACCTCTACCGAGATCCAGCGCTGTTCGAGCTGGAGTTAAAACACGTGTTCGAATCTAACTGGGTGTTCCTGGCCCACGAGACGCAAATTCCCGAGCCCCACGACTACCTGAATGTCCATATCGCACGACAACCGGTCCTGATCATGCGCGACGGCGACGGCAACCTGGGGGCGTTCCTGAATATCTGCCCCCACAAGGGCGCACTGGTCTGCCAGAACGAATCCGGTAACAAGAAATTTCATGTCTGCCCCTACCACGGCTGGACCTTTAATTCCGCCGGCGAAAACAAGCTAATCAAAGACCGGGAACAGGGGCAGTACACGGCCGATTTCGATAGCCTCTCCCATGGCCTGACCAGGCTAGCCAGCCTGGAAAATTACCGCGGGTTTCTGTTCGGTTCGCTCAATCCAGATGTTGAACCCCTGCGGGACTATCTTGACGGCATCCACCACTTTCTCGACATGATTATCGATCAGTCGCCGGATGGCGCCGAGGTCATCCCCGGGCGCTCCTACTACACCTTCGATGCCAACTGGAAAATGCAGCTGGAAAATTGTGTCGATGCCTATCACCTGACGTCGACCCACCCCAGCTTCATGACCATCACCGCATCGCGGGCCAGCGGTGGCAGTGAATTTCGCAATATTGATATTGCCGATTTTGTCAACCCGGATGTACCCGCGGGAAATTACACCTTTCGCAACGGCCACAACGCCATCTGGATCGACGGCAATCCGGAGGTGAAACCACTTTATGCCCAGTACGACGAACTGGTTGAGCGAGTGGGCAAGATTAAAGCGGATCTGATGATGAAAACCGTGAATTTCACCGTCTTTCCCAACCTGCAGTTTTCCGTTAATGCCTGTATTCAAATGCGGGTGATGAAACCGCTGGAGGTGGACAAAACCGAGATGCGTAGCTTCTGCGTTGGCCCGAAAGGCGAGCCAAAAGAGTTAAGGAAACAACGTATCCACCAGTTTGAAGATTTCTTCAATCCAACGGGTCTGGCCACGCCGGACGATTCCAAGGTTTACGAATCGGTGCAGTATGGCCTGGCAGCCCACAGCGCCAGCGCCAGCGGCCTGGGGCATGAGCGCGGTATCAGGAATGTGATTCAGGGCCCGGACGACTATGCCATCGAACTCGGTCTAAACCCGGCCACCTCATCCAGCGGCGGATCGGAGCTACAGGACGAAACGGTATTTCACGCCAGCTACCGGGAAATAGTCGAGCGCATGAAATCCGGTATTGCCCAGGAGCTTGACCATGCAAAATGACCAGGCCTTAACGATTGGCACGGACATTCTTCACCAGCAGGGCAGGATGCTCGACGAGCAGCGCTGGGATGACTGGCTCAACCTGTTCACCGACGAATGCGAGTACTGGGTGCCGGCCTGGACCAGCGAGACCCGCCTGACCCAGGACCCCGACAGCGAAGTGTCGCTGATCTACTACGACCTGCGCTCCCGACTGGCCGACCGGGTCTGGCGGGTCGGCTCGGGGCAATCGGTTGCCAATGACCCCATGCCACGTACCTGCCATTTTGTCTCAAACATAAACGTCGACGAATGTAGCGATAGCCTGATCAAGCTGTTCTCCTGTTTTCGCGTTGACTATCACGTCAACAAGAAATCAGACGCCTTTTTCGGCCATTACCATCACGAACTAACCCCCGCCGCAGATGGTAACGGCTGGCAGATCAGCAAACAGAAAATCATTATGATGAACGACTATATTCCGACGATGATGGATTTTTACCTGGTCTGATCACCGTCGTCAGCGACAGGCTTCGGCAACCCACCCAGAGCGGTCGCTGACGATTGCCAGAACCGTTTTCGTCCACCACCCTAGTCGCTTATTCAGGGAGATTAGCTCATGGTCACTGCCATAATATTATTCAAGGTCGGCCGCAGCCGCATCAACGAGATTGCCGAAAAACTGGCCAGCATCGAGGAACTGTCCGAGGTGTTTTCAGTCACCGGCAGCTACGACCTGGTGGCCATCGCCCGAATTAAAACCAACGATGACCTGTCCACCTTGGTCACGGAACGATTAGGCGAGGTGGATGGCATCGAGAGCACCGATACCATGCTGGCTTTCAAGGCCTATTCCCGCCACGATCTGGAGTCGATGTTCTCCCTGTAGCCAACATTTGTTACCCGTCTGCCAATCGCCGCCAGTTCGGGCAACTGAACGTAATCCTGGTCGTCATAACAGCACGCCCCGCCACCGGCTAATTATTTTTCTTAATAACCTTCTTTAACGGCGATAGATTAATTTCGTCGAACACCACTTCAGACGCAGCGTCCAGAACCATTCTCACCGTATCAGCCACCGTATCGGCAGTAATGGCGTGGCTAGGTTCGTCACCGGGGGCGAAGTCGAGCTGATCAAAAAAGGGCGTGCGCACCATGCCCGGGTTTATCAGGGATACCCGCAATCCACTGCGACTGCACTCCTCCCGCAGCGCCTGCGCGAATCCTCGTAGGGCTGCTTTACTGGCGCTATACACAGCACCCCGTCGACCACCGGCCAGTGCCGCCTCTGAGCCCATAAAGATTAAATCGCTATGCGCTCGTTGGCGTAAAGCAGGCAACAGGGCGCGAACCAGGTATATCTGACTGCGCAAATTCAAATCGAGCAACTGGTCAATCTGCGCATAAGAGAACTCCTCGAGCCCACCGAACTGACCACGACCGGCGTTGGCTACCACCCCATCGACATCGGGATGCGCTTTGACCAGCTGACCCAACTGATCGGGCAATAGCGCAAGGTTCGCCAGGTCTAGCTCCCAGGGAATGAATTCGTCATGGTTAATTCCGCCCCGGCCAGGATCACGGGAAATACCAATCACCTGATGACCCGCAGCGAGCAACTGCTGACAGATCGCCAGTCCAATACCCGAGCTACAACCGCTGACGACAATTTTACGCGGCATCATGCTGGTCGCTGTCTGCATTGGGCACCGGGCAGGGGAAGTAGGCCTCGGCGGGAATATAGTCCAGCAACAGAGACTCCACCCGACCAATCATCTGCTGCTCCAACGCCTGCGGGTAACTCACCATGCCGCTACGCTGCTCCAGCGGGCCGGCAAAGAGCCGTTCATTGGGGTAAAGCTTGCGCATAGTCTCAAAGTAGCCCTTGGGCAATCGGAACGCGCCGAGGCTGACCGAGTGCAATTTGCTGGCATCAAGCCGGTAATCGGCTGATTCAAAGAGCGTTTTAAATAGTTGCCGGTAGTGATCTTCGTAATTGCGGTCATAAATCAACGGATCGAGCCGCAACCCCACCAGCCAGCCGGCCTGTTGCAATTTAACCATGGCCGCCAGCCGCCTCTCGATGGTCGGGACTTTTAACTCCAGCGACTTGCCCGCCGGTTCCGGGGTAAAGCTGAAGGCAGTGACGACGTTCGGTAGCGGTTCACGGGCAAGCAGCGCACGAATCTGCGTGCTCTTGGTGCGCAGTTCCAGATTCGCATGGGCGGGCAGTTCGGCAAACAGATCGAGCGCAAAATCGGCAAACCCGGTCACCGGATCCAGCGCCAGGCTGTCGCAGTCGTAACCGGAATAAAACCAGCTGGGGCCCTTTGCCGACAGGTCACGAATATCCTGCGCAAAATCCTCGTAGTTTAAAAACCACACATAATGGGCGCTGCGGTACATCCCCTGTAAAAAGCAGTAACGGCAGTCATACAGACAATTGAGCAGATGGGAAAAATAGTAGCCCTCCCCTTCACCAATTCGATATTCCGGCGGGGACGGCAACACCCGGCCCTGGTGTTTACGTGCAGCGATCAGCGCTGGATTCTGTTTCTGTAGCCGAAAATTCTGCGCCTTACGATTAAACACTTCGCCGTAACGTTCGCAGCCAACCTGCGCCGCGGCGGGGTAACGTCGCAGCAAGTCCGCCAGCCGCGGATGGCTCGCAACCGCTTCTTCGATATAGATTGTCGAAATCACTAAGGCGCTACATTTCTGGAAGAGTGGCTCATGGGTAGAGTCTATTTTTTTGCAATCGGATCAGGCCGGCTGCGGAGCCGGCTCGGGGGAGTGGCCCAGAATTCCTGGAAAGAATTTGATCAGGCCAATAAAGATAAGCACCATCAGACTCATGGTAAACCCGTACATACTCGGTACTAGACCGATATCAGTCCGGCCCATAAACTGCGGCGCCGCCGCCAGCGTGGCACTCAAAATAACATTCTGGATGCCCACTTCAACGGAAATTGTGATTACCTGTCGGGGTGGCAATTTACTCAGCCTCGCCGCCGTAAAACCCAGGCCCATCACCAGCGCATTGTAAAACAGTACCGGTCCGGCCGAGGTGCGCATCAACTCGCCGAGGGTGTCGATCTCCTTGCCAATAATCCCGCCAATGGCCACTAGCAGGAATGTCACCGAAAGGACTTTGACCACTTTGTCCGTCCGGCGGGTGAATTCCTCAAACCGGGCGTGAACCACCATCCCCAGGGTAACCGGGATTGCGGTGATCATCGCAATGTGCAACATGGTTTTGCCCACCGGTAGCGACAGGCCTAGCTCCTCGCCTATCAGGTTAAGCAACGCAAAATTAAGCAGCAACGGCACGGTAATCACTGATAACAGGCTACTAAACGCCGTGAGCGTCACTGACAACGCAATGTCGCCGCCTGCAACAAACGTCCATAAATTTGATACGGCACCGCCGGGTGTCATCGCGATCACCAGTAGACCGATGGCAAACACCTCTGGCATGGAAAAAAGCTGAATGACACCGTAGGCCACCACTGGCAATAGCAGCACCTGGGCAACCAGGCCAATCCCAAAGGCTTTCGGGAATTTTGCCAACTGCGTGAAGTCACTGACTTTTAATCCCATGCCCATACCGAACATGATGAACGCCAGTGAACCGGGAATAATAATTCCCATTAATTCAGCCATGAATTCCTCCCCTTTTTCTTTTTAGGTACCGATAGATCGCCGGTGGGGTGATCTTAAACCGGATGCACCGTCGCATATAGTCGCTATTACAATGGCCGACCGGATAGTCAGGGACGCCAAACCAAACGGACAGAACCGAACAACACCATGCCAAACCTCTTTGGGATAATTTTTTATAACCGCTAATATGCCGTTCGTCCTGAGCCTGTCGAAGGACACCGGGGGCAATGCTCTTCCGTCGGTAGTGAGCCTGCCGAACTACAGGCTCAGGACGAACGGCATCTTCTAGCAGATATCACCAATAAAACGCCTATGAACAACAGCATGGCTTATAAGCGGGCAGTTAGTGAATAGACACCATACTTCTTAACTAAGTACCTTTCGGCTTAAACCCCCAACACTGCCGCTACCCGGACCGATCCGGTAGAATAATCTTTATCGTTAGGAAGCCCTCGTAAAACCAGCCAGTAAGGATAATGCCGTGGAAACTATCCAGCCCGCCATCCAGCATCCTGAACAAACCGACGAACCCGCTGCTCTGGAATTTGAATTTCTGGGCAGCGGCCGGGAATATTTCAATATATGGATCGTCAATATTTTTCTCAGCATTATCACGCTTGGCATTTTTTCGGCCTGGGCCAAGGTGCGGCGGGAACAGTATTTCTACGGCAACCTGCGTCTGGGGCAGCATCACTTTGCCTACCTGGCCGATCCGGTGCAGATCCTAAAGGGCCGGATCATCGCCTTTGGACTCTTAGCAATTTACTGGGCTGGCTGGAATTTCGTGCCGGTCACCGCCATGGGTCTGTTGATCATTGGGGTACTGGCGCTGCCGGCAATCCTGGTGGCCGCCTCACGGTTCAAAATGCGTAATTCCAGTTACCGAAACATCCGTTTCCGGTTCACGGCCAGCTTCACCGAGGCTTACCGAACCTTTATCAAACCCATCGCCATCATCCTCGGGCTTTCGGCCATCGGCTATCTGCTGCTTTATCAGATAGACCCGGAAACCCTCACTGCAATGGCTAACAACGGCCAGACCGAAGAACTACCCGACGATTTCAGGGTAATCCCGGAGGATTTCCTGCCTACCGTCTTTTATCTGGCACTGTTCCCGTTCCTGCCCTATCTCGACTATCTACGAGTCAAATTGCTAATGAACCACACTCGATGGGGCAATCAGCAGGCACGCATCAATGCTGGTGCCGGCGGGTTTTACCGAGTATTTGTGGTCGGCTTTCTGCTCTCAGGTGCCATCGCGACACTGGCCATGGTGGTGGTATTTGCGGTCGGTGCGCTCATCGGCATGACCCTGGGAGAAATCGCTGAACCCCTGTTACCTGCTGGCGTGGTGATTGCTGTATTGCTGGTATATGGCAGCATGATTTACTCCGCCGGTTACTGGCGCGCCGAGCGTACCAACCTGATCTACGGTAATACCCGCGTGGGCGACGCCAGTATCGGTTCGGTCCTCACCTTCCACCAGGTCGGCAAGCTCTACGTCACCAACACCCTGGCAATCCTGTTCAGCGCTGGTCTGCTGATTCCCTGGGCCCATGTGCGCATGGCCCAGTACATCGCCAGCGTAACCTCCGTGACCGGCGCTGACCTGGATAAGGTAGTGATGGATAGCGATGCTCAGCAAGGAGCGCTGGGAGAAGGCATGGTCGACGCCTTTGATCTGGATATTGGACTCTAAGCGGTGAATAACCGATGAACAGCGGCGCCAACGGCCACTACTACGATGGGCAAACCGCCCGGGCCCACGCCGCTGAACTACGCATAAATGGGGCTAATGAGCTTGAACTGACCCCGGCGCTACGCGGACCGACCGCCGTGGCTGATGTCAGGATCAGCAGCCGGGTCGGTAACACCCCCAGGCGGATTGAATTTACCGACGGCGCACTGTTTGAGACCTCTGACCACCATGCCGTGGATCAGTGGCTCTCCCAACCGGGAAATTCCTCCGGCTGGATTCATCGCCTGGAAAGCAAAACCACTTATGCGCTGGGCGCGCTGGCCATAGTGGCCCTGTTCGTGGCCGTCAGCGTCAAATGGGGGGTTCCCTGGAGCAGTAAATATATTGCCCAGGCGTTGCCAGAGAGCATTACCATCCCCCTGGGTGACCAGGCCGTAAAATCCATGGACAAGCTCATACTCCACCCCACCCAACTAGCGCCCGAACGCATCACCGAATTACAGAATCAGTTCTGGCAGCTTTTGCCCACCGAGCAGACAGGCTACGAATACCAGCTGCTGTTTCGCGGCGGCGGGCGGTTAGGCGCCAACGCCTTTGCTCTCCCCAACGGCACCATCATTATGACCGACGAGCTGGTAGCGCAGGCTGAAGCCGACGAAGAGCTACAGTCGATTCTGTTACACGAAATCGGCCACCTCCAGCACCATCACAGCCTGCGTCAAATCATTGCCCACACCAGTCTGGCGGTACTCACCAGCACCTTGACTGGTGATATCACCGCCGCAGGCTCACTGGCGATCGGTGCGCCTAATGTATTAATGGAAGCCAGTTTCTCTCGACAGATGGAAACCGAAGCCGACACCTACGCCCTGAACCAGATGCAATACCTGGGATTACCCACCGAACACTTTGCCAACATCATGGAGCGGCTGGAATTCGCCGCCTGCTGTGAAGACAAGGATAAAGAGAACGACGGGGCTGTGCAGGATGCGTCCCGTGAAGAGGTGGGCGACCCAGCCGAATCGCAACAAAACACCTCCGGGACACTGGATTTCTTTTCCAGCCATCCCTTAACTGAAGAACGCATCGCCCGCTTCCGCCAGAACAGTTCGCCACCCTGGTAGACCACTACGACAACCTAGGCAAGCCGCACGACCCAGCGGCTCTACCCGAACAATGACGCTAAACTACTCCCGTGCAGAACCCTGGAGAATCTCCGTGTGCCGGCCATCAACGCTATTAAGACCTGATCACCAAACCTTGCAGCCCGGCAGGGAAACTATCGCCGTCGTGGATCCACTCAGGGCCTGACTCACGGCCAATAACGCGCCCTATTCCCTTGCCAAAATCCGCCACCTGTCCCGCATTACTCATTACCGCACCTGCGTCCGGGCAGGGTAAGACCACCCTGGTAGCCGCATTAGCACGCCACTACCGCCAACAGGGGCGACGCGTAAGGGTCTTTAAAACCGGCCCCGATTTTATCGACCCAACCATTCTGGAACGGGCAAGTTGCCACCCGGTTTACCAGTTGGATCTATGGATGGTCGGCGCAAACGCCTGCCGCCAGCTGCTCTACGAAGCGGCACTGGAAGCCGACCTGATTCTGGTGGAAGGTGTCATGGGTCTGTTTGACGGCAACCCCAGCAGCGCCGATCTGGCCCAGACTTTCGGGCTGCCACTGCTAATGGTCATCGACGGATCCGCCATGGCCCAAACTTTCGGCGCGGTGGCGCTGGGGCTCGCCAATTACCGTGGATCACTCACCATAGCCGGGGCCGTTGCCAATCGGGTGGCCAGTCCCGGCCATGGGGTAATGCTGCAGCAAAGCCTGCCGGTCTCCATTCCCTGGTTGGGGGCATTTTTTGCCGATGAGGAAATATCCCTGCCCGAGCGACACCTGGGCCTGCAACTGGCCGACGAGCTGGATACCCTGGACCAGAAACTCGACACTGCCGCCCAGCAGATCGCACAAACCCCGCTTGGCTCCGAGACTCTTGCACCGGTGGAGTTTTTCGCTACCCGCACCACCGACCCTGACCAGTTGCTTGAGGGCGTTTGTATCGCCATCGCGAGGGACAGTGCCTTCTGTTTTGCCTATCCAGCCAACCTGCAACTATTGCAACGGCTAGGAGCAGAACTACGATTCTTCTCACCCCTGGCCGACCGAGATTTACCACCCGCCGATGCGCTTTACCTGCCGGGTGGATACCCCGAATTACATCTACCGGCGCTGGCTAACAATCAGTCCATGCTAACGGCGATCAGTGATTTTTATCACTCGGGGCGACCGATAGTCGCTGAATGTGGCGGCATGCTCTATCTACTTAACAGCCTGCAAAATTACGATGGCGAGCGTCATCAGCTGTGTGGAGTTATCGATACCGACGCGCAGATGCAGAAACGCCTGGGCGGGCTGGGATTACAGGGATTTAATTTTTCCGTCGGCGAGCTACGAGGGCACACTTTCCACTACTCGGTACTGACATCCCCGCCAACGTTTGCCGGCCAGGCCCATCGAAATGAGTCGGATCACCCCGGCGAAGGCATCATCCGTCAGGGGCAGTTACTCGCCTCCTTCATCCACTGGTACTTTCCATCCAACCCGACGGCTGCGGCGAACCTGTTTTTGACGAACAGACCGACGTAAACAACCGGTTTAGCCCAGGGTACTGACCAGTTGCGCCGACGACCGGGCCATCGCCGCAACCATCAGGATCGTGAAAAACTACTTAACATACCGATTTTTCGGTCGTTTCAAACCCAGGTTTTCACGCAGGGTTTTGCCTTCATATTCGGTTCGATATAACCCTCGCCGTTGCAGCTCCGGCACCAGCTTGTCCACAAACGCATCGAGTCCGCCGGGCAGGTAGGGAAACATCACGTTGAAACCATCGCAGGCCTCGCTCATCAGCCACTCTTCCATCTCGTCGGCGATGGTCTGCGCCGTGCCAACCATCTCCAGCGCACCAAAGGCACCGCCCACAAATTGCGCGAGCTCGCGCACGGTCAGGTTTTCTTCGCGAGCTTTGTCCACCAGCTTCTGACGCGAGGTGTGACTGGCATTACTCGGGGGTATTTCCGGCAGTGGTCCGTCCAGATCAAATTCAGAGGCATCACAACCCAGCTGCACCGATAGAGAACCCATCCCGCTGGCAGGATTAACCATATCGTCGAGTTCACGCTTAATCTTCCTGGCCTCGGCCACGGTATCGGCGACTACCACAAAATTACCCGGAAACACTTTCAGGTCATCGCGGGAGCGCCCATAAGCCACCGCTCGGCTTTTCACGTCGGCGTAATAGCTCTGCGCATCTTCAAGAGTACTGGCGGCGGCAAAGACCATTTCCGCCACTTCAGCAGCAAACTGCCGACCTGACTCGGAAGCCCCCGCCTGCACAATCAACGGATAACCCTGAATCGGCCGGGCAATGTTCAGGGCGCCATCCACCGAGTAAAACTCACCTTCGTGGTGGGGCGGGTGCATCTTGTCCAGGTCGGCGTAGATACCCGATTCCTGGTCGCGTAGAAAAGCGTCGTCCTCCCAGCTATCCCAGAGTTTGGTCACCACGTCGTAGGCCTCCCGACCACGGCGGTAGCGTTTGTCATGCTCCATCATCTCCTTCAGGCCAAAATTCAGTGCCTCCTGGGGGTTGGTGGAGGTGACAATATTCCAGCCCGCGCGGCCCCCGCTAATGTGATCCAGCGTGGCGAACTTGCGGGCGATATTGTAGGGCTCGTTATAGGTGGTGGAGGCAGTAGCAATCAGCCCTAAATGCTCAGTCACCATCGCCAGCGCCGGCAAAATCGTGGCCGGTTCAAACGAAGTAACCGTGGCGCTACGTTTAAGTGCCTCCGGCGGCATGTTCAGCAGACTGACGTGATCGGCCATAAACATGGCATCAAACAGGCCGCGCTCAAGGGTCTGGGCAAAACCCACCATCGCCTTGAAATTAAAATTCGCATCGGCCAACCCGGCCGGGTGGCGCCAGCTGCAGGTGTGAATGCTGGCCGGCCGCATGAAGGCTCCAAAATGTAGTTTCTTCCCGTCACTCATTGCTCTACTCCCTTAGCGCAAACCTCTGTCCCGGTTAAGCGCTCTGTTCTGAAAACAGCTCGTACACCTGGCGATCCGGCGGCTCCACCAGCATTTCACCCAGGTTATTCATATCAATCCCGTACTCGGCAATATGGGCCCGGTGGGCCATCAGTGCCGCCTCGTCCTCATACTGTTCGTAAAAAACAAAACTGTTGGCATCATCCGGCACGCGATGAAAATAGTAAGCGTGATTCCCCGGCTCTTTGCGCACCTCAGGGATTAACCTGCGCATCGTCTCCAACAAGCCGTCTACTTTATCCGGTTTCAGCCGCATTTTTAGAATGATACAAATCAATTGAAACTCCCCCTGATTAGCTTCCGGTCAATATTGAAGCTCGCGGAAGGTTCCTGCAAGCGGCCGATCCCCTAAAAAAAACGGGACCACGGATTAATCTGCACGTAACTCCGTAAATGGGGATGGTTTTTGGTCTAGGTAGGCGGTGCAACCCAGTACCGACAGATTTGTGCAGAGGTGGCGGAAAATGATTACGGGGTTTCTCGCTCTCTTGATGGAGAAGCGAAAATCTCTCTGGTCAATATCAATCGAGTCTGACCCCATTGATTAGAGGGGCGCTGCGCTTTTGCGGCGTCCCTCTCGAACGCTGGGTTAAGTTCGGAGGCTGGCAAGCGACACCTCTTCGATTTTGAGGGAGAAGCTCGTGTCGCATGGTGATGAGCAATATAACTTGACTGGATGAGTCCTCCCTTCGACCCAGCCAAGAACTTTCTCCTTGTCATGTGGCGAAATTTGAGCCCCAAGGATTACACCTGTTAGCGCTTCTGGTAGGTACCGATAAACGCCAGGTCCTTTACGGTAATGAACTAGACGCCATTCCTGTTCATATTTCCAATGCTCAGCCTTTGTGAGCAATGCGGCCTCCATCATCTCCTCTTGGTTTTGGCGGAAGGGATTGATCCTTGGGCGCACTGTAGGGTACTTGACCTCCTGAGTATTAGCGAAGAAATCAAAGTACCCATCGAATTCCAAGCATATCCCGCGATGGGAGTCTGCATAGTGCGACCACATCAAAATGTCGTTCTTCACACCAGACAGACATAGGACTCCGATCTGTTCTGTGATTTGTTCGGTGTGCTGTTGTTTAACCCACATGAGCGCTTCGGGATTGCTGGGGTTTCTTTCCCAATCGCCGAGCATTGATTTTGCCTCTTGCCGTCGCTGCTCGCGATTAAGTTGCGGTTTAAATTTCTTGAGTAGGCGGTCGTAATAGGACGCCATTTCTTTGTCCGAAGCCTCAAACTGGAAGCTTGGGCGGCAATCAAAGGGGTCATTAAACGAAGTTGGCTTGGGAAAGTAGAGCTCGCTGTGACAGATCGTTCGCTCAACGTGTTCGGCAGCTCCTGCACTCAAGCTTCTGTACTTATAAAAATGGGCGGGGCACTTGTCCATCACGGGGTGTTGAATCTAACGCCAGGCGCAACCGGCGCTTTTGTAGTGAGCGTAGCGAGCGAAAAATGCGTCGGAGTTTACGGCCTTGTTAGAGCATTCTGCCATTGAACCCTTCCTCCGCTTCTTCGTTAAAAGATCTTAGCAAATCATTAATAAGCGGTGCTTTATTTACTATTACAGTACCATCGTTAATTTTCGCCTTTGCAACTGAGTCAAGGAGATCACTAAGCCATTCTCTATAGGCAACTACGGATGATAAAGCTGCATCGAGATTAGGATAATTCAAAATCATTGAGTCCATATCAAAATGGGAAAAAAACTCATTTCGGGCAGTTTGCATACTTGAGTGATACTCAGACCATTCTTGGTCATTCATGCCGGTACACCTCAAAATGCTTTCTTTACTAAATGGCTCTGATAAATCACCAACGCCTTCGGCCTCTGCTATTTTCTTCCAATGGGTGTCCTCACCGTTATTACCAAATATTTTGCACCAGCTTTGTATTACATGATCAGAAAGAATATCTTTCATAAAGATCTGTGCTGTACTTTTTTCCTCAATAGAGGATAGGTGCCTAAAATAAATTATTGATCTTATACAGTCATGCAGAATGTTAAATTGCATCCCGATCAACTCTAATTTTTGCTCTTCAATCATTAGATTAATGCCGCGCTAATTCTTACCAAACTCCTCCCACACTAAAAAGGCATGAGTTACTTACCTGCACATGCACACTCTCCTGCCGCGTAAGCTTGTAGCGCAGCCTCAGTCGGAAAGAGACCTTTAAATTCTCGATTTCCATTGCTAATAGCCTCCACACATTTATCGTAATCGGTATTTAAAAGATCACATCCACTCAAAAATACTAAGATTATTGAAGTAATAATTATTATTTTCATTAACTTATCCGTCTTCTTTGAAATTGTTATGGGCTCTAACAGTCAACTATGCGGCGTAGGATTGTAGGGCGCTAGACTGATGCAGCATAACCGTCCTAATTTAGTGAACGCCTCTAAAAATACAAAACCCTTAATAGTCATAAAGTTATCAACATCTCTCAACAACCATTGTGCTTCTTTGCGACCATAGTTGAGTGATATACAGCGGCCCCCGATTCAAAGCGTATAAAAATCAATCAAGGCCGGTACCAGGTCGTTTTTCAAGTGCACCGTCTTAGCAGCAATCAACCAACGTTCACCCTGCATCGCCAGGCTCAGTTCGTAATCACCAAAATTCACATATTGGGCACCGCGTTGGGGTTGAAATAGCTGCACCATGAAGTTTGCCGTCACCTGGATCGTCGACTCGTCGGCGTTGGTAGCAACGATGTTGGTAATAAAGTGAGTGGTGCGCGGCAGGGGCATGGCGGTGACGGATTTACCGGATGTAACCCGCATGACCCTTTCTTCAAGCCCGGTCCGGGAATCGTGATAGATCTGTGACACTTCGCTATTCGGGTCGCTGGTCTGCTCATCTTCGTTGCGCCAGGCGGGCACCCAGTAGACGGCATCCTCGGTATAGAGATCGAGCCACTGGTCCCACTTGCGCTGGTCAAGCGCGGTGCTTTCTCGATAGAGGAGATCGGTCGCAATCGCTGTTGCCGCCTGGTCTACCATTTCCACCCCTCTGATAATCTAGTTTTATGTAGCCTCAACGGCTTATGTGCCTGGCTGTTCAGCCGCAGACTCTCCGGCTTTCATCAGTCGCAACCATTCCCGATAGCCGGCGTGCATGCCGGTTTCGTCGCCAAAGCCTAGCCCAGCCGGGCTAGCGGTAATTCGGGCCTGTTGGAAATCGAGCCCAGCATATTGATCCGGCTCCGGGGTTGGCGCCGTCATCCCCCGGGAAACGCTTTGCGGAACGCCGGCGGCGGTGGCGACCAGACCGGCCTGGCAAAGCTCGTACATGATGTTGTCGTCCGAGCTGGCGAGACCGCCGGTATTAAAAAACTCTTCGTACTGGCGGATACGAAACCGCCGGGCCTCGGCGCTCTCGCCTTTTGGCGCCAGGCAGTGTGAAACCATGCGGGTTTTGTCAGCGGCCAGGGGTTCCCAGGTGCGTACCTGCAGGGACTGAATATCGATAATCTGCAGGTTGGGAAAAATGGTCAGGTTACGCTGGCGCAGCATCCAGCTAAGGCGCTCTTCACCCACCTGGTTTTTTACTGCCTCGAAATTCTCACGATCATAAGGCAGTGGTCGTGCGGCGGGTTCCTGCCCGGGTGCGCCCCGGGACCAGGACATGGCGTGTCCCCGGGGAAAACTGACGGTGCCCGCCACTACTCCGTCTGCCGGGTCAGAATAAGCCTGGATATGCTCCGGCACGGCCCGGGGTGTTCGCTGCATGACGATGTCAACAAATGCGGCATGAGTAGTTGCGAAGTGATAAGCATCGAGGCCATTCTCAAACTGCAACTTCCAGTTGCCGTCATAGGTATAGGTGGAGCCACCGGAGACATATTCGAGGCCATTGGGTGCCTGATCCGCAATCAGGTCGAGCAGCTGGCGGGCCTCGCCTAAATGCTCATCCAGCGTGGGCACATCGGCCGACAAGCTACCAAACAGGAATCCGCGATAACTGTCGAAGCGGGCAATCGGCACCAGGCCATGATCGGCCTGCTCAAAAACTTCGGGATACTGGCCGCTACGCTGGGCCGGGATCGACACATTGTTGCCGCCGCTATCGTAGGTCCAGCCGTGGTAGGGGCAGGCATGGAACTGGCGATTACCACTCCCCAGGGGGCAAAGTTTTAACCCCTTATGGCGACAACTGTTGAGAAATCCGCCCAGCTTGCCCCGCTGGTCACGCATGATGATTACCGGCTGGCGGCCGATATTGCGGGTCATATAGTCGTGGGGCTGCTCGACTTCGCTCGCCAGGCCGATGAACACCCAGGTCGATTCGAATATGCGCGCCATTTCCAGCTCGTACAGCACTGGATCGAGGTAGACATCCCGGTGGACGCGAAACACTCCTTCTTCCGGGTGGTCTTCTACCAGCTGGTCAAAGCTGATGTTCTGGCTAGTCGCCCCGTCCATGGTTACTCGCTCCGTAGCAACTGGAAATTAAGATACCTGACAAAATTATTCTTTCCGCGATAACCCCGGAAAAACTGCCGATGTGCGCTGCTGATAGCGAACATACTCTTCGCCCAGCGTTTCTGCCAAACCACGTTCTTCGTAATGGATACCGATAAAAATATACAGAGTCATGCCGGTGGAAAACAGCAGATGCCCGTATGACATGGCCGGGATGGACCAGAACGCAACCAGCAGACCCAGCATCATTGGATGGCGAACCCACTGGTAGACCAGTCGCTCGGTGAAAGGAATGGCGGTATAGCTGCGCTTTATCAGTTCAAGGTAGACCTGACGCAAACCAAACAGATCAAAGTGATCGGTTAAAAAGGTGGAAACCAGCACCAACAGCCAGCCGATGGCCATCAAACCATACAGCAGGGTAATACCAGCAGTGTTGTCGACCTGCCAGATTACGCCACCGACAGGCTGCCAGAAAGCCATCATTGGCACCAGTACCATAACGGTCGCCAGCACGTAGGTGCTGCGCTCCATTGACTCCGGGATGAACCGGGTGATCCACCGCTTGAAGGCGGGACGAGCCATGACGCTGTGCTGTACACCAAACAGGGCCATCAACCCAATGTTGATAACCACGGCCAGTAGCCACCCTTGTGGTTGCCCGGAATCAACCGTTTTCGGCACTAAAAAGTTGCCGTTAAAGGCTATCAGATACAAAAAAGAGATCAGAAATAGCAGATAACTGATTACCCCGTAGCCAAATACCAGAAACCGCCCCATTGCACTCCCCTCCGACGTCCGCCCTCTCTACGAGTGCGCTGACGGCGAGACTACTCCGGCCTGTTAGCTGACGCAAACAGGAGTGCGATTACAGGATTGGCCACCGATACCAGTAAGGTGATTTTTAATCAGCTAATCACAAAACCTGCGTAGCCATGATCGGCAACCTCGGCACATTTTTCCCGGTACAGGGGTAAACCACCGGGGTAGTTGAGCAGTTGCCGGGTTTTGCCCGGGATATTGGCGCCCATGTACCAGGAGTTTGCCTTGGGGAATAGCGTCATGCCGGCCAGTTCGGCCACGTGGTCGCTCCATTCCTGCTCTGCAGCAGCCGTGGTTTCAATTCGCTGCTTGTTCTGGTTACGAACATTCTCAAGACACTGCACGATCCACTCGCCCTGAATCTCGGCACAGGTCGGGCCGTTACAAAACCCTGACGGACTTTGCGGGCCGTAGAGGAACAACATGTTGGGGAAGCCCGCACTGGCAACGCCCAGTTGAGTCTTGACTCCCTGAGTCCATTTCTCTTTCAGGGTGAGACCCTCGGTCCCTTTAATATCGATTTGCATCAAACCGCCGGTGACCGCATCGAATCCGGTCGCCATCGCGATGATGTCGAACTTCTGTTCGCCCGCGCTGGTTTGAATGCCATCGGCGGTAATACGCTCGATGGGGGTCTCCTTAACATCCACCAGATCGACGTTATCCTGATTGAAGCAGTCGTAATACCACCTGTCTCTTATACACATCTCCGAGCCCACGAGACCTCTCTACATCTC